>ENA-UOOA01001249-UOOA01001249.1-human-gut-metagenome-genome-assembly--contig:-P61old-NODE-1249-length-42961-cov-143.528574_pt1 | contig 42961 bp, 58 predicted proteins | sample MGYA00242467_ERZ724014 | MGnify/ENA metagenome assembly ERZ724014 | reverse complement strand
GGGTTACGGAATCCCACAAAGCCCCTCTCGGCGTGAACAGGCGCACCGGCGTACCGACCGTGATGCCATTCAATGGGATACGCCAGAGAGGCATGTACGCGTCAACCGCGCCGGACAATATCTTCCCTGACGGAATGGTCGGATCAGCGGCGGCAGTCGCATTCGGCGAACCCTTCAGCACGACCAATTCCACCAGCTCATTACCGGTCTTGTGGTTACGATTGTAATGCGCGCAGATGATGTCATTGCGTTTCATGCCCTGCGACCCGTTGGAGATCGTCACCGATTCCGCCGACGTGATATGCCAGTCCAAACCCTGAATCGACGCGCAGCCGGTGCCGACCGTCGCCCTGTTGGACGAACTCATCGAGCATTTGAACACGTCTCCCCAGTCGTACACCACGTCGGACTTCGAGAACTTGGCCTGATGGATGATCGCTTTGTCTTCGCTTGAGATGTGTGCAACTCCGGCCTTGCCGTCAACCAGTTCGATGGTCACTGTCCAACCTCCTTCAACCATGCTTCAAACGAAGCGTCAGCCTTCTGCATGAACGCCATGAAAGACGTATTGCATTTGGAGCACAATTCGTAAATGTCGGGCGTCACATCATCCGCGATGCGGGTCGCCTTGCCAGCCGAATAGCGGCGCACGGTGAACCATTCACGCGCCTCCGTATCGCCAGCGGCGACATAGGCGGTCTTGCCGCACTTGTCGCACACGTATTTCGAGTAACCGTCAGACTTCACTATCCAATCCTTTCAAAAGTGAAACAACCAAGCGAAGGCAACTGCCTCCACGTGCCGCCGAAATCCACGGAAGGGTCAACACCAGTCGTGTTCTGGACCACGTATCCGATCGGAAACACGACCCTCCCGGAAGCGCCGTCGCCGACATGAGCGCTGATGACACCGTCAACGGAGACTATCGTGCTGCCGTCCACCTTCACGCCACCCAACACATCCGTGGACGCCTTCGGCAGCGTGTAGGCGTTCGCGCCCCGTTCGACCGAAGCGAGCTTCGACCGTTCGGAATCGGTCATCATGCCCGACTTGGCACTGTCGGCCACGGTCTTGGCCGCATCGGCGACGTTCTTCGCATCCTCGGCGGTCTGATTCGCCTTGCCGATCTGCGCCGCGAAACCGGAAGCCGTCTTGTTCGCCGACTCGGCGACCTGCCTGACGGCATCCAAATCTTCGGAAGCGACGTCCGCGTTGATCGTGCTGCCTGAAATCGACAGGCCACGGCCAGCCGTCAAAGACACGCCACCGCCAGCCGAACCAGAAGACGAAGAGGAAGAGGAAGACCCGGAATAGTTCGCGTTCGCCGACTGTACAGGCAGTCCGACTTCGAACGTCGAAGTCAAAATCCCAGAATCGATTTTCACGATCCGCTTCGTCACCACGGCGGTGACGTTGACGCCGGAAGCCTGATCCGTCGCAACAATCTTGTCATCCACACGCAGACCGTCGCCGACCTCATCGGACAACGTCACTTCGACCGATCCTCCGGTCTGCAGTTCCTGCAGATGCTTCTTAGTCTCGGATTGCAGCGTGCCCAGATCCGCGTTGGAATAGTCGTATGTGGCGCATACCTCATCAGCTCCAACGAACGTCTGAGTCTGACTCACCACGCCGGCCGCATCCGCGAAATAATTAACCACCAGACGGTTCTTAAGCTCCTGCGAGCCAAGGCCGATGAGATGATTCACCGCGCGACGGTTGGTTTCGGCCTTGAAATCCACCAAGTCGGAATCGATCGTGTTGTCGATGATGCCGACCGGCGTGATGCCAAGCAGGATGTGATTATCCTTGGCTTGGAAGTCGAGGCGTCTGCCACAGGATGCGAGCAGATTGCGGAATCCTGTGTAGGCGTCCACGTAGCGTGGGTTTTGAAACATCCAATTCGACAAAGTGGAAGCATCGGAGGAATCGACGGTAAACACCGAATCCAAACCGATGCGCTTCAAAAGGTTTTTGAGGATGTCAGGCAGCTTGCCGGAGACGGTCAGGTAATCCTGATTCGCGTCCGGCTGCAATATCTTCGCCGCCAACATGCCAGTCCACGATTGGCCGATCCACGTGGCCGTAGACACGCCACCGGAAACAGCCACACGACGGTCGATGATCCGGCCGCCTACGCCACTGCCGTCAATCCAGAAATACCAGCCACGTTCAATTTCCGGCGCAGACGGATCTTCGATGGTCAGCTCGAAATCGTTTTCGTCCGTGCCGCAAGCCCAATCCAACATCACCCGCGATACGCTCGCACGTGGCGTCAGCTTGCCATCGGCGAGGATAACGTCAACCAAGGCACACCTCCAGAAACGTCAAACATGGTCAAATCGATGCCATAATTGCCGGAAACCGTCAACAGCGAATCTCCTGCCGGTATCGGCTCGAAAACATACGAGCCGCTTCCACTGCCGTTGCCGCGAACGCCCTTGTCGAAAACATCCGAAACGTCGCCGTTTTCAGCTGTCAACGTTATCGTCTTCCGTAATCCGGTGGCCGACAGTGACACATGACCGCCTTCCGGCACTGTCACATCAACCGCGTAAGTGTTGCCGCCAATCTGGAAAGACGGGTTGACGCAAGGGCCGAAAATGACCGCAGCGAACTCAGCGGCCTTGCCGGTCGGATTATTCACCGTCAAGGCGATTTTCGACGGAGCCAAATCGGTCGGCAAGTCCAGTGGAAGGTCAATCTGCGAGCCGGTGCCTGCCGTCATCGGAAAGAAATGCTGCACCGGCAGCGCGCGACGCCAGACGCCATCGCAAAGGACAATCGTGTAATCGACTTGCGCGTATTCCGGCCATGGCACCAGACCGAGTGAAGAACCGACGACATACGCCCGCTGGAACCATTCGCCATCGACGGTCAACATGCCTGGCGTAACGGCCTGCACGTCCGAATCGAAAGCCGTCTGCACCACGTCCAATCTTGACGGATCCGTGGTGCGGACGGTCATTTTCGCCGTCGAAGCGTTCCGGCTCACCGATTTGATGCCGCGAGTGGCCAGCGTGTACGTCCATGCGTATCCGCGCATTTCCTGCAGGTCAGCCACCCACAGATCATCGGCGTTGAGGTCGATGACCGTGCCATCATGCGACGTGTATTCAAGTTCGCGCATATTTGCGGATCAACCTCCCCAAGTCACGGTCGCTGACCGTCGAATCATCGGACGCGGCGCTGATAATCGCGCCAAGATCATTGTGCAGGCTGGTTATCGCCGCCACCACGGAAGCGGTATCAACCTGTACGCTGACCTGATTGCCTGTCATCTGATTGGCTGTGGCAAACACTTCGCGTGGAATCTTCCGTTCATTAAGCAGGCGCATGTTATCGACGCCGTAATAAGCCGTGGCCGCAGCATTGTGCGTGAACTCGCCCGCTGTAAGACGAGCGTTGAGCAGATACACGCTGTCGCTCAACCCGTTGCCGGGTGCCCACGCCGGATCCACGTAGCCGGAGAACATGCCGCCGCCTGCGAACTGCTGGAAGTGGCCATCGGTGAACATTCCACCGGTGTAGCCACCCTCCTTCTTCGTCTTTTCCGTGACGGTGAAGCTCTTGTCCGCGATCTGATAATTCTGGATACTCCGCAAGGTCGCAGAAGCATGGTCGGTGACACTGACCGTGAAGTTCTTGTCTCGGATGGTCTTGCGGTTCACGGAATCCACTTTGCTGGACGCCTTGTCGGAAGCGTTCAGTGTGGTCTTCTTGTTATTCAGACGCTTATTGTTTACCGCATTGATCTTGCTGGACGCATGGTCAGAAGCGGTAAGGACCATGTTCTTGTTGTTAAGCTTCTTGGCGTTGACGGCGTTGATCTTGCCGCTGGCCTTGTCGGTCGCGTCAAGCTTCGCGGTGCCTTTGGCGTTGTTGACAGACCTGACGTTGCTTTTCGCCTTGTCGGCCTTGCCGGAAGCCTTGTCCGTAGCGTCAAGAGTGGCCTTGCCTTTGGACTTGTTCGCGGATTCGACGTTCTTCTCGGCATTCTTGGCCTTGCCAGACGCCTTATCGTCGGCATCGAGCTTCGCTGTGCCCTTAGCCTTATTGACCGAATCAACGTTTTTCTTCGCATTATCGGTCTTCGACTTGGCCTTGGAATCGTCAACGTCAAGTTTCGCCTTGTTGTTGTCGGCGGTCTTCTTGATGTTGTCGATGGAAGCCTTGATGCTGTCGGAACTCAGACCCCAACGGTCCGCCAAGGCGTTAGCGGCCTGTTCGCTCATGCCCGATGCTTCGGCCTGCCGGATGATCGCGTCACGCGCGTCCTGCAGCACGCCGTTCGCACGCTCGATCTCGCCACTGCTGAAACCGGTGCTCTCGCCCTGCTTGAGAATCTTCTCCGCAGCATTCTGGGCGCTGCTGGCGATGTCCTCCAAAGCCTGCTTGGTCTTGGTGCCCTCCTCGGAAAACCTGTCAAGCAGATTGCCGTTCTGGTCGAAGACGACGCCGTTATCCTCGCATGTTTTTGACAGTTCACCGATCTTCTGGTTCAGCTGGTCGACAGCCTGGTCTGCAGTCAGATTGCCCGACTCCAAACCAAACAACGCCTGGACAAGATCATCGATTTGGCTTGACGCATCCGAAGCGGAAGAGCCAAGCTCTTTGTTCGCGCTGGCAGCTTCCTTCGCTGCCGATGCGGACTTGCCGTCAGCGTCGACCGCGTTCTTGGCGGCCTTGCTTTTCTCATTGGCCTTCTTAGACGCATCATCGTAGGCCTTTGATTCCTCTTTCAAGGCTTTCTTGATGGCGGTTGCCGCGGTTCCGCCAATGCCGGGCTTGTCGATTTCCTTGATCTGCTTGTTGACGCGCTTCAACGCGGCTTCGTTGCCCATGGCCGCGCTGGTCATGTCGGTCAGGCTGATACCCGCCTTGTCAAGCCATGTGGTCAACTTGACGCCGCCACTGCTCATATCCTGATAGGCTCCGGCGATTTCGGACGCGACATCCGACCCGGACTCCAGAGCGCTTTCCAGCTGCTCGGATGCCGCCTTAGCCTTCTGTTGCTGGGAGATAAAAGCCGATAGCGCCGCTCCGGCCACCGTCAGCGCGATGCCCCACGGCCCGCCAAGCAGACTCATTATGCTGCTGCCGACCGCCTTGAAACCGGCGGTCTTCAACTGCGCCTTGCTGGCGGACGTGCCGAACGCCTCCATCTGCTCGGAAGCGCTCATCGAAGACCCCTTGAACAGGTCGAAAGCCGTCTGCGCGGATCCGAGCGCCGTCTTGACTCTTTGGATCGGGTCGATGGCCAGACCGATGTTGTTGGCCATCCTGCTGGTGCTGCCGTTGAGATTGCCCGCGGCCTTATGCACCGCGCCGAACACGCCGGCCAATGATGCCATGACCACGAGGGTCTGCTGCGCTCCGGACGGCAAACCGGCGAACGCGTCAACCAACGTATCCAAGCCCTGCACCATCTTGCGCAAAGGCCCCTGAGCGCCCTCACCAACGGAAATCATCAAGGACTCCATCGAACCACTCAGATTCTCCAGATCACCCTTGAGATTGTTGTTCTTCGCAGCCGCCTGCTCGGCGGCATAACCGCTTTCAGAGACGGCCTTCGTCCACTTGTTGACACCGGACTCGCCCGCCTCGTAAAGATAATTCGCGGCCTTGATGGCATAGCTGCCGAAAATGGTCGCGTTCGCCTGATTGCGCTGCTCGTCGGTCAAGCCTTTTTCGGCCTTCTGCAATTGGCCGGCGAAATTCGCCATGCCGACGAAATGGCCTTGAGCGTCATATGCGCTGATGCCCAATTCCTTCATCGTATTGGACGCTTCGGCGGACGGTGCGGCCAGTTTCATCAGCATACTGTTCAACTGGGTGCCGGCCTCGGCGCCGATGGTGCCATTCTGCGCGAACAGGGCGAGAACGCCGGTGGTCTCCTGCACGTTCATGCCGAAACTGTTCGCCTGCGCGCCGCAATTGTTCAACGCCTCGCCGAAATCGGAGACATTGCCGACGGCCTTGCCGGCGCCAGCCGCCAAAGTATCGGCCACTTGGGAAGCCTGAGAGCCCTTCAGGTGGAACATGCTCAACGCGTTGGCCATGTATTCGGCGGCATCACCAACGGCCATTCCATCGGACGCGGCCAGATTCAAAGCGCCAGACAAGCCGCCGGTGAGAATATCCGTGACGCTCATGCCGGCCTTGCCGAGATCGTTGATCGCATCGGCGGAATCCGTAGCGGAATAAACCGTGGAAGCTCCTGCTTCGATGGCGGCGGCACGCAGCTGGTCCATTTGGGCGCTGGTCGCGCCGGTGTTCGCCTGCACGGTGCTCATCTGCTGGTCGAAGTCTGCGGCCATCTTGACCGCGGCCACGCCGAACGCGGCCACTGCCAGCCCTGCGGCGGTCATGCCGCTGGCGATGAGCGCGGACTTGCGGCCGGTGTTCTCCATGCCCGAAGCAACCGTTTTCGCAGTGCTTCCGGCGCGGGTCATCGCCGCCTCATAGGAGGCTGTGTCTGCCATCAATCGGATGACGATGTTCTTGTTCTCCGCCAAAGCATCCTCCAAAATGTCAGGTCAAATGCGCCACCAAGGCGTTCGCGGCCGGATTGTCCCTGCCGTTGGCCTCCGTCCACCGTTTCATGGCCTGCTGCATGTGCGCAGTGGCCCAGCAGACGCTGGTTTCGGCATGCAATGTAAGTTCCCCCTTCGGGTCTTGGCAGATCGAGCGAGGCAAACCGCACAAGGGGCACAATGACCGTTCGTATTCAGCCAACGAACGCATCCAATTACGTTCCGTCTCATCCCATTCGACCTCATCGCCCTCACTCGGACGCCAGCCCATGAAACGCTTATAGCTGATGCCGAGCTGGCGGCAGATCTTCAAATCCTCGACTAGTTGCGGAGAACCTGCGAGGCGAGGTCGAATGCCGCTTTTGGGTCCGCTGCGGTGCCGTTCAGTTCCGCGATGGCCTGCCAGATCGGCGTGAACTGGCCATCCGTCAATTCGTCGAACAGGCCGCGCCACGCCTGTTCGGTCTTGTCCTCGTCGGCCACCGGCTTGCCGCCGATGGTCGCGGAATCAAGCATGAGAGGCAATGCCGCGGCGGCGGTGCCGAACATGTCGCTCGTGCCGTTGTCATTGCGGTGCGCGGCCAATGCCTGCGCCCACTGGCTTACCGGCAATGCCCGCAACGTGAGCTTCAACGTCTCCGCATCCGCCTGTTCGCGCAGCTCTTCGATGCGCCGCGCGGTGGCCTTCGCCTGCCGGTTCGTCCCAGCCTCCGTGATTTGCTCGCGCGTGGTCTCCTCGGCCAGCGCATCACCCAATCTGGCGATGTCCTCGGCGGTCTGCTGGTTGAGGATGACATCGACCTCGCGCGTGCGCCTGACGACTTTAAGCATTGTTGTTCCTTCGCTCTAATATTCATGTTCCTTTGCCGGAAAAGAGAAAAGAGGGTCCCGCACCGGCGAAAGGGACGAAAGTCCGGTGCGGGAAGAATCAATCAGGCGACCTTCACGTTCTCCGCCCAGCCGGGAGCGCGGACGGAGAAATTGACCTTGCTGCGCAGCACGCTGTTCGCGGCGATCGCCATCTTGGCGCTCATGCCGATGCGGACCGCGTACACGTTCACAATGTCGCCGGCGACAAAAGTCTTATCCGTCTGCTTGCCGTAGCGACGCACGAAATAGCCCTCCGCGCCCTCGATCAAAGTCTCCATTGCCGCGTTCTGCGTGGAATGCGACGTGTTGGTGTTGTCGATGACCTCGACGTTCGGGCCACTGATCTTCTTGCGTCCGGGATTCTCGTAATCCTGCGCACTGTTCTCTCGCTGGTCGGAGATGGACTCCTGCGACGGAGTGCAGCTCCACCCGCCTAAGGTGACGTAGTTGGACAGGTCGGTTCCAGCGTTGATCTCTGCAGCGGTCGGCTTCTGGATGTTTTTGATGGACGGCACCCAGATCGTGTTGACCAGACCGTCCGCCGGTGTGGAAGGAACTTCGGTTCCCAGAGTCAAAACCATGACTCCTCCTTAAATATTTGGGTCACATGCGTGACCAGTTGAATTTGAAAGTCAGAAGACGGCACTGGTAAAGCAGCGCCGTATCCTCTGCGGTAAGTCCGGCCGCATAAGCGCCGGAATCGGAAAACAACGTCAGACAGCCGGTGTCGAACCCCTGCGCGATGAACCGTTTGCCAGCAAGCCTCGGAATCATGAGGTCATCGGCCAGCACGTTGACGGAATCGGCCGTAGTGCTCACGATGCGCACCAACAAAGTGCCGATGCCGCAATGCACCTGCTGCGTTTCGCCGACGATATGACCGTTGGTCGTGACCGTCTCAATCACCCACGGCGGCTTCTCCGTAGGCTTAGGCGCCGTCTGCCGGTACACGGCCCAGCCAGCCGCCGGCTTCGGAATATGGTCGAGAATCGTGTCGGTCAACGTCATGATCGACGTCATTCAGACCACCTCCACGGCGGCACGCGCCACGTATTCCGCAAGCTTCGGCAATTCTTCCTCGCCATGCTCGTAGAATCGGTGCGTTCCACCGCCCTTCGCGGTGCCGAAGAACGCGATGTTCGCGAGCGAACCCGCTCCGCCCTTCGTCGGGCCGATCTCGGCGGAAATGCGTCCGGGCGTCTCGCTCACCGTGTAGGTGATCGGGATACGCCTGAATGCGGCATTGCCGGAACCGTTCAGGTCGTCGCGAATCGAGTTCTTGACGTTCTGCGCGCCCTTCTTCACCGAAGCGGAGATCAAAGCGCGGCGAGCCACTCCCCTGGCGAGCAGCGCATCGCCGAAGCCCATCAGCTCGGATGCGTCAAACAGTCCGCTCACGAGTCCTCCTTCACATTCCAACGGCAGGCGGTGGCGTGCGTCTTCTCGCTTTGAGGTGAGACGAGCCTGAACCGCCTGCCGACGAGCAGCGGATTAGCGGATTCCGTGACTTCCACCACGTCACCGGCGCGAAGGCCCGGAGTGCCATATGGAAAATGCACGTGCAAAGACCAGACCAACGAGACGGCGCCCATGGCTTGGGCCGCGCTGCCTTCGGTCTGCTCGCTGGCGAGGCCGCCGCTGGTCTGCACCTTGCAGCTGCCTTCGTACACCTTCTCCTTGCCGGTGGTCGTCAGTCCCGTGTCCGGATCCGTTGTGGTGACTCCGGGGCAGGTGACGACGCATCGGTCGGTCATCAGGCATTCCGCGTTGGCTCTGGCCTTTGCGAGAAAGGATGCGCTGATTCTCATCGGAACACTCCAATCGAACTGACGTTCGCACCGAAGCGATTGCGCAGGCTGCGTCTGGTCGCTTCCGGCAATTCGGCCGCGTCAATCTGGGTGCCATCATGCGTATATCCGACCTGCGCGTCATCAAGCCTCTCGTAGGCGATGCCGGAGTGGGCGCCGGGGCCACCATCCGCGAGCTGATGCAATCCGGCGGCGACATACGAGCAGACCAGTCTGACGATGTCCTCCGGCACGGGATCCCAGCCACCTTGGAAGGTGACCGTCACAGTCGACGGGATGCCGCCAAAGGGGCTCCACGGCTCCGCCCGGTAAAGCGATGAGCCGAAGAGCCTCCAGTCTTCGATCGGCCGACCATCGACCAGTACTTTGGACACGGCTCGCACCGCCCTGCATGGCAGGTCAAGTTTCCTCGACTGTTCGCCGGGCAGGTCGACGGTCCATTCGCCCATGGTGATCGGACAGCCGGCGGCGTCGCGCACGGCGGCGGATACGGAGTCGAGCAGGCTGAGCGCGACGGTGTTGTCCGGCACGTCGATGCCGTACTTCCGCAGGTCCTGCAGTGTGGCCAAGGCGGTCATGTCAGCCTCCGATCAGACGGTCACTTGCCCTTCTTGCCGGTGTCTGCCTTATCGGCATCATCACCAGCGGTGTCGGACGTTTCGTCCACGACGGCCTGCGGGTCATCCTGCATGGAACGACCGGTGGAGGTGGAGAGGTTCAGTGTGATCTTGGTCAGGCACTCTGGACGGATGACCTTGGCGCCGTACAGGTCGAGGCCGCGCACCATGTCGGCGAAATCGGTCTGCATGCGCATCGCCTCCACCTTGCTGACCTGCTGCGCGAAGGTCACGGCCGCGTTCGTGCCGGCGAGAATGGACTGGGTGTCCGGACTGGCGGACTTGCGCGGCACATTGTTGGACTTCACTACGGTGAAGCCGCGAACCTGTCCGACCACGCCGTTGAGCAGAGTATTATGGCCAGCTTCGGTGCCTTCGATGAAGCGGGAGTCCTGCAGCAGCAAGGCGTAGAAGTCTGGGCTGACGACGAGCCAGCGGCCCTCATCGGGAACGTTCTGCACGTCGAGTTTGCGTCCGGCTTCCACGACGGCGAGATACGCGTCTGCAGGGGTGCCTACGGCCACGGTCTTCGCCGGGGTGCCGACGGCCGTGTCCATGAGATTGGAGATATAGGTCTCCACGTTCTTCATCATGTTGTAGGCGGCGGAATTTGTGAACTTTCCGGTCAGATCGGCCTTGGCCTGAGTCTTGTCGAGGTCATTGACCTTGAAAGCGAAATAGTCGGACTTGTCGATCTTGAGCACGGCGGCTTCCTTATCCGTGACGTCATCGACGGTAATCGCTTTGCCGCGCACGTACTCGTGCACTGTCACGTCGTTGTATCCGGTGATGTGCACGGTGTCACCGGCCTCACGGATGTCGCCCTCGTAATCGCGGTTGCACAGGCTCGGGAAGACGAGCTTCGCGCGCAGGGCTTCGAGGATGGCGGCGGACCATACCTCGGGGATGAAATTGGTGATTGCCATTGCTGGCCTCCTTACTTACTGCGGCCTGCGAGCAGATCATTCAAACGGCCCTTGCGGCGCGCCTCGTCAATCTGCTTCGGGGTCATGTTCTTCAGATCGTCCCTGGTAAGCTGTCCCGTCTGATGATCGCCATCGCGGACGCCCGACGGTGGGATGATTCCCGCCAGGCCAGCATTGTTCCCGCCTTGCGCGAGATACGGGTGTGCCGTGACCAGGGCGTCGATCTTCTCGCCGATCACCTGCTGGTCGTATCCTCCCTGATCGTCCGCGGTCAGGTCGGAGAAGTCGATGAGCTTCAATGCGTCGCTTGGATTGATGAGCTTGCCGGTCGCCGCGGCGGTGACGTTCGCCTGGAGCACCCGCTTCTGCAGGCCGGCGATGGTAGCCTGCGCGGAGTCGAATTCCTTGCCGCGCTGCTCCCAGTCGGCCACCTGCTTCTCAAGGTCGTCCACTCGGTCGGCCTTCTCACGGGCGGCCTTGAGCTTCGCTTCGAGGTCGGTGTTGACCTTCTTCTGGCCGAGGAACTTGTCGTGCCAGTCGATTGGCGGCTCCTGTGCGCCCTGGGCATTGGTGTTCGGATCCTGCTGCTGTCCATCTGACATGGTGTTTCCTTTCATTCGGTGTATTTTTCGCCGTTGCTGGAGAGCCACCGGCGATACGAGTTCTCGGCCTTTGCCAACACGTCCGGCGTGACCGGCTTGCCAGACTGGTAGGGATTGCGGCCGTCCAAAGCTGCCTCATAGCGGAGCCGCGCATTGAGCAGACGCTTCTGCGCCGCGGTCAGCTCCTCATGCCGCCCTTGGCGGTAGTCGTTGTTGTGCAGCCATTGGCTGCGGCGAAGCTCCAGCACCCGCTCTCGCCATTTGTCCGGCAGGATGTAGCCCTCGCGTTTCAGCAGCTCGATGGTCTGCTCGCGCGGGAGGTTGAAGCTGTAGATGCCTTCCGGCGTGAGCCTGCGCCGTTGCTTCTGGCCATATTCGTATTTTCGGATCATGCGGCTCCAGCCGTATCGACTGGTGCCTTCGGATGTGGTCATACTGATGTTGCCGCGTCCGACCGGCCGCATGCCTCGGTGCGCGTTGACGACCTGGTAGATGTCGGCGCCGTCTCTGATGGCCTGCGCGTCGGCGTGTCCGAAGAGCTCGTCCTGCTCCGCCTCGCTCATGCGGTTGAAGCGGTCCATCGGATCAGTGATCCAGCCTTGCTTCTCGGCCTTGTCCCTGCCCTTGCAGGGGATGGTCGTTCCATGGCATTTCGGATGCCGCAGGAAGTTCTGGCTATGCCGGAAGTATTTTCCGGCGAGGATGGCGCATCGTGGGCAGCAGTCGGGTGATTCGACGCGCACGTAGCCGACACCGGAACGCTGGGTGATGCTGACGCCCATCGCGCTGATGGATGTGTCCTCGATGGCCTGCATGGCCATCTGGCGGAGCGTCCGGCGTCCGGACCGCATGGCGTCTATCGGGTCAAGTCCTGATTTGATGGCCGACAATGTGTGCGTGACCGGAATGTCGAAATATGATTCGAGGTCGATGCCGCTCGGCGCGAAACCTGCCCCGAAGGCGAGTGGATTCGCGATGCCGCCATCGGGACGCACGTAATCGCCCTGTTCTGCGAGCATCGACGTGGACGAGTCCATCGCATCGCTCGCCGCACGCGTCTGCAGGGCTGCGAAGAGCGTGATGAAATCGACGTTTGTCCGATTCCAACTGTCACGCACCCGCAGCGGATCCACGCCCTTCCATGCCTTGTCCGCCGCCCTCACGGCCAGCAGGCATAGTCTGGCCAAAGTGTTCCGGCTGTCCGACAGGCTCTCCAGCGTCACCGTCATCAGATGCACCTCCGACCTTTAGGCTGCGTGCTATCTCGGCCATCTCAGGGTCATGGCTCTCGTCGTCCACCATGCGCATGATGCGTTTGATGTCCTCCGGGCTCTGGCCCATCTGCTCGGCTATCCACTGCAATGGATAGCCGAGCTGCTTGTATTTGAGCATCGCGTCGGCCATCAATGCCTCGCTGCGGTATTGCGGTGTGGCGAACACGACCTTCGAATCATCGAGGATCCGGGCGGATTCCTCGTCGTCCTCGAGCATCATGGCCATCTCGCACAGTTCGCGCACCGGCTGGCGCATGAAGCTGATGCGCTCCAGCGTCTTGCTCACCAATCCAGCTTCGGCGACCTCGTAGCCGGTGGCCGGCACCTCGGCGTTCGTCAGCAGGTAATGCCCGGGCGTACGGGTTTCGGCCGCGATGTGCTCGACGGCCTTCTGGATGATCGGCAGAAAAGCCTGCAGGTTGCTGGCGGTCCACTCGCCAATCGACACATTATCGCCGGTGATCTGCATGATGCGCTCCATGACCTGCTTGTCCAGGTTCGCTGGGCGTTCGCCTACCTGCTCGCCGGTAACCTTATCGAAGACCGGCTCGGACAGCGAATCACCGCCGAGGATCACCCTCGCGGGCATGGACGCGAAATCCAAGGCGTTGAGCGTATACGCCCAGCAGACGTTGACGGCGTCCTGCATCGATTCGACCTGCTCCACATCGCTGATCGGCAGATCGTCCAAAAGCATCTGATTGCGGAATTCAACCAACGGGACTCGACCGAGAGGATTCACGCGCGCGGAGTCCGGCACGAACCGCCAGCCATCCACGCCGGGCGGCAGACGATTCCTCTCATCGTCGCCGCCCGCACGAACCCGCACCACATCGAAGACCATGTCCGGCAGCAGCAAAGTGCCGAACTCGTGCTCCTCGTCGTATCGGACCAGCAGCCCCGCATCGACCTCGCCAGTGAGCGGGTCGTAGTGCACTGCCGCGCTGTCCGGATGCTCGAAGCTGATGCGCGCCCTGTTGTCCGGCATCGACGTGACCAGGCCGAACGCACGTCCGGTCGTGGTCATCATCAGCGCCGTCTCCTGCAGTTTGCGGTCGCAGTCGTTCCGTTCCCACACCCGCATCACATGCGAATCCAATTCGCGATCGTCATACGGAATGAATCCCCTGAAATGAATGCGCTCGACCGGTGCCTGCGCGACCGGCAGACACCAGTTGTCGGCGAAGCCGCTGAACCGGTCGGCCATATAGCGTTTGAACTCGTCGGACGCGAACTTCAAGGTGCCGCGTTTGCCGCGAACATAATCCGTATGCTTCCTGATGTCCGGCCGACGGTTCTCGATCTTCAGAGCGAGCAGATTCGCCATGCGATTCACGTCATCGGCGGTACGAATCATCTTTAGAACCCCCTCGTGGTGGAGCCTGTAAGCAGGTACGCCTTGCGTTTCCTGCCCCAGCCAGCGGCACGCGCGTCGCAAGCCGCCTCATGGGCGAGCACGCTTGTCACAGCCGCATCGATTTTCCTTGTCTGCTTCGGCTTGCCCAAACCGTAACGCTCGCCCGATTTGGCGAATCTGCGCGCATTGCGCATGTGTGTGATGGTGATCGGACACCCGTCATGCGCGATCGCATGATGCTGCAGGTCGGATTCGAAGCGTTTCAACGCCTCCCAAACCGCGGTGATGCGGCTCGACCCGCTCATCGCCCAGGGAATGAATTTCTTCGGACCGTACCTCGTGTCCCACGCCTCGATCTGCGATTCCCACGACACCTCGTCGCGGAAACCCGGATCGCAATAGGCGCGAATAACCTTGTATCGTTCGTTGAGCTCGTCCATGGCGGCATTGACCTCGCTGCGAGGAATGCGCCCTCCCCACGTTTTAGGATTCCAAATCGTCGGACGGCGATCCTCGCCGTACCGTGGAGTGAAGATAAAACCCTCGCGCGTCTCGGCCTTGATGCACGTCCAATCGTCGTTCTCAGATCCGTCGAATCCAAGACACACCTCGGTGCCTTTCGGCGGGTTCTCAAGCCAAAGCTCATGTTCCTGCATAGCAGCTCTCCCAGAGTCCATCATCGAGCCATGCTCCACCGCCCTGCACCATTCGGTTGCCGAAGAAGCGTTCCGCCTGCGCGGGATCCTTCTCCATCAGCGCCTCAGCCTCCGCCTCGACGGAATCCAAAGGCACCCACGGGCTTCCGGCGTAGACCCATTCGAGGATCCGGCGACGTTCGCGCCGGTTGTTGAAGCTGTATGGCGTGCCGTCCTTGTGCCGCAGGTCCGGGTTCAAATCGGGGTTGCGGTAGAAGATCCAAACATCTGATGCCGATATCTCGAACTGCTGTTGCGCGTAGGAGTTCTCGCCGGGATCGTATGCGTTTGTCCAGAAGTGCGTGCGCCCACCCATACCAGCCGCGCCACGGCGTTGCGTGTCGGCAACGTCGAGCATGCCATTCGACTTGGTGTACAGGCCGGCCTCGTCCTGCTCGGCATCCGAAATTGGATTGCCCAGGCGTGAAGTCGCCGAGGCCGTCACCACATCGATGCGGTCTAGGTCAAGATCGTCATCGTCCAGATTGATTCCAGGACGCAGGATGCGGATGAACCCCTCGCGCACCTTGAGCAGCTGCTTCAATGGTCCAAGCCGGATCATCGCGACCAACGGCCGGTAGGCGTTGCGCACCTGGTCCTCGGAGTTCGCGGTCAGCTGTATCAGCGGCGATGGATGGCGCATGCCCTTCGGCTCGCCCGGATTGTAATGGTAGACCCATCCGCAAGGGCAGCCGTTGTCGGAGCAGCGGTACACGTCGCCGGGCTTTGCCCAACCGGCGAACACGACCGGACCGCAGGCTTCGAGGATGGCGCATGAGGCTTCGGTCGGCCCCTTGCCTGTCTTCTGCGGGCCAATGCAGCCGGTCAGACGATATTGGAAGGCTTGGTTGAGAACCAGTGGATTGTCCACCGTGACCTCTTCGGGCGGGATGAATTCCGCGTCCTCGCGCACCCTCCAGCGGTGTGCGGCGTACCAGAACTGCCAATCTGACCAGCAGAAGGGCTTGCCGCGGAGAATACCGTCCGGCTGACGCACGTGACGCCGAACCCACGCATCCTGCAGGTCTGCGAGCGTCGGGAAGTCGATGATCCAATCGTCGGCCATGTCACGCCCTCAAACGGCGCGGGAACTGCACGATCTTGGTGTCCATGCCGCTCTCGGATGCCTCCGCGTCCGTGGCCGGCACCTCGTGGGCGGCCATGTCGACGTTGTCCTCAGAGATCTTCCAGCCGAGCGCCTGCAATCCGGCCTCGGACAGGCCTATCCGGTCCTCGAGCCTGATCTTCACGGCCACGTCAGCCGCCTTGGCCGACGGGCTCTCGCACACCACGCATTCGCGGACATACGAGGCGATCTGGTAATGCAGATACTTCAGCTGCGGCTGTTTCCACGCGCGCGCCTGCGGCAGCCGCCACAACTGCCCCCACAGCTCAGACTCACGCTCGTTCCACGATTCCGAACCAGCCCTGTCCTCGACCCATTCCTGCGAGTCCTTGTCGAAATCGCGGAGCACATACGGCGGAAGCGGGAACTTCGGCGGACGGCCCTTGTATTCAGTGTTCGGCAGGCTGCGCAGGGTGTATCCCCTGCGTTCGCTGGCACCGCTCGACGGATCTGGCATCGGGCCAGACCTGACGCGTTTTCCTCCTCTTGGCATGGCTCCTCCATCGTCGGACGGCCTTGCGCCGTTCCTTCGCTGTGGGACGCAGGGCCTTTCGCCCGCCCCCTCTGAAACTTTTGAACTCTCCGCACCTCGGAGACAGCTCTCCGGCGGTTCCGCTACCCAAACTGTTAGGGGGTATCCCCGTGGGTGTTTTGACGGTTTGCTTCCGTTTGTTTTGCAACGTTTTTTGTTTGACTCGCTTGATGCTGCGATGAGTCGCGAATCGAATCGAAAAGACTTGGTCGTTTTCGTCTTTCGTGTCGTTCGACGTGAGCGGCTGGCGTCGTTGGCTTGGCTTCGATGGAATGTTTTGTTTTGGCGCCGAAGCCTGTGTGTGTCAGCTGAGGTTTTGTCTGTTGTTGAAGCCCGAAGGTTTCGTCCTTGCGGTCTTGCTGTCGTGGCAGCGCTTGCACAGGCCGCGCATGCGTTGCGGGTCGTTGGGGTCCAAGCCTGCTTCGACGAGCTCGATGCGTTCGATCGGCCAATGGTCGGCTATGGTGCTGGGGGCACCGCATAGGCCATGGTGCCTTCCGCATCCGTCCGGCCCGTCGCCGGGACAGACGCACCGCGGGTCCCTTGCCAGCACGCGGGCGCGTGCGAGGCGATGCGCTTTCGACGTGTATGGATTGCGGCCTCGTGTCCGGCGCTTGTCTTTGGCTTTCCTGCATTCGTCGCACAGCGAGCCGGAGGAGACCAGGTGTGGGCAACCGGAGGTGGAGCATACCTTGTACATCGCAATCCCCCATCGACAGAGAGGTGTATAGCGCTTCGGGCTGGAGTCGAACCAGCGCTTGTGTGGGGTGCACTGTCTTTTTATCATCACGGGCATTCGATTTAAAGAAGTAGGAAGCCATGGCCGGTTTGGTATCCGTCCTAGGTATCTGTGCTATCCCTTGTGCTCTGCCGCTGAGCTACCGAAGCTGAATATGAAAAATGGTCCAACCATTTTCTTTTCTGGCTGAACCATTCTACGAACATACGACAGTATAGCATTTCAACGGTGACAGTCAAGTTGCGCGGCCAACTCGCCGAGGTTGAACACGTACTGTCGCTTGGTGTTTGTCGGCGTGGCGTGCGACAGTTTGCCGCGTTTGAGCCATTGGCTGATGAGGTTGCGTGATACGGTCAGGCCGTAGCGTTTGAGTTCTTTTGCCGCGTCGCTGGGTGTGCCGGTGATTCGCACTTGCCATAGTCTTTCGTCTCGGGCTGCTTTGATTGCTGGTGCGGCCCATTCCCTGTGGCAGCCTTGGCATGTGACAGATTCGGATTCTGGCGTGCCGGTGAGCATGCTGTCGCATTTTGGGCAGGTGCCGAGGATTATGAGCTCGGCTTCCGGTGTCAGCGCTTGTTCGTTGCGTCTGGCGATGTGTTCCAGGGCGGCGTAGTCGTCTGCTGCTGTGCTCATGTTGAGGATGGTGTGCCGGTTGCTGATGATGGCATACCATGCTTTCCGCCAATCGTACCCAGCGTATGCGGCGCGTATTTTGCCTGCCTGTTCGGCGAGCCATGCTTCGCTGTCTGCGATGAGGTCTTGCGCGTGGACGTCGATGGGCAGTGGCGCGTTGCCTTTGTTTGTCGTGTGTGTCGTGGTGCCGATGTGCGCCTGACGGAGCATGATGCTTCGCAGTGCTGGCAGTTGGACGTGTCCGAGTTGGTAGATGAGCTGCCAGTATGTTTCGCGGCAGGTTTGGCAGAGCAGATTGTCCGCTGTCGTTTTCATTGGCTTGTGGCAGTGCTGGCAGTCGGTCAAAGTCTGGTCTCCTTGTCGTGCTGTTTGATGAGTGCGGCGATTTCGGCTTTTGGCACTTGCGGGACCAGTCTGGCGGTTTCTTCCAGGGTGATGCCATCCTCGTGCCATTTCAGGATCATTTCCTCAAGGATTTTCTTCACTGATATTCCTCCACCGTGTCGCAGCCGACAGTCGTGCCATGATCGGTCAGACAGGCCCATGTCACGTCGCCGGTCTTGACCGTCTTCATGCCGTAATCATGATGCGTGCCCACATACCAGTACGAGTAGATGCTTACTCCCATCAGGAAGAGCGTTGCGGCGAGGGATACCACCAGTACGACAATCAGAATTTTCTCAACCTTGTCCAATCCGCCCATCAGTCACCGTCCTTTTCATTTTCGAGTTCCGCGATTTTCCTAACCAGCACCGTCAGCACTTTCTGCCGTGGCCCGAACGCCAAAGCCTTCCAAACGTCCGACAAGCCAGCCCAGTCGATTTCGGCGAGATGTTCAAGCAGTGGCCGCGCGTGTGAACCGTCGCAGTATCCTTCGCAGTAGAGCGGCAGTCCCCGCATGGTCGCGTCCTTCGCATACCAGAACGCTTTCCTCAGGTCTTCGACGCCGTTCTTCGACTGCCAGCGGTAGCAGTATTTGACCACGTTGCCCCAGTCGAAACTCAACAGGCGGGTCAGTTCGATGCATTCGAACGGGCCGTTTTCGTAATGCTTTGGATGATTGACGTTGTCACTCATTTTTGGAACTCCTTAATCGAGGATGAATATGATGATCGGTGCGACGCACAGGCAGACGGTCAACACGATGCCGAACGCGATTTCAAACGGGTTGTGTTTCATTCGATGGTCTCCTTGTATGGGTTTTCGCTTGTGTGTGGCGGAAAGTCGCATTCCTGGTCTTTCCACCCGGCGGCGTAACCTTCCTGCCATGCCTTGCGGCGTTCGTGTTCCAACCATTCCAAGCTGCACATGGTTTCCGGTTCGTCGTGTCTCATGATTTCTCCTTGTTGAGTTGTTTCGCCATCTGGCAGGCTCGTTGGTCTGGCGTGGCGGTTTCCTTGTCGCGTCCGAGCGCCTGTAGCACGTGTTCGCACTGCCACGTGTGCACGTGGCGTTTCGACGGTGGTATGCCGCTCATGTTGGCGCGGCGTTGGCACCAGCCTTTCCAGAGTCGTGTCCAGTCGTTGACGGAGCGTGTTTCGTCTTGGTGGCGGTCTGCGAATGCGAGCCATGCGGATTCGAGGTCGAGGTTCGGATATTCCACGGCCAGCGTCTTGTCCGTTTCGACGCACTCCCGCGACTCACCGAAATCCTTCACGCTTTCTTTGGAGAAAGAAGAAGAATATTCTTCTTTCTCTTTCTTTTGGGTTCTGGTGTTCTGGTGTTCTGGTGTTTGTCCCGATGTAACAGCGTTACAGTTCCGATGTAACGCCGTTACATCCGATTCGTTGCGATGCTTGGCCACGCGCTCGGCGCTTTTCTTCCTGGCGTGCAATACCTGCTCTTTGGTGCGGTTATGCTCGACGTAGTCGTGGATCAGCCAGCCTTCTTCGACCTCTTCGAGCATTCCCTCGTCCACGAGCGCCTGCACTTGTTCCGGTGTCGCTCCGATGTTGGACAGCATGGCGCGACGTGGTACGAAACCGTCCGTGAGCCTGTCCCCGCACAACGAGAGCGCCATGCAGTACACGCCAACGGAATCGGCGCGGCCCATGCGCACGAGGTCACGTATCTTGTCGTTGTCGTAGAAGCCGTTCACGAGCTGCACGTAGCCGCGTCTAGCCATCGCCTAATCTCCTCTTGTGATTCCGTCGTGGCCCATCGGATCCAAAGCTTCTTCAAGCTCCGCCAAGCTGGGTGGGGGCCAAGGAAGAATTCCAACATCTTCCATCACAGGCTCCCGAATCGCTTGTAGAATTCGCTGTCGGTCATGCCATACAGCGGATCCATGCCAGTCGGCTTGCGCGCGGACAGCCGGTAGCCGCAGTAGGGGCAGGTCACGTAATATGTGCCGACAGTCTCGCCGCAGTGGGCGCATTCCACGTATCTGATCGTCTTGCTCATTCGCTTACCGCCTTCCGTGCGATTTCGAGCATTTCCCGAGCGTCCCTGAGATAGTTGGCTCGCATTTCCGGCTCGGCCAGAGTCCAGAAGCAGTCCTCACTGGGCATGACGTCTTCCCAGGCTGGTGCCATGTCCCACCACAGCAGTTTTTTCGCCACGGCTTCGACCTCGGCGTCAGCCGGTGGAGCGGAACGTCCGGCCATGTACGCTGTACCGGCAAGCTCCCGAACCGTCTGGAAAGTCAAATCATCATCCATGCCACGCTCGTAGGCGTTGGCCTCGTCAAGCATGATGCTCAATTAGTCCTCTTTCCGTTCGCCTTGACCATTGCCCAGAGGATTTCGCTTGCCGGACGCCGCCTGTATGACAGGTCGTGGTTGGACTGCACGTGGCTGAGAATCAGTTTCGAGCCGGTCGAATCCGGTGTCAGGATCGCGTTCACACGCTCCGGCACCATCTTCTGCCATACGATCTCGTCGCACAGCTCCTTCGTGCAGACCAGATAGTTCTGGTCGCCATAGAAGGTCAGACCGTTACCGCTCGTGAAGTCAGCCATGCATGACTTGACCTCGTAGAATCCGAAGCAGCCTTTCTCCACGCTTGCGGGCACCGGTTCGCCGTTGATGTTCCATGGCTTGAAGCCCACGTAGTCCACTCGCCGCTCGTCAGGCGTACCGCGGTCGAAGTTGACCTCGCTCGCCCAGAACGCGGTCTGATTCCTCAGACGCTTCTCCACCAGCTCGGACAGCATGGCGGTGGTTTCAGCCCTGCTCATTCCGTGTCCTCGCTTTGGTCGGTCTTCTTGTCGAATTTCGGGGAGAATATCGAGTCGGCATTGCCTAGCATCTCCCTGCAATGCTTGTATGCCTCGTCGTATGCTTCGAGACGGCCAAGAGCCACGTCATCAATCCATGGCGTGTACTGCTTGTACGCCAGTTCCTGTCGAGCCTCACGACCCTTCTCGCTAAGCCAATGAGCGAACTCGTACAGGGCTTCGTCACGATCTTTTGGCATCATTCCTCGCTTTGATTCGGCACCTCGGACGGCATGTGGCCGCTGTCGCCGAGCATGGAACGGCAAAGCTCTAGCATTTCGTGGAATGCGTTAACTTGGCCGTCATAGAAGTCTCGGTCGCTCTTTCTGCGGACATCGAATCTGGAAAGTCCGGCTTCATGACAGCGACTTTTCGCCCAGTCGATGATCTCGTTGAGCGTCTTGTCTTTCTCGGTTATGTTCGTAGCCATGGTTAGTGTTCTTCCTCTTCGATTCGGATTGTGATTCGGTACCAGCCTTTTCGGATGCTTGGTTCTCCACCTCGGTAGTCGGGGCCGATGATGTGTTTTGAGTCATCGTCGGGCCAGAAGCCGGTATCGGTGAGCGCGTCAAGGATGGCTTTGACCATGGGCGCCGCGTTCTCCGGGTCGAAGCGCCCGTGGGTCAATGGGTGGATGATCGCGGTGACGTGCACTGGGAAGTGTTGTGGCCTGTGGTGGCCGTTTTGGAGCCAGAATCTGGCGAATGCCATGGCACGCTGTTTGACTGCGCTTGTGTGCGCGAATTTCACTCGCCAGTGGCCGCGACGGTTTTGCGTCCACCATTCGTCCCGTGGAATGTCCACGACGAATTCCTGCATCATTCCTCCTCTTCTTCGGCTTCGATTTCGCATTCGGGGCATGGGATGGGGCGCGCCGGATACAGCGCGCACCCATGCTTCGGGCATACCGGTTCCACGTCCGGTGGTTCAATCCATTCGCGCATCAGAATTCAGGCTCTACTGGCGCACTCCACGGATCATCGGCCGGAGCCTGCGACTGCTGTTGTGCCTGCTGCGGCTGCTGATAGCCGCCACCATTGGCGCTGCCGCCCTGGTATCCGCCTGACTGCATCTTCTGCACCTGCGCCGTCGCATACTTGAGCGATGGGCCGATTTCATCAACCTGCAATTCGATGACCGTGCGATTGGAACCGTCCTGCGCCTGATAGGAACGCTGCTGCAAGCGACCCTGCGCGATCACACGCATGCCCTTGGCGAGGCTCTGCGCGCAATGAGTGGCGAGGTCACGCCAAGCGGAGCAGCGCATGAACAAAGCCTGGCCGTCCTCGAACTGGTTCGTATTACGGTTCCAGGAGCGCGGCGTGCTGGCGATCGTGAACGACGCGACCTGCGCGCCAGCGGACGTCGTGCGCAATTCCGGATCGGCGGTCAGATTGCCGACGATCGTGATAACGGTCTCTCCGGCCATCACTCAGCCTCCTTCACGTCGGCTTCGGTATCCTCCGGCATGTCCGCTTCCATGACTTCGGCGGTCACGTCATCAGTCGCATCGGCGGTGATTACCGGTTGGAACACGTCGCTGTAATCCGGCGTGGTTTCGTCAACGCTCGCGGCCTTCTTCGCTTCGATGCTGACCGGCATGTACTTGAAACTGCGGCGGATGATGGTCTTCTTCGCCATCTCCACGAAGTTCTTCGCCCACGGTCCGGTGATCTGATGGCTGCGGTTGCGTGGCGCGTACTTCTCGCGGTATTCGAGCAGATCGCGTTTCGACATGTAGTCGGCGTATCGTCCGCCGTTCGGCAGTTGGACGCTGAGATACACGAATTTCAGCTTTTCCTCACTGTGGTCGGCGTCCACGTTCACCTCGTCTGGGCATTCGATGGTCGGCACGCCGTTCTCGTCAAGCTTCAGCTTGATGTTGTCATCCTCGTAGACGGCTCTCGGCTGCGCGTAGATTCCACTGTTCTCCAATAGTTTCAGCATGCCCTTGTAGCCGATGACGAACGTGGCCTGCTTCTCCCCGTTCGCATAGTTTTTGTTGCCGTATGGCAGGATGTATGCCTGTCCCAAGCCGTCAACGTCGGACGGGCGCAAGCCCAGGGCGGCGCACTGCATGAAGCAGGAAAGGACGCTGACCGGCGTGCATTCCGCCAATGCGGGTGTGCGGTTGATGCTGCTGATGCACATCTGCAGCAATGCCTCGCTGTCGAGGTTGCCGCCGATGACACGTGCGATCTGCGGCCATGAATGCTCCACAAGCTGCTTGAGCTTGCCCCTCGGGTTGAGCGGCTGCAACTGCTGTCCCTGCGCCTGCTGTGCGATTGCTCCCATGATTATTGCTCCTTTTCTTCGGTTTCTTCGGTGGCTTTGAATGCGAATTTGCGGTATGTGGCGGCTTTGACGACGTATTCCTTGCGGGTCGTCGGCTTGTAGGTGGCTTGGAGGTTGCCGCAGCGCACGCCCGTATGCGAACCGATGCGCAGGATGATCTGCTCCTGCAATTCCTTCTGAGTGGCCTTCAGGTCATTGAGCATTCTGATGGCGCTCTCGTATCTTGCGAGCAGGGCGTAGAGGTCATCGTCGGCGCTTTCGTCCACGATGTCCGGCGTGGGTTCCGGGAACGCCTTCTGCACGTCACCGCCGGTCAACTGCGGCGGCGTGCCGGTGGTGACGAAATGCCAGAAGTCGGCTGCGGCCTTGTCGATCGCGGCCATATCCTCCACGTCGGCCCGGAAAGGTATCTCCACCGGCTCGTCGTCTCCGATGGCCGCGTACACGTAGCCCCACGTCCATCCAGTGACGAGCGCGTAGAACTCGACTTGAGCCAAGTAGTATGGCGGGATTCGGAGGTTGCCGTCCTCGTCATGCCAGTCCCCAGCTCGACGGTTGCCCACCGTTTTGATTTCGAGGATTCCGAAACTTCCGTCCTCCCCTTGCAGGATGCCGTCAAGGGAAGCCCTCAGATAGGGCTTTTCGCGGCTGATGAATTGCTTGTCCGTACCGTCCGTGACGAGCATTTCCGGATGATTGGCACGGAAACGCTTGCGAAGCTCGTTCTCCAAGGCATTGCCGCGGATGACAGCCCACTTGTCGGAGATGTCCTCCGGTTCCACACGGCCTGTCTTCTCAAGCCACAGCTCATAGGGCGTCTTGAAGGAATTCAGGCCGAGGATCGTGCTCATGTCAGACCCGCCGACACCCGCCTTACGGCTCTTCAGCCATGCGAGATGACGTTCCGTTTTCTTGCACTGTCGGAACCGTTCCAACGTGTAGCGTTCCGTGTCCTTGAGTGGGATACGTTTCATTCCTTCGCCACCTTCATTTCCTGGACTTCACCGTTAAAAAAATCGATGATGAGATTGCAGATGGCAGGTGCCGACGTTTTGAGCGCGGTTTTTTCCTCTTCGCTTTCAGCTTTGACGGTGAAAACGCCATCCTTGCTGTTGAAATTGAGTCTCACTTCGCCACGTCCTTCGAGTAGTTGGCCTTCAAGTCCATGAGTTCGCCGTTGAGGAGTTTCGTGGCGAATCCGTAGACGACTTTGTCGTTGGTTTGGAACGCGGTTTTCTGCAGAGCGCTGATGGCGTCGTAGATGTAGACCAGCGCGTCCGTGATGGCGGCGCGTGTATGCTCGCGCTCTTTTTCCGGTGCCATCTCCGCAGTGGCGGTGAGTTCCTGGCTCATTGGTTCCTCCTTGTTGGCGGCTGGTTTCGATGTGGTGGTCATGGTTTCTTTCTTCTTTCCTGTTGTGGAGTTTTTCCGTGTTGTCTTGCGTGGCGAATGCTTGTCGAAGGCCGGCAATAGTCCTTCCTTGCGGAGCTGGCCGAGAATGTTACCGACGGTTTTCTGGCTCATGCCGAGCGCTTCGGCGGTTTCCTTGCCGTCGAACGGTTGGCCTTGGTCGATGCGTTTCCTGCAGTGCGCGAGGATGCAGTCTCGTTTCGACGGTTTCTCCGGCAGGCCTTGCGTGAGGAGTCCGGCCTTGCGTAACGCCCGCATTTCGGCGGGTTCGAGACCGGCTTCGCCCGATTCGTCGTAGATTTTTCTCAGTCCGGCGAGTTCCTCGAACGTGTATTCGTGTTTCAACGTTTTCCTTTCCTGAGTCTTTCGATGAGCGCGTGGTTTTTGCGGATGAAAGCGTCCACTTCGATGCCCTGCTGTGTGAGGGTCGGTTTGCCGGTGTCGACGCGTGCTTTCCCGTCGCTTGTGACGTTCGGACGGCTTTTAACCCGTGAGCCGGAGCGAGCATGCCGTTTTTTCATCGCGCCACCGTCCTTCGGTATTCGTGCGCGGAAGCCCACCGTTCCGCGATTTGACGCTGGTAGCGGACTTTGCGCCTGTCCTGATGGCCTTCCGGCGGTTCCACGCCGATTTTCAAGTACGGCGGGCCTTTGCCGGTACTCCGCCAGTTGGCAAGGGTGCGCACGCTCATGCCGAGCATGGCGGCCAGTTCGGCTGGCGTGAGCAGATCGTCACTCATCGTCATCGGGTGGGCAGTAGCGGCTGATGAAGTATGTCTGGCCTTTGCCAGTGACCTTCGCGGTGCGGTTGATGGTCACGTGGCCGTCCGAATGGCTGATGGCGGTCTCCTTGATTCGGAACAGTCCCAAGTCCATCGCGCGTTGGGTTGGCACGTTGCGGTTCGAACCGGTCTTGCCGAGATACCCGTCCTGCCGGAGGATCTCGAACAGTCGGTTCTGGCCGATGTCCAAACCGTTCTGGCGCAGCATCTTCGCCAATTCGCCCACCAGGCACGTGCCGTCGGACGCGGCCACCGCATCGGCGAACAGGGCTTTCGGTTCGAGTTCAACGATGCGCGACTGCTGCTCGGCAATGCGACGCTTCTGCTCCTCCATGGTGCGTTGGCCGATCATCACGGCCTTCGCCAGGATGGTTATGTCGTCGTCGGTCTCGCTGGCTGGAATGTAGCCGCCGGTCCTGCGGATCTGCGGCAGCACCTCGTGAGTCACCCAACGTTTGAACTCGTGAGCCTCGGACTTGCGGGAGCCGAGCACGAGCGCGTACAGGCCGGCTTCGTTGACGATGTTGGTCTCACCCTGACGCCCTAGATTGAACCTAGACCGTTCATCATCGTCAAGCCTTTTCAACGCATCGGATGGATTGCTGATTTCGAGGATGTCGCATACGTCCTTGGCGACGAACCAGGGCTCCCCCGCCTCGTCGGTCAGGGTACGCAACGCAGCGTTATTGAAGTAGAACTGTTGGATTTCGTTGTTCATTCCGCGCCTCCGATGCGTGCTTTGAGGATGCGGCCCATGAACTCGTCCTCGTCGCGTTGCCTGGCTTCGTCCTTGTCGGCGGTTTCCAACCGTTCCGCGATGTCACGGAGGAGGTGCGCCTTGCCTGCGATCTTGCCGCCGACCTTGATGGCCATCATGGCGTTTTCGTCGATCGCATGATCGTCTCCGCCGAGGAGACTGGACGCATAGCTGATGATCGCGGCGTTCGCCGTCTGCAGGTCGCATGCGAGCCTGTCGAGCTTGGCCGCGACTTCCAAGCGGTAGGAGCTTCGGTCGATTTCATTGGTCATGGCTTTCCCTTTGCTTGTTGCCGTTGTGTGCCCCGTCCTGACGAGTGGATGGGGCTGAGTGGCTGGCATCGGAGTCGAACCAGTGCCGTCCTTGGATTCCGAGCGCCCCTTTGACTGTTGGAACGCGAGACCTGAACTCGTTCGCGGTCGGTGGCGTGGCCGACGGCGATGGAAGCCGTCAGGCGAACTTGAAAGGGTTTGCAAGCACCGGAATGCCTGCTTCTTGATAGTTAGAGAGAAGAAGATTGGAATCCGTGGACGGGCGAACCGTCGCCCAGCCGAAGCCACGACAGAATGGTGTATGTAAACGCCGTGGCGGATTTTGTTGTTTGTCGATATTCAGTTATGGTTCCCGCCAGCCGACAATGGTGAACGTGGATGTCCGCGAAAACATCCCTAATTGGTTTGTTTTGTTGGACTGTCGGCTGGTGGGAAGTCTTTAATCTCGTGGGGCGAACCGCACGGTCAGCCATAGGCCGGTCAGGATGTAGATTCCGGCGACGAGCCATGCCATGTGCCTGTCGGTCACATGCCATGTGAAGAGCAGTGTCACGCTGCTTACGAATCCGATGATGGCGGCTGCGAACTTCAGGCGGCGGAGCGTGTAGTTCGGCTTCGTGTTTCCCGCCTGTCCGACTTCGGGCTTGCTGTCGTGGCTGGTCATTTGGTTTCCTCCATTTCCTTGAGGATTCGATTGCATTCGCGGCGAATGCGTTGCACTTCGGTCTTCGTGAGGGTGACGTAGAAGTTGCCTGTCGAGGTGCGGAAGCTCATTCGAGCCATCGGCCTGCCGTCCTGGGCGGTGAAGGACTGCATCTCGAATCCGCCGTCATCCATCCAGCTCATCTCGTCGCTCCGATCTTGTTGGAGAGGTTGTAGGCAATGTCCTCGATTTCCGCCGAGGTGAAGTCCGCGAGGGCGATGTCTTGGATGCCGTCAACGAGGCTGGCGCTGCCGTCCTCATGGAGGCGAATGTAGAAGCCGCTTGATGCGAGCAGCAGGCATCCGGGTTCGTGGAGTGTCGGCGGTTTCGGCGGGTTGAGTAGTTGGCTGGTCATTTATGCGCTTCCTTGACGATCGTGTCGATGATGACGTCCACGAGGTCGGGCACGTCGATGTCCATCGGTCCGGTGATGTGGCCGAGGAATCGGCTCGCGTCGATTTCATCCCACTGTTCCGCGTATTGCGGGCGAATCATGTCGCCATGCTCGGCGAATTCGTCGAAGACGGCTTCCACGCAGGCCTTGCGCAGGTCTTTGTTGTAGGTCTTGCTGTCCATCGGATGCTCCTTTGGTGTGGATTTCAGGCTTTGAATTGTTTGATGCTGTCGATCGGCTGGAGCAGCACCGCAGTGAATTGGAAGAGGGTCATTCCAAACATGTCGGCGATTTTTTCCAGATCACTTACGGTGAAGTCTTTCTTGCCGGTGAGTTTCTTGTTCGCCAGCGGCCTTTCGCATCCAATCGCTTTGGCTATGTCTTCTTGCGTCATGCCCCTTCGAGCCATCTCCCCTCGGATATTGGCTCTCATGAGTTCCGTTTCGCTTGTCACCCAACCTCCTTTCTCGTTTCGTTGCTGATTACAGATAGTACTTATTTGGATACTCTTACGAGAGTACTTAATTGATTACTTTACAAAAAGTACACAATTGGGTATCATGGAGCCATGGGAACAAGAGCTAACACCGACGTTACCGCCGGAGCGCGGAGCGTCATGGAATACTGCAAAGCACTGCAATCCAGGAGCGGTATGACCGCTACGGATTTCGCCGCGAAATGTGGATTCAGCCGCAACTATTGGTTCGTCCGCGCCCGGTTCGACGCACCCTTGACGGTATCGGACTGCGAACGAATCGCCAAGACATGCGGGATGACATTACGTCAGCTATTCGCAAACGCGCTGGCAGCACAGGAAGAAAAAAGAACCGCCGAAACACTCAACAAGCTGCAGAGGGGCGACGTGGCCCTTGCGGCGTATCGGGCCGCTGGCAAGCAGGAGGCCATCAACGGAGAGGCTGGGCCGGATTACGACGAGCCTGCCTGACCTGCCGATCGACCGGCGCATGACCTACGGGGCCATGCGCCGCGCCATCATCGGACTGCCCGTCACCGTATCCAGCGCCATCCTGCCGGACGGACTATGGGGCTGCTACGACGCATCCAACAGCGTGATACTCATTGACAGGCGCCTTACCTACACGGCGAAAAGATGCGTGCTCACACACGAGCTGCTGCACTGGAAGCATGGCGACGATGGTTGTGCGAACGATCGTTCGAAGCGGGAACGACGCTGCCGCACGCAGACAGCGCTCCTATTGGTCAATCCCGCCGAACTCGCACTACTCGAACGCATGTACGAGTACGAATGGCAGATCGCGGACGAACTCAACGTGACCACGCAGGTGTTGGAGGATTACCGGAGCACGCTCGCATCGGCGTAGAATCGACTGCATCCCCCTTGCTTGGCGGGAAGAGAGAAGGAACCAATGAGAATCAGACAGAACAATGCGATGCTGGTCAAGCTCAAGGCATGGCTCGGCAAGGACGTGAAAGTGAAGTCGGCGGTCTGCTCCGGCATCGCCGCCGTATGCGCGGTGGCGTTGGCCGTCGGAGCGGCCACCTATGCCGCCAGTGTCCATTCCGCCGCGGTCAAGGAAGCCGCCGAGACGATCGAAGCCGACAATGCCGACTATTCGAAGCTGATAGACGAATACAACAAGCTTGTGGACGAATACAACTCACTGTCGGATGATTACGACACTGCGACGGAGACGATAGACAAGGCTGACGGCATGAAGGCCGACATAAAGAAGATGGAGGCCACGCGGGACAATTTGCAGGCGCAAATCGAATCGTTGACCGGTCAGGTCGACAACGCCAAGAGGACCAGCGCCTCCGATGGCGTGTGGCAGGTCGGCAAGGACATCGACGCCGGAACGTATCGCGCAAACAATTCCGTGACGGACCGCTGTTACTGGGAGATCTCCGTAGGCGACGACATCGTGCAGAATGATATTCCTGGTGGTGGCTATCCGCAGGTGACGGTGAGCGATGGGCAGCAGTTCAAGCTCCAGAATTGCGGCACGTTCACCAAGCAGTGACGCTCTCTTCCATTTGCCCCACATTTGTGGGGCTTTTTTTATATTGCTGCCTTATAAAAAGAATATTAATAACTAGTACGTCTTGTATATGTATAACGTGGGTAATACCGCAGCAACGGTTTTCTGTTACTTTCGTTATATTCGTTGTATAAATTTGATTATACACTTGAGTGGTGCTATAGTTCAAAACATTAAATAAAAGCCCGCGCGGTTGGTCAGAACCACGCGGGCGGGGAAAACCTAGGATGATTCTCCGTGCACCAGAATACAGCGAGGCATGGAGGGAAAGACGATGAAACCAATGGGATACAAGAACACCGACGCCTTCTACGAGCTCGCCAGCAAAGGACGCCTCGCCTACCAGCGAGGCGACAACATCGGAGTCTACGCCATGGCGCAACTCGTACTCGCATACATGTGCGACCAAACCTACGACTGGGACCGAGAACGCAACCAGCCACCTGAGAAGCTGCGCAAGGTCAACGCGCCATGCCGCTACTACACGCTCGGCTGGCGCTCATTCTCCGACGATCATGGAATGGTGATGCTCACTCCGGAGCAAGCCATGAGCGAAGACGCCGACAAAATCATGCGCAAGCGCGAACTCAACGCAAAGAAGCAATTCAGCGACGCCGCCGTATGGCTGCAGGAGCGTGGCGCGATCAAGAAGCTGGAACCCGCTTCGCTCGGCAAGAACGCCGGCTTCCTCCTCATGCTCGGCGACGACGAGGAGAACCGTGCCGTGGAACGGTGGGCGCGCCAATGCCTCAACCTGCCGATGGTCTGGTGAGCCACGCCCATCCGTGCCCACATTTTGCCCACACTCTTCCGGTAATTGCAGTGAATTGCAGTGATTTGAAGTGAATTGCAAACCATGCGGGAACCGTTGGAAACACTGGGAAAACGGCGAAATAGCAATGATTGTGAAAACCGGGCGCAAAGGGTTCGAGTCCCTCATCGCCCACCTTTTGTTTCCGCAAAAATAAGCCGTTCCGCCTCTTCTGATATTCCCAACTATCTCGTGCGCGTGTCAGCAAAGTCATGACTTTTGTCAATATAGACAATTTCATGGAAACATCTTCTTCGACTGCTTCCGCAAGCAAAAAGGCTTGGAATCATGTGATTCCAAGCCTTTATATGAGCGCCCGACCTTGGCCATGCGTGCCAAGGCAGGTAAAACGAATACGATCAGCGGCCTTTGCCGAATGCGCGCAGACGGATGCCGTTCCAGTCACCGCTGACGGTCAGCGGCGTGGCTGCATTCATGCCGGCGGTCTTCGCGGCGGACTGCACGGTGCTTGAACTTGCCGCGCCCGGGCGCCCCGGCTTCGGGGTGAGCACCCACAATGGACCATCGTCGCCGAGGACCGCATACGCATCGACGATGGTGTCAGACAGTTCGTCTTCGTCATCGCCGTCGCGCCACCAGATAATCACGCCATCAACGGCGGAATCATAGTCCTCGTCGACCAGCTCTTCACCGGTCAGCTCCTCGATCTTGGCGCGGATCGAGTCGTCCACATCATCGTCCCACAGCCATTCCTGTACCAGGTCGCCGGCGTGGAAACCGAATTCTTCAGCGTTATCAGATGCCGTTTGATTCACGTTCGTCAATATACCAACACTGCTCGAACATATACGTTACGAACCGTGGAATTGCTCACTTTGCGAGATTGTTTTTTCTTATATCTCGGAATGCGTCACTCTCCCGCGGAGCATTGCGGCAGGGATGCACCCTTGCCGTCTCGGACGGCAACCAGCGCATCGTACGCCTCCTGCAAAGTGGACACCTTCACCACGTTCAAACCTTCCGGAATATGATCCACAACGCTGGAACAATTGGATTCCGGGGCAAGGAACCAAGTTGCTCCGTCGCGTTTCGCTCCGAGCATCTTCAAACGGATGCCTCCGATTTCACCGACTTCACCTTTGTCGTTCATAGTGCCCGTTCCCGCGATGATCTTACCCCCAGAAAGTTTTTCACCGGTCACCTTGTCGATCAGACCAAGCGTGTACATCATGCCCGCCGACGGCCCGCCGATGTCGTCCACATGCATGGACACCTTCATGCCGGACACGTCATAACCATGCTCTTCCAGGAACTTTTTCGCCGCTGCGGTGGCGGAATCCTGCGATGACGTCATCTCCTTGTCGCTGGACTGCTTGTATTCCTCTGCGGTCTGCCCAACAGGAACCACCGCTTCCTGAGGCATCACCGTGGATTTCGAATCGGCCCACGCCACCAATGCCTGCGCGTTCGACACCGGGTACCCTGGCACGCCTGAAGCATTGACCGTGACCAACAGCAGTTGGCCTGAATCCTTATACGTTTTCGCACCGGAAACGGCGATGACCTGCTTGCCGGAAACCTCCCCGAGCACATTCTGCGTCGGGCCGGGCACCTGCACCACATACGCGCTGGGCATAATCAACACCAATGCGCACAGTACCGCCACCAACGGTCCTGCAAGATAACGCCATGAACGCGCGGACAGCCAACCTTCCGCGCCTATCAGCCATCGTTTGACACGTCCCGGAGCGCCGCTACGTGTGTTTTTGCCGTGAATTCGTCGTGTTTCCTTCATCTTGGGCATACCTCCCATAACATAGTATGGAACCAACCAAACTTGAAAAACGCTTAGGAAAAGGCAGGGCCGGCATGGACGAGAACGCGATCCGCCAATGGTTTATCGATTGTTTCGGACCAATTCAAGGCGAGATGGCATGGAACCAGTTTTCCAACATGCCGGAAGAGTTGCGCGACCAGTTGATGAGTCAGGATGTGAGCAAGCTTCCCAAGCCGGCCGAGGTCAGGTCGATGATGCAGGCGTTCACTGCGGGCGGGCTCAACACTTTCGGAGACATCCAGCACATCACCGAGGAAGGTCCAATCAACGTCAAACTGGCGAAATCATTGGCATTGCAGCAGGCCAATGGCGAAGGATCGGAAACCAGTGTGAGCGCGGAGTACGGCGAGATGGCCCGGCGAGCCATCAGCGAGGCGAATCTGTGGCTTGACACCGCTTGCGAATTCAACCCCGCGCAAGGCGAAACGCAGGTGCTTACCCGCGCAGGCTGGGTGGAAGGATGCATCGATTCCTGGGCGCAGTTTGCATCCCCGATTGCCGAGTCGATGAGCGACGCTCTGGCTTCGATTTTGTCACAGCGTTTCGGCGATTCCGAATTCCATACGGAAATTTCCGGCATTTTCGCCGGTCCAGTGCAGATTCCGATTCCCGATGATATGAAAGATCCGGCAAAACTCATGCGTTTCGTCGGCAATACGTCGTTCGCCATGCAGCTGGGACGTGCCGCCGGCGATTTGTCGCATGAGGTGCGCGGCAGTTTCGACCAAAGCATTTCGTTGCTGAAGAATCCGGCTGGAGGCCTGATCGTGCAGAATGTCGTCGAATATGCGAAATCCTTGGAAATCGACGTGAACGAAGTAATGAGCTATCTTGCACTGCAAGAGCTCGCCCATTCGCGCCTGTACGCTTCCGTGCCGTGGCTGATGCCACGCTTCGAGGCGCTGTTGGGCAAGTATGCCCGTGGCACCAGCATCGATTTGGACGCCATGGAGGAGCAGATCCGCGATGCGCAGTCCGTCGACCCGGATTCCATGGCCGACGCGGTGAACATCACCAAGGTGGCGTTCCCTGACACGCCTGAACAACAGCAGGCCATGAAATCGCTGGAGAATCTGCTCGCCTTGGTAGAGGGTTGGGTAGACACCGTAGTGTGGCGCGCCGGCATGGCTCATATTCCGCATATCGAACAGCTTCGTGAGATGCTCCGCCGCGAGCGCGCCATCGGAGGTCCCGCGGAACGCACCTTCGAAAGCCTGATCGGCTTGCAATTACGCCCGAAGCGCATGCGTGAAGCGGCCGCATTGTGGGATAACATCTGCGCTACGGAAGGCGCGCAGGCACGAGACGCGAAATGGTCACATCCCGATCTACTGCCGCAACTGCCGAATGATGACGATGACAACACCTCACAGTCGCAGAACAACGGATCGCCGGAAAACACGGAAAATACGACGTTCGCCGCTTCCAATGCCACCGATATGGCGTCGCAGCCCCTTGGCGACGCCGATGGCATGACCATCGATTGGGATGCCGAACTCAGCAAGCTGCTTGACGAGGAAGAGCACAAGGGCGGCGAATCCGATACCAATGGCAGCGATTCTGACGATTCCGCAGAATCCGGCAGCAACAACGATACCGATGCCGAGTAATCGCGCTATTCCGTTAGCAGTATCAGCGGAAGAAGCGCGACACCCGTCGTGCCCTTTCACCCTCATTGCCTTCACGGGTACGCGCATATGAGACATCAAGCGTGTCTTCGGCGCGCGTCACGGCCACATACATGAGCCGGCGTTCCTCCTCAAGCACGTCGTCATCCTGCGGCAACCCATACGGTATGAGTCCTTCCGAGCAGCCGATAAGGAACACGTGCTTGAATTCCAAACCTTTGGACGCGTGGATAGTGGAAATGGTCACGCCGCTCAGATCCGCGCCGACGCCCAATGCCTCCAACATGGCCAGTCTGGTCTGCGTGTCGTCGGAAAGTGCGGAATTCTGCCATCCGCTATCCCTGCGCACGCGATATCTCAAATGCTGTTCGGCCAATGCCTTGCACAGGATTTTCTGCTGCGCGTTGACTCTGGTGAGAATCGCGCAATCGGCCGGCGACTCCCCCGCATCCACCAGTTTGCGGATGCGCGCCGCCACACCTTGCGCTTCCTCCCAATCGCTGCCATATATGGTTTCCACGACCCTCCGTCCTTTGCTCCTTTCAGAGCTGAGCTTCAGATAATCGGCCCGCTGCGGCGATGCCGCAAGCACACGATTGGCATAGTTGACGATCTGCGGCGTGGAACGGTAGTCGTTGTTCAGATTGATGTCAGCGGTGAGCGGACCGAATTCCGAATCGAAGTTGAGCAGACTGTAGCTACTTGCGCCCGCGAACGAGTAGATGGTCTGCGCCGGATCGCCCACCACGCAAATATTGCGGTTTGAGCCGAGCCATCGGGTGAGCAGACGGTGCTGCAATGGCGAAACGTCCTGGTACTCGTCGACGGTAAGCCATCTGATGTTGGAGCGGATAGCTGAGGCCACTTCCTCGTCGCTTTCCATCAGATGACAAACGATCAGCAGAATATCGTCGAAATCGATTTCGTTGCGGTTGGTTTTTTCTGCCTCATACGCTTTGTATACGTCTACGAATTGGCTTGGTTCGAGGCCTGATGGCGGCTGTCGATGCGTTGCCGCGCAAACCCGCGCGTAATCTTCCGGTGCGATCAGTGAGATTTTGCACCAGTTGATTTCCGCTTGCAAGTTACGTATGGTGTCGTCATCCACTTGGAAGGTGGTGACGCGGCGCAGCGAGCGCTCCACCAGTTCACGTGGATTTCTGGAAATGAACGGCATCGGCCCCTCGCATACGTCCGGCCACACTTGGCGTAGCTGATGGAGGGCCGCGGAGTGGAAGGTGGCTGCTTTGACGTCGGCTGCGACATCGAGTTTCGATAGGCGGCTACGCATTTCCGCCGCCGCTTTGACGGAGAATGTGACTGCGATCGTGCTTCGTGGATTCCACGCTTTGGTGGCGCACGCATAGGCGATTCTGCGGGTAACGGTTCGCGTCTTGCCCGCGCCCGCGCCCGCGATGATGCGCACTGGACCGTCCACGGCCGTTGCGGCCGCCCTTTGCGCCTCATCCAATCCGTCAAGAATCTCTTCCGCTGTTGCACTCATACGTTCCATTGTGGCAGATTGCCGTCGCCATGTGACGATTTGCCCGCGGTTCACCTGCAGTTTTACTGGCAAGTCGGCAACGCTTCGCCCCTATTGTGTATTAAGGTTGGAATTGTGACCGAACGAAGCAAATTTATGATAGCTGCCCTGACGAGTGCGGCGATGCCGAACGCCGCCATTGCGGGCGCGCGTGCCAGCGAACAGACCAACCCGACCGACGAGGGGTACGGCGTCGACCATGCCGTGGTTCAGGATGCAGCGGGCAAGCTGTATGACGTGTTCGCATCCAACACGCCTGAAGGCCGTAAGCGTCTTGCCGGTCGCGTGCGCGCTGCGCAGACGCTCTCGCAAGCCCGCGAATTAGGCGGATTGGGTTTTGCCGTCGATAGCATAGTAGCTTTTTCAAACGGCGATTTGAAGCATTCCGCCACTGGAGATACGTCCGTGCTGGTGGCCACCCACCATGTGGGTCAGGCGCGGCCGTTGGAGCTGCTGACTTTGGATGATTGTTCCAGCGTAGGCACCGCTTTGGGCGCGATTCATCGCCTTCGTCCCGACTTCCTGCAGGAAGCGGGCTATCCGACGTTTGTCACCGGCCAGATTCGCGCTCAGCTGACCGCTTGGATCAAGCGCCTGCGTCAGGCTGGTCATGTTCCGCAGGAGATCACCACTAGTTGGGCGAATATTCTTGAGACCGACGGCCTGTGGTCGTTCTCCACTTGCCCGGTGCATGGCGGGTTGCGTGACGGCGATGTGCTTTTTTCCGGTTCGTCCATCACCGCGGTCACGAATTGGCAGGATATGCAGGTCAACGATCCTGCCCGCGATTTGGCTTGGATTTTCGCCAAGCTTGACGAGAACCACCGCAATGCCTTGCTTTCCGCATACGGTCACATGTTGGGCAATCGTTTGGATGATCTGATTATGCTGCGGGCCAATCTGTGGCTGCAGATGGAGCAGGTCGGCGATTTTATTTCCGCTTTGAACAAGGCAGACAACGCCAAGATTATGCAATTCAAGGCGCAGGTGGAACGCCTGGCCCACCAGTTGGGTGTCGCCACAGCGAAGAATCGCGTGCAAACTGAAACGAAGCAGGAGTCCAAGGATCGCCCCCAGCGCCCGCCGAGCACAATCACCGTAGGCACGTTGCTGAACGAATCGGAGCGTCGCCGTAACGCGGCCGCACAGCAGAATGATTCCGACACGACCGGCGAACGTCATGTTGACGCTGTGGATATGGATGATTCCACTGGCGATTTCGACGCGACCGGCGATTTCGACGTGACCGGCTCCCAGCCGGTCCGCAAGACGAAGGAAATCGTCAACGACGCGACGGAAGCGTTCGCACCGGCCGGAACCCAGCAATCACAAGCACCGTCCGGCAATACGAATGAACATGAGGCGACCTCGGTCAGCACTTTCATTCCGGAACATTCCGCAAAAGAACGGCACGAATCCATGCCGTCAAGTTCCACCATGGTAATCAGCAGGCTGGAAACGGCCGACGACAACGACGATACGAACGAAGAATCGATTCCCGCATCGCACAGCGAGGCCGCGACAGTACTCATTCCACTGTTGGAGCGAGATGAGGCGACCATGCAGAAAGCGCAGGCGCAGATCAATCAGTGGGAGGCGGAAGACGCCACCGATGAGAAGCTACGCGTAGAATAGGCGCACATAACCCGTACATACACGTGCGCATGCATTGCGCATTATCACGAAGGAGCATCCATGGATATTGAACTCGGCATTCAGAATGTGGCCCGCACCGTCACCTTCAGCACCGAACAGAGCGCCGATGAGGTCAACGCGGCCATCGCCGACGCCGTGGAGAACGGCAAGACCATCAATCTGACGGACGACAAGGGTCGTCGCATCGTGGTGCCGGCAGGCTCGCTCGGCTACGCCATCATCGGTTCCGAAACCAAGCACGCCGTCGGTTTCGGCAACCTCTGACCCGTTCGCATCACCAGATTTCAGCTTCGAACTGAAACACACGTTTTCGACGTAACAAGAAAAGCCAGACGTTCGCGCCTGGCTTTTCCATTTTGGGCGATCAACTCGTTTCTGGTTTCATATCTCAATTACGCGTCGATGATTGCGTTTCGGTTTTTTATTTTCGCCTTCGACGATTCTTTGCTCAAGCGGACGCCTCGATTGATGATTTCCTGAACTGTTTCGTCGCTGGTGAGGTTCTCCCCCAGCGCGTTCGGCTTGCCTTTACCGTGCCAATCGGATCCGCCAGTCACCAGCAGGTCGTGCCGGCGCGCAATGGTGAGCAGACGTTCACGCTGTTCTGATGGATTGCCGCGATGCCACACTTCCAAACCGTCCAAGCCTTCGGTGATGAGAGATTCGATTTGCCGGTCGGTCAGTAATGTCCGATTGCGCCGGGGGTCTCCGGCGTGGGCGATAACCACCACCCCGCCCGCACCCTTGACCGCGGCCACCACGTCGTGCGTGGTCGGTGATGGCGTGGGAATGTAATATTTCGACGTTGCGCTCACCGCATCGGCGAAAGCGTCGGATCGTGTTTCATATACGCCGGCAGCCACCAATGCGTCGGCGATATGCGGCCGACCTATCGTGGTGCGTTTGCCTTCACGCACCTGCGCGAGCACATCATCCCACGTAATCGGAAAATCCTGCGCCATCAGTTCGACCATGCGCTTGGTTCTACGCAGTCGCGCCTCGCGGGTGGACGCGAACATCTCGCTGATATCGGCGTTCAGCGGATCATATTGGAATGCGAGCATGTGCACGGATACGCTCTCATCGACGGCAGTGATTTCCGTACCGCGTAACAACGGCAATCTGACCTCCCGCGAAGCAGCCAACGCATCCTGCCAACCGGAGGTCGTGTCATGATCGGCAATCGCAACACCATGCAATCGCAATGCTCTCGCTTCCTGCAACAACGCACGCGGCGTTTCCGTACCGTCGGAAAAAACGGTATGGCAGTGAATGTCCCAACCTTCAGCGGGCGGTGCCGCAGTGCCTACGCGAATCATGTATCCATCGTAAGCTGTTTTTGGCGCGACTCGGCACAATACCGCGTAAACTAGGCGATGACAACGTTTGTATTTTGATTCAAGGATGCACGATGAGCGATTTTTCCGGCGAACAGGTTGCCGAAGCCACTCTCGACGATGATTATACGAAGCCGCGCGGTTGGCGGCATACCGCGACATGGACGTATCTAGTCATGCTGATCGCCTCGGCGGTAGCGCTGGTCGTATCGTTCGTGCTTTCCGCCGAGACACTGAAATTGGCGCGCAATCCCGGTCAGAAGCTCAGCTGTGATGTGAATGCCGTGATGTCGTGTTCCGCGGTTGCGGAATCGTGGCAGGCTGAGGTTGTGAAGTTCGCCGGTTTGAGTTTCCCGAATGCGTTCTTCGGCATCGCCGCGGAATCAGTGTTCGTAACGATCGCGGTGATCGGTTTGACGAAGGTCGCCGTGCCCCGCTGGTTTGCGTTGTGCACATGGCTGGGTGGATTGGCCGCGCTGGCTTATTCGTATTGGCTGACCTCGCAGTCGTTGTTTGTGATCAACGCGCTATGCCCGTGGTGTCTGTGCCTGATGTTCTCCACCACCGTGCAGTTCATGGCGTTGTCTCATGCCACGGCGGTGGTTCAGGAGATTCCGGCCAAGCGCGAGGGCGTACGCACCTACTACCGTCTTAATTACGATCTGATGGTCGATGCCTTATGGATCGTGACATTGATTGTGATCATTCTCGTCGAAGACGGCCCCCTGCTGTTCAGTTGACGTCAAGTAACGTCCAATCAGCAGTAGGGATTCACTCGCCTACAAGAGAAGCCGACTGGAAACAGCCGGCTTCTTTCTTTTGCGTATCCGCAAATTTCAGTGTTATGCGCAAAACCTTACAGCAGTTCGATTTTGCCGACGATGGTGGCCGATCCAGTGAGTTTCACGTCGTTATCGGTCACGTCGACGCGCAGGGTGCCGCCACGCACGGTGATTGTCCAATGGTCGATGCCGGTTTTGGCACGCAACGTGATGGCGGTGGCGCACAGGCCGGTTCCGCACGACAGGGTTTCGCCGCAGCCGCGTTCGTTGACGCGCATGGTGGCGCTGCCCTCGTTGTCGCCTTCGCTTTGTTCGTCGATGCGCACGAATTCAACGTTCTGATCGCTTTCGATCTGGGGTGAGACGACCGGCTTGGTCACCAGGTCAAGCTGTTCCACGGTCGGCAGGCTGGAGAACGTGTCTTCGATAACGGCGACCACGTGCGGATTGCCCATGTCCACGAACGTGCCGCGTGCGGAACCGGCCGTGCCGGGAATCGTCACTTCGTATCCATCAAGATCGCCACACTTCCATGAACCCATCTCAACCTGGAACACGTCATTGCCAAGAGTCGGCACATCGCCAAGCGAAGTCAGAACCTTCACACCGGCACGGGTGCCGAGACGGAACGGTTCACCGCCCGGCTGACCGGCAATACCCTGCCGTTGCGCGAACAGGGTGATCGCACGCGTGCCGTTGCCGCACATCTCAGCCAACGAGCCGTCCGCGTTGCGGTAGTCCATGAACCAATCCGCATTGCCAACAGCACAAACAGCAATCTGCTTGTCGTTCAAATCGGACACCGCCTGCGGATGTGTAAGGCGGATCAAACCGTCGCCACCGATACCGAAATGACGGTCGCACAAGAATCGCACTTCATCGGCGGTAGGCTCGTACGTGCCTTCGGCGTCTAGATACACCACGAAATCGTTGCCGGTGGCGTGTGCTTTGTAAACAATGCTTGGAATGCTCATACCGATTCACTCTACACGCGGTAGGCTATTGAAGGAGTTGGACGCAACACGTGTGCGTTATGTTGCAGCATGTTTGCGTGCGGAACAAGGGAGGACGTATGACTTCAACGGCACCAATCGGCGTTTTCGATTCCGGTTTGGGTGGGATTTCCGTGGCGCGCGAAATCCGCCGCGATATGCCGAACGAACGCGTGCTGTATTTTGGCGATTCCGCGAACGCTCCGTACGGAACCAAATCACCTGAACAGGTACGCAAGCTGTCCGACGCCATTGTGAAACGTTTCGTGGAGCAAGGAGTGAAAGCGGTTGTCATCGCTTGCAATACCGCCACTTCCGCCGCAGCCAACGAATTGCGCGACAAATACGACATTCCGATCATCGGCATGGAACCAGCGCTGAAGGTGGCGTGCGATCGAGGCCATGGCAATCGTCAGCGTGTCATCGTCGCAGCTACTCCCCTGACGTTGCGGGAACGCAAGTTCGCCGTGCTGATGGATCGTTTCAAAACAGACCATACGATCTTTCCGGAACCCTGCCCCGGTTTGGTGGAGATCGTCGAGCACGGTCAACTCGACGATCACGATGTTGTGATGCACACGCTGCACCAGTATTTCGACCAATACGATCTGTCAACAATCGACTCCGTTGTGCTCGGATGCACGCATTTCGTGTTCTATCGCGACTATTTCCGCGAACTGCTGCCCGACACAGCGGCAATCATCGACGGCAACGAAGGCACCGTGCGCCATCTTGGCGTGGTGCTTGAATCGTTGGGCAAGCTCTCTCCGGAAGACGCGGAAGGTGGCATCGAGCTGGCCAATTCCGACACTTCCGCGCAAATCGCGCAATTAGCGCAATCACTGCTTGGTCGCTGATCGCGAATGTTCCGATAGACCGCGCAAAGCCAATTGAAACCCGCAAAAACTGCTCAACCGTTATCAGACGTACAACGACGAAGTGGCGCTGGCCAAGGAATACGAGCAGGACGGCCGCGTGCTCATCCTCGCGCCGGAAAGCCTGTACGGCCTGAACACGTTGAGCAAGTCGTTCGAAGGTTTGGAACGCATGTACCGCGCGGGCTATGCGGCGGCCGAGGCCATCCCCGCATTCCTAGAAAGCTGAAGATAACGTCCATATCCAACGCCTGCCAGCGGTTCGTTTTCAAATTGAGACATGACACGAAAATTTTATAAAACTCCCATATTATGTCCTATTGTTTTTTCGTCGACATAATCGGCGGAAAAGTCGACATTAAAGGAGAATGAAATGAAGAACAACACATTCCGGCGTCTGCTGGCCATGGCCGCGGCGGGTGCCATGCTGACGTCGATCGCCGCATGCGGATCGTCTTCCAACGATGACACAGCCTCCAACGGCTCCGATAGCACCTCGCTGATTTCAGTGAACAACAGCGAACCGCAGAACGGTCTAATTCCAAGCGACACCAACGAAATGGGCGGCGGCAGAGTTATTCGATACCTGTTCGAAGGTCTGGTGAGCTTCGACGCAAAGGGCAAGCAACATCTCGAAGTCGCCGAGAGTATCACCCCGAACGAGGATGCCACCAAGTACACAATCAAGTTGAAGAAAGGCTGGAAGTTCACCAACGGCGAGGCGGTAACCGCCCATTCCTTCGCCGACACCTGGAGTTTCGCCGCCAACGTGAAGAACGCGCAGAAGACCGCAAGCCGATTCTCCACCATCAAGGGCTATGACGAACTGCAGGATCCGAACGTCGATCCGAAGGCCACGCTTTCCGGTCTTTCCACCCCGGACGACTACACGCTGGTCGTCGAGCTGAACAAGCCTGATTCCGTATTCCCGACCAAGCTCGCGCACCAATCCATGTTCCCGCTGCCAAGCGTGGCATTTAAGGACATCAAGAAGTTCGGCCAGGCTCCGATTGGCAATGGTCCGTACAAGTTCAAGTCCTGGTCCCACGACAAGAACATCATCGTCGTACCAAACAGGGATTATAAGGGCAGCCGCAAGGTGTCCAACAAAGGCATCGAATACCGCGTCTACACGAATGAGGATTCCGCTTACTCCGACGTGCTGTCCGGCAACCTCGACGTGATGGATCAGATTCCACAGTCTGCGGTGAAGACCTTCCGTCAGGATTCCAGCGTGATCGCCTACAGCCAGGCAGGATCCTCGTTCCAGTCCTTCGTCATTCCGGAACGTCTTGAGCATTTCGGCAACGACGAAGAAGGCCAGTTGCGTCGTCAGGCCATTTCCATGGCCATCGACCGCGACCAGATCGTCAAGAAGGTTTACAACAACACGAAGACCCCGACCACCGATTTCACTTCACCGCTCGTCCCCGAATATGTGAAGAAACTGGAACAGAACGGCAGCAACCTGAAATACAACGCTTCCAAGGCCAAGGAACTCTGGAAGAAAGCCAATGCCATCAAGCCATGGTCCGGCAACTTCCGAATCGCCTATAACGCCGATGGCGGCCATAAGGAATGGGTCGATGCCGTGTGCAACCAGATCAAGAACACGCTCGACATCGACGCCGCTGGCGAGCCGTACGCCACGTTCAGCGACGTGCGTAACCAGGTGACCAACCGCACCATCAAAACCGCGTTCCGTGCCGGCTGGATGCTGGATTACCCGTCCGCTGAAGATTATCTCAATCCGCTATATGCCTCCAGCTCCGCTGACGGTCATGGTTCGAACGATGGTGATTACAAGAGTGCGGAATTCGACAAGCTCCTGAATGCCGCACTTGCCCAGACCGACGTAAAGAAGCGGACCGAGGACTTCACCAAGGCGCAGGAAGTGCTGGCCAAGGATCTTCCGGTGATTCCGCTGTGGAACGACAACGTCGCCGCCGCGTCCGCGACGAACGTGAAGAACGT
>ENA-UOOA01001233-UOOA01001233.1-human-gut-metagenome-genome-assembly--contig:-P61old-NODE-1233-length-43395-cov-5.881680_pt1 | contig 43395 bp, 37 predicted proteins | sample MGYA00242467_ERZ724014 | MGnify/ENA metagenome assembly ERZ724014 | reverse complement strand
ACCCCTGCTTCTGATGTTCGAAAGGGACAAAATCATAAAACAACCAAGCCATCCGATCTCCGGGCAACGCTTTGATCAGGTAACTCCGCTCCGGATTTTTAAAGCGGAATAAATTATAAAAGGCCTGCCCTTCGCGCAGAGGTACGGCCCAGGAAAACAACTCGATCCCTGCATCGTCCGATCTCTTATACCCCAAATATTTCACAGGCTTTTCAGTCCGATAACTACCGAAAGCCGAAGACCGTATAAAATATTCGATCTCGCCGGCATATTCCAAGCGTACCGAATCTTCGGTCGCCGTCTTGATTTTTTCCAAGCAGATGACAACACTATCCATTTGTGCCCGCACCGGCCCTCCGGCCCCCAATAGTACCCCCAGAATCCAAAACCATTTCATACCCCGAAGTTTTCTGTTCCTATTCTTCATTGAATCTTTCCAGAATTTCGCCGGAAGCTTTGATGGCATTTTTATACCATTTGAATAAGATTTCATCCTTCGCCCGATCGGATAAATGCCAGTCGATACCGCTCCCGCGCAAACGACGGGTAACACTGTACATCGTAATAGCCGCACAAACACTCACGTTCAGACTTTCGGTAAACCCATACATCGGTATTTTTACAAATTCGTCTGCCTGTCCGATAACCAAATCGGACAAACCGGATAATTCTGTCCCGAAGAAAAAAGCCATTTTCCCTTTTTCCAAATCGATATCGTCGACAAAAATATCGTTGGCATGGGGAGTCGTAGCCAGGATACGATAACCTTCGGCCCTCAACTGATCGATCGTAGCCTGGGTATTGTTTTCCAGTTCTTTATGCCGGTGAATAGACAGCCAATCCCGCGCACCCTGCGAAACTGTGGAAGTCATATCGTATGAATTCCGGTTTTCGATCAGGTGGACATGTTGTATCCCATAACAATCGGCCGAGCGCATCACCGCACTTTGATTATGTGATTGAAATAAATCTTCTAACACAACCGTTACATAATCGGTCCGCTCCTGTATCAACCGATCGAACAGAGCATTTTTTTCATCGACAACAAAATCCCGTAAATATTCTACTTGTTCTTTGATGGATTTCATAATAAACACAACAAGATTCAACGATTCTCAGCAAAATACTTCCAAAGGGGAGCTGCGTGAGTCGCCTGTATGATTTCATTTTTCAGTAAGAGAGTTCTCACTTGTTCCGGCCTTAATACTTCCACCACAATGTCTTCGGTCGGTTCGAGATGCCTCTCCATCACCTTCTCCACTCCGGTAGCCAAGAAACAATAAGTCAGGTTATTATGCGTTCCGGGATTCGCACTTATGATCATGTAGCTCTGCCATTCTCCGTTTCCGAAACCGGTTTCTTCGAGTAATTCCCGTTTGGCTGCTTCTAAAGGACTGGCATCTGTAGGATCTACAACCCCGGCACACAATTCATAATCAACCCGTCCGATTCCGTGCCGGTATTGTCTTTCCATGATCATCCCCCCTTCCTTAGTAAGAGCGATCACACAAATCCAGGCCGGATATTCCAATACATAATAAGTAGGAATGACATTACCGTTCGGCAATTGCACTTCATCCCGGCGGGCTGTAAACCAGGGTTCTCTGGCGATATACTCCGAACGGAGTACCTTCCAATTCTCTATTTTCTGTTTTTCCATATACAATCCCATACAAAAGAAGGGGTGCTTTTTCGAAACACCCCTTCTTTTATCTTAATTTCCTGATCAGAATTTTTCTGCCAATTCAGCGCCTGCTTTGAATTTAACAACTTTCTTAGCCGGAATAGTAATCGTTTTGCCAGTCTGTGGGTTTCTACCGCTTCTAGCACTTCTTTCAGATACAGAAAAAGAACCGAATCCGATCAATGCCACTTTATCACCACCTTTCAGTGCTTCACCAACTGTTTCTACGAAAGCTTCCAGAGCTTTTTTAGAATCTGCTTTTGTTAAACCTGCCTTTTCAGCAATAGCGTCGATTAATTGAGCTTTATTCATAATATTAATTTTTAGGGTTAGAATTTTAAACCTCTCTCTAAAGGCAAATGTAGCAATTTTATTGAGGATGTCAATACTTTTCAAAAAAAAAATCCATTTTTTTCAAAAAAAATAACAGGCTTTCTGCTCAGAAGATATTTTCGGCACATTTTTCGCCATCCATGGCTGCCGAAATGATTCCTCCGGCGTATCCAGCCCCCTCACCACAAGGATATAACCCTCGTATCTCGGGATGCATCAGCTGCTCATTGCGCGGAATTCTCAACGGAGAAGAGGTACGGGTTTCTACCCCCAGCAAAAGTGCCCGTTCGGATACGAATCCTTTGGCCCGTTGTCCGAAATATTGCAGTCCGGCCGCCAAACGCCGATAAACGATCCGGGGCAACCATTCACTGATAGCAGAAGTATGTACTCCCGGTTTATAAGACGTCGCCGGCAAAGTGCTACTGTCCTTTCCGGCCAGGAAGTCGGTCAACCGCTGAGCAGGAGCGAAAAGCCCACCGCCCCCTTCCTCCCATGCCTGTCGTTCCAAGGCTTCCTGAAATACCATGCCGGCAAATAATCCCCGGTAATTCATACTTTCCAATTCGGCCGGGCCGATAGCTGTCACCATAGCTGAATTTGCCCAGGGGGTATTCCGGTAGGAGGAGGACATTCCATTGACGACCTGTTGGTTCGGCCCCGTTGCCGCAGGTACGATTACCCCACCCGGACACATACAAAAAGAATATACTCCCCGTCCGTCTATATTGGTGACAAAATTATATTCAGCAGCAGGTAACCATTTGCCTCTCCCTTCCGGGGTGTGGTATTGGATGCGATCGATCTCCTGCTGGGGATGCTCTAAACGCAATCCGACGGCAAAATCTTTCGGCTCCATCCGTACCGCCTGCCTTTGCAACATCCGATAAATATCCCGGGCCGAATGGCCGGTAGCTAATATGACATGACGGCTCGCAATTTCCTGTCCTCCGGCAATCACTCCCTGTATACTGTTTTCACGGATTATCAGACCGGTCACCCGGCAACCGAAACGAATTTCTCCTCCCTGTTTTTGAATAGTTTTACGGATATTGACGATCACTCCGGGTAATTTGTCGGTTCCGACATGCGGATGGGCTTCGACCAGAATAGCAGGATTGGCTCCATGATAGACCAAAATTTCCATAACCCGGCGTACATCTCCCCTTTTCTTCGAACGGGTATAGAGTTTTCCATCGGAAAAAGTCCCGGCTCCTCCTTCCCCGAAACCGAAATTAGAATCCTCATCTACCATCCCGGTCTTATATAAACCATTCAGATCCTTTTTCCGGTCTTCGACAGCCTTTCCCCTTTCCAGTACCAAAGGACGGAAACCACGTTCGATCAAACGCAAAGCTGCGAATAAACCGGCAGGCCCTGCACCGACCACGACCACCGTTTCTCTGTCGGACACATCCCGGTAGGCCGGAACGAAAACCTTTTCTTTCTCCTCGATACGGTCGATATGAAGTCCGGCGACCAGGTTGAACATCACTTCTTTTTGCCGGGCATCGATCGACTTACGGACAATATCTACCCGGCAGATCCGTTCTGCACCGACTCCTGCAACCCGGGCAGCGATTTGCCGCAATGTTTCCTCCACACCTGCCTGTTCTGGCTTTATTCTGATCTGAATTTCTGTATACATATCTCTGATAAATAAGAATGCTGAATATCATTCAAAATTAAAACAAATCGTGAAAATCCGGGCACGTAGTTTACTTAAAGATTGTGTATAATCCTCATATCCCGGATTTTTGGGATCAGGCCGATGTACCAATACATCCGTCAATCCCAATGAAAAACGCAACTCTATTCCAAATTTGAAATAAGGCAGGTAAAAATCCGAACCAGCTCCCATTTCCAGAAAAACATCCCCTCTACGGGTTCGGAAATAAACCGACTTGTCCGGATCGATCTTATCGTGTTTTTGAAAATCGAATTTATAACTGCTTCCTGCAGTAATAAAGGGACGGAAATTATTAATCCGCTTGGCCTTGTATTTCAACATCAACGGCAAAGAGACATAAACCGACTCATTATAAGCATATTGTTTGTTATTTTCAACCTCCGGCACCTGCGTATACACCAGCGAACAGGTAGCGAATTCCAGTCCCGGCAAAAATCTCAGCCCCCAATCATCACCTAATCTCAGTTCAGAAACAATACCCACCAGAAATCCGACATCCAGTTTGCCCGATTCCGCCCTCCATCCATTGGCTCCCGACAAGACGGCTTTATAGTCCATATAATTGATCCCGAGGCTAAAACCGAAATGTAATACGGTCCGGTCACCCCGCTGATAATTCAACAGACTGGTATTCCGCATTATTTTCTGGGCCTGCACGCAACAGGATAAGGATAGGAATAGGATTATATAGAACGCTTTATTCAACATACGGAACGAAAGTAGTTATTTTGATTCTTTTCAACAAATCTTGTCCGATTTTAAAGCTAAAAATTGTAAGTTTGTGAATCATTCGGATAATCATTTTACAATACGATAAAGATGAATAAAATAGCATTAATCACCGGAGCTACTTCCGGTATCGGCCAGGCAACAGCTTTAAAAGCTGCGGAAGCCGGATTCGATGTAATCATTACAGGCCGGAGAAACGACCGTTTACAAGAACTGGCTGAAAGTATCCGCCAGAAAGGAGCCGATGTACTCCCCTTAGCCTTCGATATCCGTCAGTCCGGAGAAGTCGAGACAGCCATTCGAAATCTCGGGGGGAAATGGAGGGATATCTCTGTATTGGTCAATAATGCCGGTTTGGCAGTGGGAGTCGCTCCCATCCAGGAGGGTGTCCTCGACGATTGGGAAAGAATGATCGATACCAATGTAAAGGGCCTGTTATACATCACCCGTGCTGTAGCCCCCCTGATGATCGCCCGGAATACGGGTCACATCGTGAATCTGGCCTCCATCGCCGGAAAAGAAGTATATCCCGGAGGAAACGTATATTGTGCAACCAAACATGCTGTGGATGCCTTGCGGACAGATATGCTGAAACATCATATTAAAGTAACCAATATCGCCCCGGGAATGGTAGAAACCGAATTTTCCATCGTGCGCTACAAAGGAGATAAAGAGGCTGCCGACAAAGTATATCAGGGCATGACTCCGTTGACCAACGAGGATATTGCCGAGACCATCATTTTCGCTATCACCCGTCCGGCCCACGTCTGCCTGAACGACATCGTCATCATGCCTACCGCCCAAGCCAACTCCAGAGACGTAGATAGAAAGTAAAAGGTTAAGCCTTTTACTTTTTTTAATCGAGCTCCAACCCGAATATCGATTTCAGGTCTGCAACGACGGGATTGAGTTCTATAAAATGCCGGAATTTTTCTCCGGCAGTGAATAATTTTTTTTCTTCTGTCGAATTCTGATCGTCGAATAACTTAAATGACAAGGTGATAAAGCCATTGTTCAACAATTTCATCAGTACATTCCGGAGATGCATTTTTAAAGCTTCGAGCTTATCTTGTTGCAACTGGTTATCTACTGCTAAAACAATATTTTCACCGTCGATCTCCGGCCGATGGGTCTTGAGAGCTATGGCAACCGTCGGTTCAGGACGATGATCTTGTATATAACGCTCCAGGGCAGCCACGACCTTCCTTTCGTCGATCACATCACGGGCTTCTACTTTGAATTGTTGCACCTCTGTTTTCTGCACTTTGACGACAGGCTGGGTTTGGCTGATTTGCCTCAGGGAATCCTTTATTTTAAAAGAAGCATCGGGGCGGTGACGGTCATTTTCAGCAAAATGCCTGACCGGTTTAGGAGTAGCGACAGCCTGTCCCCCTTCTGAAGCATTAGCTGCCGTCTGAAATTTACCCGCAAAACCTTCTATTTTCAGGAGAAAACCGACCTCAGAAGCCCTCAGATTTTTTTTTTTAGCTCATTGATCTGGCAGAGTTTGATCAATGCCAATTCGATGCACAGCCGCTTTTCCATGCGTACTTTGTATTGCATTTCACATTGTTCAACGATCTTCAAAGCTTCGTATAGAAAATCTACCTGACAATCCGCCGCCTGTTTGGCATAGCGTGCTTTTATTCCCGCACTGACCTCCAGTAATTGGACGGTTGCCGGATCTTTAGAAACCAATACATCCCTGAAATGCTTTCCTAAGCCGGCAATCAGATTCCCGCCATCGAATCCTTTTCCGATGATCTCGTTGAAAAGTAAAAAGGCTTCCCCCACTTTTCCGGCATTGAACAAATCGGTCAAACGGAAATAATAATCGTAATCGAGCACGTTCAGATTTTCGATGACCTTTTCGTAAGTCAGGTTTTTGCCACAAAAACTGACCACCTGATCGAAAATAGAGAGCGCATCACGCATAGCTCCGTCGGCTTTCTGAGCGATCACGTCCAAAGCGGCTTCCTCGGCTGTAATCCCCTCCTTTGCCGAAATATACTTCAGATGCTCGACAGTATCTCCCACTTTCATCCGATTAAAATCATAGATCTGACAACGGGACAATATCGTGGGTAATATTTTATGTTTTTCTGTGGTAGCTAAAATAAAAATAGCATGTGCAGGCGGCTCTTCCAATGTCTTCAGGAAAGCATTGAAAGCCGAAGTACTGAGCATATGCACTTCGTCGATGATGTATACGCTGTATTTCCCTACCTGAGGCAAAATCCTCACCTGCTCCACCAATCCGCGGATATCGTCCACGCTGTTATTGGAAGCGGCATCCAATTCGTGAATATTCAACGAACGCCCGGCATTGAAAGCCTTACAGGATTCGCATTCGTTACAAGGCTCTGCATTGGGCTGCAGATTCAGGCAATTGATCGTTTTCGCAAAAATACGGGCACAAGTCGTCTTACCGACCCCTCTGGGACCGGTAAACAGATAGGCCTGAGCCAACTGATGGTTCACAATGGCATTCCGCAAAGTGGAAGTAATAGCCAACTGCCCCACCACCGTATCGAAACTCGCAGGCCTGTATTTTCGCGCCGAAACAATAAAATTTTCCATAAACAATCAACAATATACCCAAATAACGGATTCACTCCGTCCAGGCTGTAAAAATAGTAAGCTTTCGGCGTATTCGCAAATTCTCCACCCATTTTTGTGGATTTTCTCACCGGAAAGAATACCTGCCGCCATCATCGGGGCAGCAGGTGTTTTCAATTTCATCACAATAAAAGGCTGCACCTCGGTATAATCATCCGGGTAAGCCCGGTGCTTCTGCTCCCGGTTTGTAATTCATTTTAAGTATTCATCGAAAAATTTCTCCAGTTTGTCGAACGGAATAATGTCCGTCCGGTCATACAAATCCGTATGCACGGCTCCGGGAATAATCATCAGTTCCTTGTTGTCACCCTTCAGCTTCCTGAAGGCATCCTCGCTAAAATAACGGGAGTGGGCTTTTTCGCCATGAATGAGTAGCACGGCACTGCGGATTTCATCGGCATACGCAAGTATAGGAGCATTGACAAAAGCCAGTGAGGAGGTCTTGTTCCATCCCAGGCCGGAGTTGATGGAACGGGGATGATAGCCTCGTTCGGTCTTGTAATAGTCATAATAATCTTTCATGAACTGTGGTGCGTCGCCGGCAGGCTTAGGATTCATCACGGTGCGGGGATAAGTGCCGGTGCGATAATCTTCCGTACGCTGGGCATTGAACTCCTGACGCATTTTATAACGGGCGTCCGCATTGTCGGCAGCATCGAAATAACCGTTCGCCGTACAGCGGCTGATATCGTACATGGTGGAGGCCACGGTTGCCTTGATACGCGTATCGTTGGCTGCCGCATTGATGGCAAAACCTCCCCAGCCACAGATGCCGATGATGCCGATACGCCCGGCATCCACATCCGGACGCGTCGCCAGGTAATCCACCGCTGCCGAAAAGTCTTCGGTATTGATGTCCGGCGAAGCCACACTGCGAGGTTGTCCGCCACTCTCACCTGTAAACGAGGGGTCGAAAGCAATCGTGAGGAAACCCCGTTCGGCAAGTGTCTGAGCATACAGCCCCGACGATTGTTCCTTCACGGCACCGAACGGACCGCTGACAGCGATAGCCGGCAGTTTTCCCCCGGCGGTCGTTTTCGGTACATACAAGTCGGCAGCGAGCGTGATGCCGTAACGGTTGACAAAGGTTACTTTGCTGTGGTTCACCTTATCGCTCTTCGGGAACGTTTTGTCCCATTCCTGGGTCAGTTTCAATTCTTCCATATTCCTGTTACTTTGAGTGTCCTGTGCCGGGCTTTCCGTCAAACCGGAGAGGCAGAGGAAAGCGGCCGTTAAAAAAGTTATCCGTTTCATAACCGATGTGATTTTAATGATTACTGTTTCTTGTTTTCTTTTCACATCGCAAAGTTACAGCGCCCAGCAAAGAGGCCCGGTAGATGGATTACAGATTGTATAACCCCAATTACAGAGATTATCCCATACTTCTTTTATCCACCGTTCCCGTTTCAGACGGACAAGGATAATCAGGCTTTTCGTTCCTGTCAATGTCACGGATATACCTTGCCGGTACGCCTCCTGCAACCGTATTGGCCGCCACATCTTTCGTCACCACCGATCCGGCGGCGATAATGGCATTGTCACCCACGGTCACCCCCCGCAGAATGGTAGAGTTGGAACCGACCCACACGTTTTTGCCTAACCGGATAGGAGCCGGATACATCACCCCACGGTCTTCGGAAGCCCTACCATGATCGAGTGTGGCAAAAACCACCTGGTGGCCGATGAGACAACCGTCGCCCAATGTCACACCGCCGTGATCCTGGAAATGGCAACAGGCGTTGATAAAGACATGGCGCCCGATAGTGATATTCCTGCCGAAGTCGGTGTAGAACGGAGGAAACATCTTGAACGTTTCATCCACAGGCTTACCGAGCAAGCGCGACATTAACGCGCGCAACTCCTCCTGTGAATGGTAAGTATTGTTTATCTCGCAGGTGATGCGCCGGGCTTCGTCGCTCATTTCATCCATCAGCCGATAGATTTCCGGTGTACCGAGCACACCGCCGGCCCCGATATGATTCAGAAAATCGTCCAGTGTCATAATCCGCTCCTTTCCCTATACCAGTCTGCCCATTTCGTATGCCTCCTGCAATTTCGGGCTTCCCTTAATTTCTCCCGCATGCCATACGCCGCCGCAAAACAGCGTTCCCTTTACCGTCGGGTTCTCCAGGCAATCGAGAAATCCCATGAAATTGGCAACGATACGGTCCATAATCGTTTCATCCTCTTCGGCAGCCGTGGCAATGAAATAGAACTCCTTATTCTTCATTTCGGTATAAGGTCCGCAGCAACGGTCTATCATCATTTTCATCTGGGCACTCATGGCATAGAAATAGACCGGTGTTCCCATCACGATGACATCTGCCGCAAGCATCTTTTCAATCACCTCAGCCGCATCGTCTTTCTGCGGACAGGGCTTCTTATACCGGCTGCATACGCTGCACCCCGTGCAAGGATGTATATTTTTGTCGCGCAGGAAAATTTTCTCTACCTGGTTTCCACTCTCAATGGCTCCGCGCATAAATTCATCGCAAAGCGTGTCCGAATTGCCGCCACGACGGGGACTGGACGATAAAATCAGAATATTCTTCGACATGGTTTATCTATTTATATGTTTTTTCAAATACATTTACTCCTTGACAAACGGTTTCAGACCCTTGACAGCTTCCGCGGCGGTAATGCGCTTGCCGCCATTATCCAGGTCGATGAGGATGTAACGGTCATTGCCCATTCCCAGTTCCTTCATGTATGACAACTGGCGTAACCCGTGACGGCTTTCGATGCGTTCCACCAAATCATGGTGTTCGGCTTCGGTCATGGCATATACCAAATCCACACATGCCTGGTCCAAAGCCAGAATATCGGTAGAAGAAAGGATACCGACATTCGGGGTCACGACAGGAGCGGCATTCACCCCCTCGCAATCGCACGATACCGACATGTTGCGCATCACATTGACATACGTGATTTGCTTGCCGAAGTAATCGATGACAGCCTTTGTGGATTCGGTCATGCGTTCCATGAATTCCTCTTCACGGATATCCCATTGGTTATCCTGTCCCGGTGTGGTGTGAATCCAGGCCTTTCCGATCCGCCCGTCCGCACAGCCGATACCGATATTCTTGTTGCTTCCGCCGAAACCACCTTGTGTATGTCCTTTGAAATGGGTAAGCACCACCAGGGAGTTGTAGTCGGTAGTATGGCTGCCTACTGACATTTTTCCGAACCATTTACCACCGTGAACAGGTAATGTCAGGGTATCTTCTTCGTCCAGAATATCTACAGGACAGAATGTCCAGCCGTTCACTTCCAATGTCCGCCGATGTTGTTCGGTGGTATAACGGTCGCCCTCGTAATAGGTATTGGTTTCAACGATGTTGGCATCCGACAAATCTTTCCGGAACAGGGCTTTAACCCATTCCCGCGGGATAATGTTCGGTCCGTTCCGCTCCCCGGTATGCAGCTTCACTCCGGTATGTCCCTTGATGTCCGCACTTACCTGTTCATATGCTTCGATAAGTCCTTCAGCACTAAGGTTACGCGTGAAATAGACGATGGACTCGTTGCCGGTACGCTCTTCGTAAGGCACATACTTATTACCGTTTTTCCCGGGAACCGGATCGGACTGTGCTACGGCAGTCGTTCCCATAACTAACAAACTTGCAATCATAATAGTTGATATTCGTTTCATTGTCATTTGATTTTATTGATTCAGAGTTTCAGATTCCTGATACAAAGTTAAGCGTATACCTGAAAATACAGTGTAGATGAATTACAGATATGATAACCCAAATTACATGATTTCCGGAAAAAACGGCATAAATCTGTAGCCAGGGTTATATTATCTGTAATCGGGGTTATGGGATTATCCGTATCATCCTCTAATTTTGTACAGTGAAAAATAAAGACATAGAGAATATGGATAAGATACTCTATTTGGATCATGTAGATCAGTATAACCGTTTGTACGGTCTTGAAACCCTGCATCCGTTGGTCAGTGTGATCAATCTCAATGAAGCGACCCGCGCGGTGGGCACCATACGTTTTAATTACGGAGTGTATGCCTTGTTCTTAAAACTGGAAAAGGCATGCGACATCAAGTACGGCCGCCAGAAATACGATTACGAAGAAGGGACCATCGTCTGTTTCGCTCCCGGACAAACAGCAGAGACGACGCCGACAGTCGGGCATATACAAACCGATGCCTATGGCATCATCTTCCATCCCGACCTGCTTCGCGGCACGTCATTGAATAAAACGATAAAGAACTACACCTTTTTCTCGTATGAAGTCAACGAAGCGTTGCACGTATCCGGGGAGGAACAGACTATCATTTTGGATTGTCTGAAAATCATACGGAAAGAACTGGAGCATGATATAGACAAACATAGTAAAACACTGATTGCTACCTATATCGAATTACTGCTCGGTTACTGCATGCGTTTTTACGAACGGCAGTTTATCACGCGCAGCAAAAGCAACCGGGATGTGCTGACCCGTTTCGAGCAGTTGCTGGACGAGTATTTCGAAGGATCCGCCGCCGAGCGGGACGGACTCCCTTCGGTGAAACACTTCGCCGACAAATTGTGTCTCTCATCCAATTATTTCGGAGACATGCTAAAAAAAGAAACTGGAAAGACTCCGCAGGAATATATTCAGGAGAAAATAATCGAAGTAGCAAAGGACCGTATATCCGGCACCCAGGATACGGTAAGCCAGATAGCTTATTCCCTGGGATTCCAATATCCGCAGCACCTGTGCCGCCTGTTTAAGAAACGGGCCGGATGCACACCGAATGAATACCGGGCAAAGATGATTGGCTGAAAGGACAGATGAAAAAGACGTTGGACATAAAGAGCGTGTGTGAATGCAACCGCCGTTTGGGATGTAAAACACTGCATCCCCAGGCAAGCATCATCAATCTGGAACACCCGGATTTGGAGCAGGAGGCCGTGAAATTCGAATTCTATGCCGTGCTGCTCATCGAGGAATGCCCGGACGGCTGTGGCTGCTGCGGCCGTAAGTATTACGACTATTCCAATGCCACGATGGTATTTCTCAAACCCGGGGAAATTTTCCGCATGAACGAAGCGGGCGTGTTACCGGACAAAGGGTGGCTGTTGGCGTTTCATCCCGATTTACTGTACCGTACCTCACTGAAAAATCATATCAGGAACTATACGTTCTTTTCTTATAACAAGGAAGAGGCATTACACTTGTCCGGACGGGAAACGGCAACCATTACGTGCTGTCTTGAAAATATCGAAGAGGAACTGCACCACTCCATCGACACGCACACCGCAACCATTCTCTCACGGCATATCGAGTTGATGCTGGACTATTGCACCCGTTTCTACGAGCGGCAGTTCATCACACGCGAGAATAAGAACAAGACTGTGCTCGAAGAGTTGGAAACCCTGCTCGATGACTATATCGCCTCCGGCAGGTTACAGGGGGCTCTGTTGCCTACATCGGAATATTGTGCCACAGGGCTGGGCCTATCCGTCCCTTATTTCAACGATTTGTTGAAATTCGAAACCGGCAAGACGTTGGATGAGTATTTCCAACTGCGACGGCTTGAAACGGCTAAAAGGATGTTGCTCAAAGCGGAAAACACCCCGGCCGTCGTAGCACGGCGGTTAGGCTATACCAATGTGCAATATTTCAGTCTGTTATTCAAAAAAATTACGGGCATCGCTCCTAATGAATACCGGTATTCAAATTAATCAGATCATTCTACAAAACCATTTCCGCATGCCTCATCGACCGACGATGCAGAATTGGGTGGACTTTCTTACCGGAAAGGGCGGCGGAGGCGGCCTTGCACGGAGGCCGCCCGCTGCATTACCGGTCATTATACACTCTTCCATTTCCTTTCTTTTTTCAGACCGTTAAATGCATGCTGTCCGACACCATCCGTCCATTGAGGGAAGTGGCAAAACAATACGCCTCCACTTTCGATGCTTCCCACTCTTCAGGTAAGGCATATTCCGTTTCGCCCGCCACACCGCGATTATTCAAAGCAACGATACGCACCCGCTGCAAACCGGAAGCCAGCAACAGCCGCCCGTAATCTATCGTTGCCACCGAACCGGCACCGAACGATACTTTATCCATATTGAGCGCGACAAAGGCATTGAATGCCGTACCACGCCCTACTCCGGCAAAACCTTTACGGACAACAGGCAATATACGCCTGCCGAACTGCACCAGAGTCTTCATTTTTGCCCGTTGCTCCAGAATTTCCGGCGTAGGATTGTCTTTCCGTTTAAACACTTTCGCTTTCGCGATATTTTTACGTTTGGTGTAAACCAACGTAATATTGCCTACCGATTTGGTAACCTTGCCCAACAAATAAGAATTAAATTCTGCCATGATTTTTAAATTTAAAGTTTAACATAATGCATCACTTGCACATAAATCCGTGCAATTCAGGACCGGGGTCCTGTTTCCGGTCGGTGATATCCGAATGTCCTACGACGTAACGGATGGGATAATGCTGTTTCAGCAACCGGCATATTTCCCGGAGTAACCTTTTCTGCCGTTCTGTATAACGATGCCAGAAAGTCGCCACTTCACCCGTATCGTCGACATAAACATCCGCCGGAGCGACTTCCACGCCGCACTCCGCCACGAAACGCCCCTCTTGCCACTGTAAACGCCCCAGATTGTCCAACTCGATGCCGATGGAATAACGGTTCAGATTCGCCCGCCCGCCATAGCAACTCCGCCCGGCGTGCCAGGCCTCCGTATCGAAAGGCACCAGCTGGAACAATTCGCCCTGCCGGCCAATGACCAAATGCGCCGAGGCTTTCACTTCTTCTTTTGCCAGGAACTCGGCTGCCGTGCGTGCACTTGTCCCGGCCGTGTAGTGCACCACAATCATATCGGGACCTGACAGCTTCCGGCTGTTTTTCCGGCAAACCAGATGCTGCACGCCACCATCCACCAAACGATGTTTCAAGATTTCCATAATTGACAATAATAAAATTTATCACTTTCTCATCCGGAAACGGCCGACGATATATCCGCCCAATCCGATTTCCAGCAAATCCCAGAACCGGGAGGTATCTTCCGGCATGGGCAAATCGGTAAACATTCCCACCAATATCACCACAGTAAAGGCAAGCATAATCACCGGACGCCACGAACGCTGCAACCAGTTGCCCTGTGCCTCGCTGCGCAGCACACCCGACTGCACCTGCAAATGTTCCCGTTCATAATCCACCAAAAGAGTTTCCAGTTCCTGCTTCAACCGTTTTTTCTCGGTCGAAGATATCGACAGGCGTTCTATGACACCGGCCACGGTTTCCACTATTCCTTTCATACGTCAGATTTTAAATGAATACACAAATAACTGCCGGGAGAATAAGCCGTCCCGTCTGCCGAAACGAAAAAACAATACAGGTGGACCGTCCCCGCCGGCAAACCTTCCAGCTCTACGGCCGCCCTTTGCTCCTGCCGGTAACTCACGGCTTTATCCAACCAAAGGGGCGAATACATTTTCCCTTCGCACAAAGCCACCACCCCCACCCGGTCGGTTGCCCGAACACCCGCCGGCTCCAGACTGTTTTTCCAGGTCAGGACTATGCGCCGCCCTGTCTGTTCCGCCAATTCAAGACAATTCATCGGTGGAAGAGTGCCGAACACCAACAGTAACCGGGCCGGATCGAAAAGCGTACGTTCGTTGAACACATAGATGTTCTGTTTCACGAACAGGTTATACCCGTTCATCGCCGTATCTTTGGCCGCCAGCCGCCAGATATCCCGTAACCGGGTATCCTGCAAACGCTGATAAAACCGGACTGCCGCAATCAGACGCAACCGGGCGGTCCGGCACTTCAACGCATCCGGCCTGACCGCCGACAACGGAACAGAACGAATCCGGGTCACTCCCCTCACCCGGTAAAAAATCATGTTCCCGATACGGCCCCGAATCACATTTTCACTCTTTGCCATAACATTTTGTTTTAATAGGTTATACACAAGATCCCGGCCGGAATCAAATTTCGGAAGTAAAAGTAGCACCATCGCCTCCCCCTTTCAAAATCTATTATACAGACAGGGAAATACGTATATAAAGACAGGAAAATCCTATATGGAATAAGATCCGGGTATCCGGACGATATTTGCAGAAAACATTGAAACACTGCTCCACTGCATCGGTTCTCCGTCCAAATATTATATCGGCACGGCATTTGCCCTATACGGAAAATGAAACAGGAGAAACGCTCTTTGCATATGGAGGACGTTTTATCAATGGGATTCTGCATTTTACAAAATATTTTTGTACCTTTGCAATATAGTTTTAAATTAGGTGTTTTGTATATGGTTACTACAAGTGTAAATAAAGAGTGGGTTAAACTAAAGGATTTATCTTCAGCTTTCTCTCGTAGTGCATTTGTAGATGTCTTAAATTACAATGCCTATTCACACTTTAATTGGTTGGCATCAAAATACGATACTTTAAAATGCACTACATATTTTGAGCTACTCAAAAAGTCATATTCTTTAATCTCTAAATACTACAGATGTGAGTATGTATATAAAAATGAGTTAATAAAACTTCTTCTAAAAAAATATGGCGCAAGAGACTCGGTTTATTTCAGCGAATTCAGAGTCGGGAACTCTATTGCTGATATGGTAATGTTTAATGGAGAGAGTAAGGCGTTTGAAATCAAAACCGAGTATGATACACCTCGAAGGTTAGATAAACAAATGGAAGACTATAAACGTTTTTTTGATAAATGCTATTTAGTTGTTCCAGAAGACAGATTAGAAGAATACTATAATATAGTCGAACCCACTACTGGGATTATAACAATGAGTCGGGATAATGGACGTATTATTCTAAAGGAAGTCAGATCGGTATATCAGAACGAACACTTTGAACCTAAAACATTAATGTCTTGTCTTAGAACAGAGGAATATAAGAATATCGCATTGTCTTTAGGCGTTTCTTTGGATGGAGTAGCAGGTTATGATATGTATACATATTGTTACAATGTTATTTCTCATGCAGATTCAGGCAAGGTTAGGGAGTTTTTCTTGCGTGAGGTAAAAAAGCGTAAAAACAATACATCGTTACTACGGAAATACCCTATGTCAATCAGACAAATGATGCTAAGTTTAAATTTGCCGGAAGATAAGGCGAATAAATTATTGAAACAATTGAACATCAACATAAATCATGCATAAATTATGTATTATCCATATCTTCGTGCAAAACAATATGAGCTTAAGGCTTTAAGAGAATTTTCAGCAGAACATAAAGGGCAAGATTCAATAACACCCATTTTAGAGCCGGTAAAACAACAGCCTAATGCATTAGATCTTGCTATAGATGAGATACTTGCCAACGGATTAAAATTTGCACTTATCTTAAATCCTAAAGATGGGGATTTCAAACACCCTACAGTTCATTTTGATGCATGGTCGCTGAATGAAAAATTAATGGATAATGATCATAAGAAGAGTTGGATTCCTGCATTTCTTTATTCCAAACGTAATGCTCATGAAATACCATCAATAATTGATAAGTATAAGTTTGAGCGTGCTATGATTATATTCCGTACCTGTATGGATATGGATGATGAAAATGCATGGGAGATAATCAATAATCCATCTATCGGATATATTGTAAACTCATTCGGCTCTACTATCTCAAGAAGATTAAGAAGTAAATTAAAGGAAACGGGAAAACAAATCATTCGATTAGATGACTGTTTCAAATCAAGGGTTCGTAATGCAGACTATGCACTCGAAGTAGATGAATTGTTTTCTGAGGAACCATTTTTCTATAAAGAAGAAGGCCATTTAGATGGATATTCAGATTACACGACCTTACCATCTGAATATATAGAAGGAGGCATGCTGCCATACGCTTTAGTTATTCACCTTTCCTATAGAAAGAACGAGGAACAATTATATGTTCATCATTTTGTTTCCGATAGCAATGAGACAAATAGTGATATTCGCGGAAAATTCAGAGAAGCTGCAAAGAAAGTCGCACCATTCTATGAAGATAAAAATCAGACAGAAGCGGTTAAAGAAATAATCCAAAAAGCTGATGCTTCCGATGGCTACCCAGGTCTTGGATATTTGAAAAAATTATCTGTAAAGAATCACTTGGAACTAATTCTCTCTTTATAATAACTGTGTATGTATATATGTAAAGATTGTTTTCTTGATGAAGAATTACGTTCCGAAATAAATGCCAATGCTGTTATCAATGGCGTATGTGATGTATGTGGAAAAGAAGGAAAGTTAATGGACTTCTCAGATTTTCATGGTTTCTTTAATGCTTTACTTTCACTATTTTCCTTAACAGATAACAGCAACAAAACAATAGTTGATATTATTCAAGACGAGTGGCATATCTTTAAAGATAAAGATGTTGCAAAAATTTTATTATCTGATATTATATCTACATCCCATTTGGACTACTCTATAGATACTTGTGTAGAAATCATGTTGGACTATCCGTACCGTATTGCCAAAAAACGTATCGATATCGTAAAGGCTGACGACATAGCTGTAATGGAGCCGGACAAACCCCAAAAACGCCTTATAATCATTTCGACTATAAGGCGTTTTTATTTCCCCGACTACCCCAAGGGCAGCCAAAACTAATAACACAATCCGTAATTACCGCCGGTAGCTCCACGCACAATCATATTTTCGGTAAATGTGGATGCGATATATTGCAAATCCACCACTTTTCCATTCCCGCTAAACTGGTACTCGGGAAGGCTATTTCCCTGGGGCACTCCCCCGACCATGTTAAACAAACGGAGCGTATAATCATTATTTCCTCCCGTTGTCCCGATCACCAAATAATCTTTCGTGTAATCACCCCCATAAGGACGCCAGTATTTATTCGCCACATAATAAACCGTCTCTCCCGCCTGCAATCCCGGAACAGACACAGGAACCTCGATATTATTCGTCAAAGAATAAGCATACAAGACTCCATCCGTCACGTAGTAAATCATCGGAGTGTTCGACGCACACACCGCGTAAGTCGTTGCCCGGGCAAAGTTCGTGTTACCTGCAAACACTTGTACCTCCTGCACCGGATTCGTTGTCCCGCCATGCTTCAATTTATACAATTTCCGCTCTCCTCCCGATGATTCAAACACAGCATACGCCACGTTTTTGAAAGAGGTATTCGCCGTATTGTACAACATCCCCATATACAACATTTTATCCTTGATACCGTTTGGCTGATACGATGAAGCATTATTCTCGTACACAGAAACCACCCCGTTGGAATTCACAAACAAAAAACGACCGTTCAACTCATCCCAGTACATGAACCCCATTTTCTGCCGGTCGTAAACAGCCCATTTCGAGGCTCCCCGGATAGTATCCGGCACTCCCATGATCCCGCTCCCGTTAGTATTCGCTCATACGCTGTAAACACTCTTTTCAGAGAAATACATGGTCCGGAAAAAACCTCGTGCCAAACGTCGGGGATGTTCTTCTTCTACCCCGTAAAACATAGATTCTTCGTCATGTACCGTGACCAGATCGGAAGTACGCAACAGACACACGCTTTCCTCCGTCGTGATTCCCAACACATGTCCCTTCGTCCGCTCTTGACTGTTCGGATCTACATAAGGAGTATTCATCAACTGCGCCAACAACAACGGTTTACCTTTCAATGCCTCGCCCTTCATCGAAACGAAAATATCTCTCGCCATTTCAAGCGAATCGGAACTGAAATCCAAATCCGAGTTTCCATCCGGTGTCTCTTTCAAAATATAAAATCCTCTGGAAAATTCCGATTCCACCCGAACCGACGCGGAAGCATACACTGCATATTGGTTAGCCGTATTTTCCACTTTCACCGTCAATATGTAATTTCCAGGTTCTTCCGAAACCAAATAGCTCAAATCTTTTTCCCGGCCAATCGTATCTACCTCCACGGCTGATATGTAATCCACCTTTCCGCTGTTAAAAATAAACCACGTGTATTTCAAATCGGAAGATGCATATTCTGTTTCCACCGTGATAGGAATGATCAACGAATCCAATAATCGCCTGGGATGATAGATCGTATTCATCCCATTTATCTGTATAGAAGGAAGTGGTGAATAATCATAATTCCCCTCGTCTTCATAACAGCCTTGTATCAATGCCAAAAGCATGATAACCCCTAATATATATCGTTTCGCATTTTCCATATACCTACATTTTAATTTCATTTACCAATCTTCAATTCCGTCCCGTCCGACCTTTTCAACGGTTCCTCTCCCCGGTTCGCCCGTGCAGCATTTTCTTGTTTCAAAGCTTCCTGCAGCCGACTCACCAAATAATTCATGTAATTTACATCATAATCCGGACCCAAATCATCCCAATATGTCATTGTCGGTCCCCAATCCGTGTTCAAATATCCTTTCGTGAGTCCCAGACTCGCGATATACTCGTCATCCCACTTTTCTCCCGTCGCGTCAATCAGGAATTGATGTAACACCGGATCATATATACCGATTTTCGTGTTCAGCGTTGCATCTTCCGCTGTCGCCCAAAACGAAGGACGATCCAATTGATCCGTCACCCAAACATATATACACTTGGGCAATACGAAACCCGGAACGAAATACTCGTTCTCCCCGATAGCAATCTCTATCAACACCTTATCCGTTTTCAACGAAACATCCCGTTTCAATACCACGGGAAGTTCGGTTCTCGTCTTCCCTGCAGGGATAATGTAACAGGAATGCAAAGCCGCATCATCAAAAGCCACGAAATGTTTGCCGGCAACAGCACAAGAATCCTCCACCGGCAATTGGACCAATTTTACCGGACGGTCATAGTCTACCACCTTGCCTATCGTTTTCAACGGGATCCACACGGTATCCGTTTCCGCCTGAGGTCCGGAATAAATAAATGTACGGTACACCAGGGTATCTGCTGAATTTTCCATATCAAAACCCAACCAACAAGTATCCACGTTATAAGGAGTCAACTCCTCATCGCAAGCCGCCAACAACACGGACGACAACATCCATAATATCAGAAATTTATTTTTCATACGATTTTCATTTTAATCATTACTTTCCCGTACCCGGATCATATTCCGAATCCGGAAGGGGTAAAATATATTCCGCTTCCCCGACTTCCGCAGCCCCCCAAAGCATCTTACGAATTCCTTGACGCTTGTAGGCATAAAACAGATGTCCCTCAGCATAAAATTCCCGGCGAATCTCCTCCAGTACAAAGTTTTTCACGCTGGTAAGGTCCGTAAAATACGTCGACACATTCACATTGCGAGCCGCCATGTAATCCGCATATAAGCGATTTGCTTCCTCCAGGTCTGTTGTCGTTTCCAACAAAATCAAGTACACTTCACTCATCCGCAACACCGGTACAATCTGCAATTTCATCAACAGGACATTGGCACCATACTCCTGCCCGGCATCATAATAATACTTTTTCACGCAAGCATAATTATAATTACCATTCGCATCAGGAATACTCGTGTTCCAAGAGTTAGCATAACCGGCATGCGTGGTAATATCCTGCCCCTCATAAAGTTTGTCGCGCATTTCTGCGGAAATAAACAAATTCGTGCTGGTCAACCGGTCACTACCTACCCCGGTCACGCCTATCGAATAGTCAATCAATTTATGATTGCTCAGTGCGAACAGACATTCGGAAGGTGCGGCATAATATTGCAAATTGAAATCCGCCATGGAACTCAAACTCACCGGCATGACCGTGTACACCGCTTTCGCCGCCTCGTAAGCTTTCTTCGTCTGCCCTGTGTAAAGATAAAAACGGGCCTGCAAGGCTTTCACCGCATAATAATTCAACCGCAATCCCCGGAAATCCAGAAAATCATCCTCCTGCCCGCTATATGTCAGCGAAGTACTGATCACCGGATCCACACGCAGGGCATTTTCAGCTGCCAGCAGATCACTTTCCAATTTCCCGCAAAAAGCCGCATAATCGTAATACCTTGGTAAATTCTTGAACGACACGTCTTCCGAGTATGGCAACGTCACCTTGCGTACCGGATTTTGAGGCATCTGCCCGAAAAGCCGCAACACGTCCAAATGACAGAAAGCCCGAATGGCAAACGCCTCTCCCTGCAAGACCCGAAAAGCCACGGAATCCTCGATACAATCCCCCCCATGTTCCAAATGCCTGAGCACGGAATTAGCCTGCACGATCACGTTGTACAGACCGCCATATATACCGGAAATCACACTTTTGGCATACGTGTTTTCATACTCGTACCGAGCCAAAGCCAAATCCGCGTCCCGGGTTGAACCGGACAGATCCCACAACTGTGCCAATGACTCAATATGCGACATCGTCAACCCCTCCCCATACAAATCCCGGTCCTTCAACTTCACGTAACATCCCGTCAAGGCATCCTTAAACCCTTCATACGTCGTATACATATCCTCTTCTTCCGTTTGTCCCTGGGGCTTCACATCCAGCCAATCGTTGCAAGAGGAACACAAGATCCAAAAACATAAACTGCAAACAATATATTTTTTCATATACGCTTCATTTAATCAAAACAATAAAGAAATATTCAACCCGACGTTACGGGCAAACGGATAGGAAGTACCGCGCTCCCGCTTCACGGAAGAGAGGTAAAAAAGATCGGACATATTCAACGAAAAACGCATATTCTGGATTCCCCATTTTTGCAAATAAGGGGTATTCAAATCATACTGCACGCTAGCCGACTGGAGCGAAAATACATTATCCGGCATCACGAAACGGGAAGTCATTCGCGTCTTTTCATTACTGATGCCCTTGAAATAGACCTCATCCCCCTCCTGCATCCAGCGGTCCGACCACACCCGATTGTCCACATTGCCCGTTTTGATCGTGGAGGGAGTCACTTCCACTTTATCCAACAAGGTGGAATTATACTGCTTTCCTCCCCAATGAAAACCGAAAGAAAGATTCAACGTCATCCCCTTGTAAGAAAACATTACCCCCGCATTACCTTGATACAAAGGGTCGCTCACGCCCATATACACTTTTGCCGAAGGTTTCCACTCGAAGGTGGGCTCCCCGTCTTTATCCAAAAAGATTTCCTTGCCGCTACTCGGGTCTATCCCCAAAGAGCGTACCGCATAAATCGAATTTTGCGAACGCCCTTCGTAATAAAGCGTGTTCACATCCACGTCGTCCATCAACATTTCTTCAGTTTGGCGTTTTAAATCATCCGACAGTTTGGTGATCTCATTTTTATTATAAGCCAACTTGCCGGACACCATCAAACTCATCTTCCGTTCCGTATCCCGAATAATATAACCGCTCACGGACATCTCGAAACCGGTATTTTTCACTTTCCCGATATTTTCCATATAAGAAGAAAAACCGGTTGCCAACGGAATATCCATGGCAGACAGTAAGTTATTGGTCAACTTCGAGTACACATCCAGACTTCCTTTCACCCGATTGTTCAACACGGAAAATTCCATCCCGAGGTTGTATTGCGCCGTCACCTGCCATTTCAAGTCTTCATTTCCCAATCCCATCAAATAAGCACCACCCCAGTAGGCGTAGCGATCATCGTCATAATACTTGAACATAGGCAAAGCCTGATAGGCAGAGAATTTTTGGGAACCGGTTTCACCATAAGACAGGCGCAAACGTAAGGTGTTCAGGTATGGATTCTCTCCCCAGAAATGCTCGTTATGCACGTTCCACCCCAGACCGGCACTCCAGAAGGTTCCGAAACGCTTGTTGGAGCCGAATTGCGAACTACCATCCGTACGCAACGATAAATCAACATAGTAGCGATTATCATACACGTAATTGACATTCCCGACCAGCCCGAGTCGACGGGTCGTATACTCCGATGCGGAAGGCATATCATTTTCCGCGTAATTCAATGCATTCCCTATAAACGGCCTATCGTTCGTGAATCCCTCCATCGTAAACCCGTAGGAATTGCTGTCATTTTGAGCGATGGAAGCGTCCAAACCGGCATAGAGGGAGTGTACCTCCCCGAACACTTTCGCATAGCTCAATGTCACGTTTCCTTCATACGTGTTCGCTTTCCCCGTGGTGTAGGCATACCGTCCTTTACGCAATACCTGATCTCCGGTGTAATCCTTAAATTCAGAGCTTTCAGGAGATTTGTACATGTCCGAAGTATTATTCGTGTGCGATATCCCGAATTTCCCCCTTAACGTCAGCTCCGGTGTCATTTTCCACTCGACGGAGAAATTGTTGATAATCTCCACGTATCCGCTTTTATCTATATTACCCAACGTGGCATCGTACAAAGGATTTTGGACCTGCGTTTCCCAGGCATCCCAACCGTCAAAATAACGGTTCAATTTTCCGTCATCCGTCCAAGGGGCATTATAGGGTTGCTGGCGGGCATAATCGCTGAAAGAGCCGTAAGGACTTTCCTCGCTTTTATTACTTCCTATACTCGTCTGATTCCTGAATGTCAAATTTTTATAACTATAAGATAAAGTCACGCCCCCACTAAACGTCTTCCGACCCGAACCGATCATGGCCCCCTGGATATCTTTATATCCCAGGGAAGCAGACCAACGAAATTCCTCGCTTCCCCCTTCAAACCGCAGGTTATAGTTCTGCCCGACTCCAACGTGTAACGGTTGACTCAACCAATCCGTTTCCACGCCCTCCTCCACCGCTTTCAACCGCTTGTAATAAGCCTCTTTCAAAACGATATCCCTCTCGGGATTGGTTTCATGATGATACAGACCTGCGGCCCATTCCAAACTCAACTTATCCCGTGCATTCATTAAATCATACGACGTCAGATCAGGGATTTCCAATGTCATCCCGGCTTGCGCAAACACCCTCAATTTTCACGCCTGCGGCTTTTTAGAAACAATCACCACCACACCGTTTGCCCCGCGAGAACCATAAATAGCCGTAGCCGCCGCATCTTTCAATATATTAATCGACTCGATTTCCTCCTCGTTATAATCCATCAATTTGGTTAACGATATTTCGAAATCATCCATAATAATCAAAGGTACATTCAAATCGTTTTTCGTCCCCTCGTTCAATTCTTTCAAATTGGTTGTCAACGACGAACTGCCTCGCACCGTAATATCCGGCAACCGGTTGGGATCGCTGCCAAATTCATTATTCTGCACGACATTGAACGCCGGATCGATATTTCGCAAGGTCTGCAACATATTCTGCCCCCGATAGGCCAAAATCTCCTCCTTTCCAATCGTGCTTACCGCCCCGGTATAACTCTCCCGGGCTTTTTTGAAAATACCGGTCACCACCACTTCATCCATTTGGGCAACGTCTTCCTGCATGACGATATTCAATTCCGGTTGTCCGGTATATTTTACCTCCTGCGTTTTCATGCCGACGAAAGAAAACACCAACGCCACATTCTCCACTTCGGGAAAATCCAACCGATATTCCCCCTCCACACCGGTTACGGCTCCGATACCCGTACCTTTCAGCATGACCGTCACCCCCGGCATCGGCTGTTCTTTTTCATCGACAACCCGTCCTTTCACCGTAACTCTGTTATAAACAGCATCGCTTGGGGAGTGCTCCTGCCGGGTACGGATAAGTATCCATCCGGATTCAATCGTATAAGTGAATTCCGTTCCTTTCAACAAAGTGTTCAAAGCTTCTTCAACGCTGACATTTTTCACGTCTATCGAATAAAGACCGTGTTGAGCCGTATCCGGAGTGTCGCGGAAACCGTAAGAAAGTCCCGTCTGCGCCTTTATCCCGGAAAGGATATGCGCCAAGGTTTTACCGGTCATTTTCAATGTCACTTTTTTATCCGTGTTTTGCCACACCGCATCGGCCTCTTCTTCCGGAGAAGCGGACGAGAGATTCGGGTAACACAGAAACGGAAAGAAAAACAAAAACAGGCCCACCACCCATTTATTCTTTCCGGAACGATTTATTATTTCTTTTTTTTTCATAAACTTGTGTAAGTTTTCGATGTAATGTTTCAATTATGTCTTAAACGGGACGACAAGGATACGGAACTCGCAAAATCGCACCTTGCCGGTATTCGAAAGGGAATCTTTCCTGGAAAGGTTCTCTTTCTTTTATTTTCTTACTCTATCCGATACACACCTCCTTCTTTTTTTACCGTTCTGCCCGTAATTTTCCGTAAAGCCCACACCACTTCGTCCAGGGATAGTTCTTTCCCGAATTCGAGGCTATACACTTCAACGGCAATTTCCGGTGCCACTTCTATCTCAACACCATACCATGCGGCAAGGTCGAAAGCAATCCGGTCGAGCCGCGCCCCCCTGTATTTGAAATTGTTTGTCAGCCACTGTATGTAATCGTCCGCATCCACCTCTTCCACCTGCAACTGCGCTTCACCGGAATCGTAACGGATTCGCTGGTTAGGACGGATTTTCGTTTCTTTACCGCCTGCCATCAAACCGATACTTCCCTCCACCAGTACCGCCTCCGTTACAGTCAAACGGTCGGAATAAAATAAATTAAAGCGCGTACCGTAAACAGTTACTTTGGTTTCACCTGCCCGGACGATAAAAGGACATCCGGAATGCGCCACTTCGAAATATCCTTCCCCTTTCAACTCCACTTCGCGTACCGAATCGCAAAAGCAGCCGGGAAACCGGAGTTCGCTGCCGGCATTCAGGACAACAGCCGAGCCGTCGGGCAATGACACCGAACAGGTATAACCGACCGGAATCACCACCCTCTCGTATACTACCGATTCTCCGGCAAGCAGTTCATCCGGCGGTAAGGTTTCCGCCGTCACGACGTAAGTATTTCCCGTCTCCCGCATCTCCAAAGCTCTCCGGTCTATCGTCTTTTCGTCCCGTTCCCGGAATACGGTCGGTACCGTCACTTTCTCCTCCCGGACATAGGTGCCCTCAAGAGAATACCCCGCCCGGTTCCCAACCCACGGATACAGGCACATTCCAACCAGAATTGCCGCCGCAGCCGCCACTGCGAGCCGGAGTATCCGGAGGCGGCGGCTCTTCGCCCGTTTCACTCCGCAGAGCCTCTCCTTTAACTTTCCGGCAGCCTTCTCCTGGTCAATACGGGCTATACGGTGCAAACTATCGAGCTGCTCCTCCAATGCCCCGGCCTCCCATACCGAATCCGGAACTTGCCCGGAACCAAATTCCTCTTGTGTCAGGAAACGATATTGTACAGCCTCGGCCTTTTTTATGGCCTCTTCGGCTGTTTTCACATAGGACTGTTTCATTTTATCCGAATTTTTATACTTATATCCGATTTGTTTGCTTTTTTTACCGATAAAACTCAAATATTAACATTCTATTAACACTTTGTTTCCATTTTTTACCAGATTTTTCCGAATCCTATTCAGAAATCAGCTTATTATTTTCCAAACTTTTATAGTTTTGTATTGTTTAAAAGTGCAGAATCACTTATGCCCGATGCAAACAGACAACAAGACTTTCTCCTGTTATCGCGTTTCAACGCCCGCGATACGGAAGCTTTCGTGTCTGTCTACAAATTATTTTTTACCGAACTGCATCTTTATGCATCCCGTCTGTACAATTGCACCACCGTTTCGCCGGAGGATGCCGTACAGGATGTGTTTTGTTCGCTGCTGGAAAATAAGGGGACTCACTTCGAATCCCTGCTCAAATTGAAAGCTTTCCTTTATACCAGTATCAAAAACCGGTACAAAAGTTATTTAGAACACCGAAAAGTACAGGGCAAATATAAAACATATACAGAAACGGCTCAGACCTTTGCCTCTGAAATCACAGAAAACGAAGTGTACGCATTTTTGCAAAAATGTCTCGTCATGTTACCCGAGAATTGTGCCCAGGTTATGAACCTGTATCTTTCGGGTTACGAAATGGAAGAAATCGCCGGCCAGCTCAATCTGAGCCTGCAAACGGTATATAATACGAAATCTATGGCTATCCGCCTGTTAAAAGAAAAATTCGGGAAAACGAACTTAATCAACCTGCTGTTTTGTTTTCTTTGCCGGGTAGAAAAGAAGAAAAAATAATGTCGGGCATTCCGTTTTTTCTATTAAGGGAAAGAACAAGACGGGCACATTCGAAAGAAACTATATATCGTTCAATCGCCACTTATGCCTTTTATTCAGACATAAATGGCGATAAAAGGTATTTTATTAACTTGGAACAGCCTCCTTAATTTTTACTGTAACCCGGATTTTGATCACCGATAGTAGGATTTCTTTCAAATTCCACGGCAGGGATCGGGAGGATAATATAATTTTTTGCCATGATAGCAGGTTTTATCTCCAGGATTTTTTCTATCGGAAGCCGGGTGAGAGCGTTCCATTCTATCCCATCTTCCAGCATGAGATTGCGAGCAATCTCCTCATAAACTTCCGTAAGCATAACATTAGGGTCGGTAATGGATTCCAGAGTTGTGAAATCAGTAACGCCGGCATGCCCCATAATTTCTTCCAGAATATTACGGGCATCATCTACGCTACCACCAGAATGTACTATAGCCTCTGCCTGAAGCAGATACATCTCGGAAAGACGCATGGCATAGGAAATTTCTTGCTGGCTACCTACATACTTGGTAATACCGTCCATACCTGCAACTTCGCCCAGCATCCATTCGATGCGAGGGTCATCACGGTAAAGCAGGGAATCGGTTCTCGTCGGAGTATAGTAGGGATCTTCATAATAAATATAAGTGGTGTAATGTTTGGTCTGATTGGGCATAGGAACGATACCCAACATGACCTCTGTGCTGGTCAGGCCTTTAATTTGGAAAATATCGCGTAGGTTTTCCTCCAGAACATAAGGACTATGATCGATGATATCGGAAGTGAGGCGGATGACTTCTTCATAATCACCCTCACCTCCACGCATCATCAATACACGGGCTTTCAAACCTTTAGCCACCCATTGATTGACAGAAGTATTTTCGCTCTCCAAAGGAGCGTATTGAATAGCGAAATCGAGATCGCCGAGGATAGAGGAATAACTGTCGGCAACATTGCTACGCGCCTTTGCCATATTGGTCGTTGTAGAGAATTCCTCACGCAAGAGGACACCATAAGGACTCTTTACATCATAAAACTGGGCAAAATAACACAGCGCTTTGAAATGTCCATAAGCACGGAGCAGACGGGCTTCGGCAATAATTTCCGTTTTGCGGTTGTGTACAAATTCATCTTCACTCACAGGAGCGATTTGCTTCAATACTCCATTAGCAGCATTGATCACCTTGTAGATGGAGGTCCAAAAGGATCGTACACGCAAGTCAGATGCCGTAACTTGTGCATTTTCATTTAAAGGGTTGCTTCCAAAAGCATTCGTAATGTAACCCGCAAGAATAGCAGGTATCACCTCATGATTCTCCCCCCACATAGTACTGGGCGTACCACGGTCACTACCGACTTCCGCCAGCATGTAATAAACACCGTTCAACGCAACCTCTGCCGTCTCTTGGTCTACAATCACATTACCGTCTACTTTGGACTGACCCGGCAGGGCGTTCAATTGGTCTTCACAACTGCAAAAAAGAGCGATAACCAACAATTCGATTATATAAATGCAATATCTTTTCATGATGATTCATTTTGACATTAGAAATTAAAACGGAGACCGAAGGTATAGGACTTAACGGTTGGATAAGTACTCACGTCACGTCCGCCACCGATGACGCTGGTCGGATCATCGCTGACTTCAGGATCTGGCCCGGGATACTTCGTAATGGTAAAGAGATTGGTCGCCGTAGCATATACAGACAAGGCATTCAATTTTATCTTTTGACACAAGTGTTTCGGCAGATCGTAGGAAAGGGTCAATGATTTCAATTTAAGGTAAGAAGCATCGTACACACTCATATCCGTCATCCTCTGGGAACCACCGAAGAGGTATCGCGGACGGCTACTAGCCGTATTCTCTGCGCTGTAATGTTCCAATACGCGTATACCCCGGTTTTGGAGACTGTTCATAGCCATATCTGTCACATCCTTCTGATACATCAGATCATTGCCATAAGAGAAAGTGAACAAAGCGTTCAAACTCCAGTTGCGCCAATTGAAGGTATTGGTATAACCACCAAAAAATTCAGGATTGGTATTACCGATGACATCTAAAACATACCAGCCAGTTTCGTCGAACTTAAACAGCACATCTCCTTTATCGACATAAGGCATATCGTATTTCCAGTCGGAAGAGGTATTTTTCACGTAATCCACCTGCTCCTCCGTCCGGATGATTCCTTCTGTGACATATCCCCACAGCAGGCCGAGGGGTTCCCCCTCTTTCACGACACTATTACCCAACTCCACACTATTCCGGTCACTGGTAGGGTCGGAAAAAGGATTTCCGGCAATATTCAGTACTTTGGAGATATTGCGTGAGAGATTCAAAGCACCGCTCCACCGGAAGTTGTTCTTACGAATAAAGTCACCGTGAAGATCTATTTCTAAACCTTTGTTCCTGATCTTGGCTATATTGAAGACCACAGAAGTAAAAGCAGAACTGGGGGCAGTAGTCATATTGAGCAGAGCTCCGTCGGTAACTTTGTGGTAATACCCGAAGGTACCGGCCAATCGGCCATTCCAAAGAGAGAAATCTACCCCGAAATCTTTCTGTACGGTAGCCTCCCATTTGATGGCATCATTGCCTAATTGCGAAGGAATCATGGCATTCTTGCCATTATATGCTGCCGTGGTATAAAGCGTACGCCACATATGGTCGCCGATACTCTGCGTACCGGTCTTACCTGCACTGACACGCAGTTTGATCTCGTCGATCCACTCGATCCCCCGCATAAAATTTTCCTGAGAGATACGCCAGGCTACAGCACCCGAAGGAAAGAAACCATAGCGGTTATCAGGCGCAAACTTCGACGACGCATCTGCACGTCCCGTAAAAGTAAAAAGATAACGCTCTTTCCAAACATAATTGGCACGCAGATAAAATGATAACAATGCATTGCGACTATCCGGACTGGCGCCCGACACAGCGACTGCCGTAGCGGCAGAACTGAGGTTATTCAGGATATTGTCATCGGGATAACCACGTCCCGTAGCCGAGAAGAAGTCGGTACGATAGTCTTCCCACGAAGTACCTGCTAAAAGATTTAAACGGTGTTCCTCATTAAACTCCCTATCATAAGTAAGTGTATTCTCGAAAAAAGAGTTGATACTCGTCGAGTGCGCACGGGTACCTAACCCTCCCCCCGAATCCTGTCCTTCGGAAAAGCCACCGATTTCCACAAAGCTAGGAACATAGTTCGCCTGATTATAAGCATCGTAATTGATAGAAACAGTACTCTTAAACTTCAAGTTCTCCAAAATGGAAATCTCGGCTGCCAAGGAACCTTGCAGCATATAATTACGAGCCTCGTTAGTACCTTCGGCAACAGCCAGCGGATTCTGATAATGGCGGTAATTGGCATTCAATTCGTCGAACGTAGAAAAATTTCCATTCTCGTCATAAGGCGCAAATACAGGGGGAGCCATCAACGCCTGACCGTAAATACCGTTGGTCAGATTGGTTTTCGTATAACCGAAGTTCAGATTGGTATACAGACGGAACCATTGGGAAAGCTCGTTGTCCAGACTGATTTTCCCGGATACACGTTTAAAATCGGAACCGATCAAGGTTCCCTCTTGTCCTGTATACGCCAGAGAAGTGTAATAGCGAGAGTTCCGCCCGCCACCGGAAACGGAAATATCCGCATTCTGCGTCACTCCTGTACGCAATACCAAGTCCAGCCAGTCCGTATCGGCCGAACCGAAGAAATCCGGATCGTTCAAAATATTCCGCGCCTGTTCGACCTGACTACCCGTCATCGGTTTACCTGACAATTCCCTGGCTGCTAAAAAATTAGCCGCCGCTTCTTTCAAAGCGGTTTTATATTGTCCGGCATTCAGCACCTTCTCTTTAATCGGCGATGTTACCCCCACATAGTAGTTAAAATGAAACAACGGCTTCGTATCCTGTCGTCCCCGTTTGGTCGTGATAATTACCACGCCGTTGGCCGCTTTCGAACCATATATCGCTGTAGCCGAAGCATCTTTCAAAATATCGATACTCTCAATATCATTGATATTCAACCCAGACAGATTATTCAACCCACGCAGGAAAGCTCCCTCAACGCTATTATTACGGTGATCGCCATAATTGGCAGCTTCCATCGGGTTTAAAATATCCGACTGCCCACCGATATAATTATCCGACACAATCGTCGGAATACCATCGATCACATACAAAGGGTCGTTCGTTCCTAAGAGTGAAGCGCCTCCCCGAATGCGGATACGCACAGCTCCCCCCGGTGATCCATCCGCCTTTACCACCGACACACCGGCAGCCTTACCTGCCAACGCATTATCCACGCTCATAAAGGGAACATTGCGGATTTCCGTCGGTTTGACAGACACTACCGATCCCGTAAGGTCTTTTTTACGCGTCGAGCCATACCCAACCACAACCACCTCATCGATTTCTGCCACCTCTTCCTTTAATACAACATCGATTTCCGTACGTTTATCCACCGGTTCTTCGCGGCTTTCCATTCCGACCATGGTGAAAATCAGAACATGATTACCTTCAGGCAGTTTCAGAGCGTATTTTCCATCGGCATCGGTAGTGGTACCCAGAGACGTACCCTTTATCAACACCGTCACACCCGGTAAAGCATTGCCCCCGGCATCCCGTACCGTTCCCCGAATCTCCCGCATTTTATTCTCCGCCTGGTCTTTCATCAGAATCACCACTTCATCTTCAAAACAACAACGGATACCTTGGGCAGCAAATACCTGTTTCAACACCTCATACAGCCGTTCTTGCCTCACGTCCAGACTGAAACGGGGAATGTCCCGGACAAATTCGCTCCGGTACATAAAGCGGATTCCTGTCTGATTTTTCACCTCTTGCAAAAATTCTTCAACATTGCAATTCTTCAATTGCAACGTTACCAGCTGATTTTGGGAATAAACTTCCCCCTTCACCTGAATCAGCCACACCAACATAAAAAAAGCCAGAATTTTCATACGCCTAAAGATTTTCTGAGCCGAGCGTAAATTTCCTTTACTTTCTCCATTTTTTTCCATAATTTTGTAAGTAACTAATTAATACTGGCCGGATTTCCGGCATTTCCGAAACGGGAGGATGTGCCGATCCTTCCGTTTTTTATCTTAGCTCCGCACAAAGTGCGGCAGTCAAAAATGTCAGCCATTTTTATTTCCCAACAAAAATCGTCCTTCCTTTCACCGCAAACTTCGCCCCGGTGGTAATCTCCAAATAGTGCAAAATTTTCTCCACACTGTCGTACCGCCGCATATTACCGGACAAACGCATGTCTTTTAAACTTTGGTCTGTAAACACCACCTCACAATCGTACCATAGCGTGATTTTTTTCATGATTTCTTCTAAGCAATCGTCACTGAAAATGAACTCGCCGCTTTTCCAGTCGACATATTTACGGATGTCCACGTCCTTCACATCCGTCTGTCCGGTCTCCCGGTCGTACACCGCCAATTGAGCGGGCCGCAGGGTCACCCGTCTATCCTCTTTACCGACACTGATTTTTCCTTTGACCAATACCGATTCGACAAACCGTTCCGCATAAGCATTCACATTAAACACCGTCCCGAGTGCACACACTTCCATGCCACCGGCAACCACAACGATAAAAGGACGCAATGAATCGGCCTGTACTTTAAAATAGGCTTCCCCATTCAATTTCACGATCCGGCGGTTACCGGAAAAGACAACCGGATACTCCAATACGGTAGCGGAGTTCACCCATACTTCCGACCCATCGGACAATATGAGTTTGTATTCTCCTCCTCTTTCCACCACCAACCGATTGTACACTCCAGCCTCCGGAGAGGATTCTCCTCCCTTCCGATAGGCTACGGCCCCCTCGCCGTCCACATCGATGAAGGTGTGCCGTTCCGTAAGCGACTGCGGTTCTTTACTCAACACCACTTCCTCTCCCGATGAAAGATAGAGTTTAGCCTTTGCACAACCCGGCTCTATTTGCGCATTTACGGCCATCGGCATAACCTGTCCGGGCTGTACTCTGTCATAAATCCCGATACCAATAGCTATAAGCAGACACACCGAAGCAGCAGCCACCGTCCAGCGCCGCACAATCCGGCGACGGCGGGCTACAAGCCGGTAACGCCTTTCTTCTTTCCGCCGGATCAGCGGTTCACGCATAATCCAACGTTGACGCAAATAACTTTTCTGTAATTGCCGGTAATAACAGCGATGCTGTTCACTTTCCTGTAACCAATGCCGGATCTCCTCCCTTTCTTTTTCATCCAACGGCTCATTTTGTCAATACGCCAATAAACGGGCGTCCCATTCTTCACGATTCATGCTATTATTTTTATATAATCTATCCTAAATAGACACAAACCGGAAAAACGGTTGACAGAAAAAAGAACTTTTTTTTTGATTTTTTCACGACTATCCTAAAAACGACAGGATTCTTTCCTGAAACACAATACATAAAACAGATAAGCCGAATCGGGAAGTGACTTCCGTAAAGTTTTCAAACTTCTCACCAAAAGCGTTTTGACCGTCGCTACCGAAATACCCAAAGCTTCGGCAACCTCGGCATATTTCATATTTTTCAAATGGATACATTCCAACACTTCCCGACTCCGCGGCGGCAATTTTTCCAATTCACCGGTGACCAGTTCAAACAACTGCTGACGGGACATATCCACGTCCTCCCACACCATCAGCATGTCAGCGATATCCGGCAAATCGACCGTCTTTCTTTCCCCTTTCAAAGCCCGGACCGCTTTATTCCGGAGCGCCGTATATAAATAAGCCCGCACGCCCTTGCTTTCCAACTGCCTGTCGATGCCTTTTTCCCACAAGGCCACAAACAGGTCCTGCACCAGATCCTCGGCCATATCCATATCGTTCAGGATAGTATCCGCCCACAATACCAACTCATTATAATAACAGTCATAAAGGTCGTCAATCGTTAATGTTCCGACTTTTCTACGCCTGTGATTTTCTTCCCGAATCTTCATCCCGACTTGCTTTATCTTACATCCCCCACACGGTAATCGTCCGACCGCCGTATTCCTCCCGACGGTGCCAGATCTTCTCATCCCAGCTTACCCCTTTGTCCCGGTTGAAAACGATGAAATGCCCCTCGCTCACGTCGCCGCAGCGGTCCATGTACCATACCGTCTGCTCCAGACCTTTAGCGATGGTCTTATCCAGATCGCCACGCTTGATTTTCAACTCCAGCACAATGCGTTGCACGGGACCTCCGTAACCGTCCGTCAAGAGCTTGCGGATCAGCAAATCCGTACGACCGCGCCCCAGACCGTACTCCCGGTCGATGTATCCGCCACCGTTCACCACACGCTGCAGGAATGCCTGCAACAGCAACTGAGGGCCGCTCTCCTTGTAGTCGAAACGCTCGATCCAAGAATCCGCATTCTCACGGAAAAACTGCTGGAAATCCAAAAGTAATTTTTCCATATCGATGCTGTTGTCCGGGTTCATATACCACGCTGCCTGCTGGATCAGTCCGCTCTGAGTGGTCCACGTCAGTTCGCGGGGGATGATTTCCCTGTAGATGGCGTTCGCGATCCGACGGGGTTTATCCAGGGTGATCAGTCCCAAATCAGCGACATACTGTACATCATCCTGCGGCATCAGACTCTCTTCGGCATCCGTTTCGTTCGCCAGTATCGGACCGATAACACGGCGGACACGGTCTTCACGAAGTTTGTCGATCAGTATGTCGATATGTGTGTCACGGCGGTAGATGATTTGTTCCTGTGCACGGTATATCATTTCTGGGATGATGCGGATACTACGGTCGCGGTTTTCTTTCATGCGGCTCGTCACTTCGTAGCCCAGGGCATTCACCAGCCACGGCTGACCCTCCGTGGCCGTCCAGATCATCGGAAAACAGGATTCGTCGAATTCCTGGCCTGTAGCAGCAGTATGTTGCAGGTAGAGCGTACGGATCTCTTCACGGGAGAAATTGCCCAGGCGGAGGGATTCCGCTTTGATGTTGAACGCCGAACCGCCCGTAATGATGTCCTGATTCGAAAGTACGATACGGTAATCACGAACATCACGGACACCGCACAGGATGATGCTTTGAGGGAAATGACCCGGACGATTGGCATAACCGGAACGAAGCTGACGCAGGATGCTCACCAAAGAATCTCCCACCAAGGCGTCGATTTCATCGATGAAAAGCAACAAAGGACGGTCGAGCGATTCGCATAAACGGTCCAGATAACTGCCCAACAAATTGGAGGCTGCCTCTTCTTTTTCCAGTTCCAAACGCAAGGCCGACGGCATACCGGTACCCACGACCCGCGAAGTTTCACGGGCAATCACACTGACCACATTCCGGTTCACTTCCTCCACGTTGTTCCGGGACGCCTGACCCACCTCGACATTGGCATAGACGGCATAAAACTCGCCACGGGTGTTCAGGTAATCACGCAAAGCCAGCAGGCAGGACGTTTTACCCGTCTGACGAGGAGCATGAAGCACAAAATATTTCCGCTGATAAATCAACGATTCCAATTCTTCCAGATCGATGCGCGTCAAAGGATCGATATTATAATGGATATCAGGCTGAATTGGACCTGCCGTATTGAAAAATTTAGGGACCTGTCTCATACTTCAGTGTTTAGGTGCAACAGTTGTGGCAAAGATAGTGAAAGCCGGAAGGAAAAGCAACAAACTGGTTTGATTGCTTTTACAGAACCGCATCCTATTTATACAAAGGTAAGAAAATTCACTCACTTTACAGCGGGAACAGGACGCTTTTATCCATTTAAAACTGGGACATAGTTTTTAAGTGAATAGGAAAAATCATTTCCCCCCTCTCCTCCTTGCTTAATTCAAAATTAATCCGTTCCTTTGTTATAATATAACACTGAAAACCATGGCCAATTACATCCGTTTCGACTGGGCGATGAAACGCCTCCTTAGGGATAAAGCGAACTTTTCAGTACTGGAAGGGTTACTGACCACCTTGCTCAACGAGAAAATCACCATCCGGCGGTTGCTCGAAAGCGAGAGCAACCAGGAAAGCGAGTTCGACAAGTACAACCGCGTCGACATCCTTGCCGAGGACTCCAAAGGTACCCTGATTCTCTTCGAGATTCAGAACAACAACGAGTACGCCTATTTCCAGCGCATGTTGTTCGGCGTTTCCAAATTGGTCACCGAATACATCAACCGGGGAGAAGGATACGAGAACATCCGAAAGATATACAGCGTCAATATCGTCTATTTCGCTTTAGGCAGCGGATCGGACACCGTCTACCACGGACAGACGGAGTTCCGAGGCATCCATACCAACGAACTGCTCTGCCTCTCCCCTTTCCAGCAGGAGACCTTCAAGGCGACGACAGTCAGCCAGCTGTATCCCGAATATTATATCCTTCGGGTCAACGACTTCAACAAATGGTCGAAAGTGCCGCTGGAACAATGGATATATTTCCTCAACACCGGCGAAATCCCGGATGACGCCTCCGCTCCAGGCCTTCCGGAGGCTCGCGAACGCCTCCAGCTCGACCGCCTCAGTAAAGACGAGTTGAAAGCCTACTACCGCCACCTCGACAATGTCGTCATCCTCCGCGATAACATCTTCACGGAAAGGGCGGAAGGACGTGCGGAAGGAAGGGCAGAAGGAAGAGCAGAAGGAAGAGCAGAAGGAAGAGCGGAAGGAAGAGCAGAAGGAAGAGCGGAAGAACGTACGGCAACCGCCCGAAAGATGCTGGCCGACGGACTCCCCATCGATGTCATCCGTAAATACACCGAACTCTCGGAGGAGGAAATAAAAAAACTGGAGCATTAGCTGACTCATTATAAAACCCGCCCGAATAGTTTCCCAAGCGTCCATTCGTCATGGGAATCGATCGTAACGGCTTTCCTGTATAGTGCCAAAAAACGGCAGGCACCGGGTTACTGCCCGGAATCTGTCGGTCCGCCAAAGCGAGCCGACGCATATCATGGAGAAAAGTATAATAGGACAATCCTGACCTGACGCTTTTTAGACCGGCAAATCATCCACAACAGGTTAGTTTATCTATTGGTTAATGGGGCGCCGAAGCAACGGCTTCGCCTGTTCTTTCGATGTATTTCTCTGGTTAGAAAGAAAATATATAACTTTACCTCCGGAAAAGTGTCACAAGTGACAGTTTTTCGGAGTATATGATAAATACATCGGTTCACCATCCAAGTATTACTATCATCACTTTTTATTCTATATAATAATTGCCATAAAATTCCCTTTTGCACAGATTCGACATAATTTCTATTATTAGTAGTATACAAGCAACACAGATAAATAATACACAATATTCTATGATAACTCATGAATACAATGCGGTAGCCCTTTCAATCTGAAACTTATTTGTAGTTTCATAATAATTAAAATTTTTATTAGTCGACTTAATACCTAATAAGGCGAACAAGATACGGCAAAAGATTTTGGAGAAATCATGCGAACGAAATTGCTATAAATCTAAAAAGGCATAAGCAAATGACTGTTTTATCCATGAGATTCTGTATATTACAAAATATTTTTTGTACTTTTACAATATAGCTTTAAATTAGGTGTATTGTATATGATTACTACAAGTGTAAATAAAGAGTTGATTAAACTGAGGAATTTATCTTCAGCTTTCTCTCGTAACGCATTTGTAGATGTCTTAAATTACAATGCCTATTCACACTTTAATTGGTTGGCATCAAAATACGATACTTTAAAATGCACTACATATTTTGAATTACTCAAAAAGTCATATTCTTTAATCTCTAAATACTACAGATGTGAATATGTATATAAAAATGAGGGTTATGTCGTAAATAATCCCCCCTGCTTATATAACGGCGCTCGGAACACAATCGTCAGCAGCAACGATTCACTTGTCTGGGAGCACGATGAAAATTGTAGCCTGTTCGATGACCATTATGCTGATGTCTGGAGGAGAACTACAACTCGGCCAGTATGCGGGTTTTACTATGATACTGGGCATTGCAATGGTCGCCGCACCGGGAATACCCGGAGGAGCCATTATGGCGGCATTGGGATTGTTGCAATCCATGTTAGGTTTCGATGAAACGGCACAAGGGGGGATGATCACCTTGTATATCGCTATGGATAGTTTCGGTACGGCAACGAATGTCACCGTCGCCGGTGACATCGCCATCATCGTAAACCGGGTGAACAAATGAAAAATATCCCTTAAAAGGCAAAAACCTCCCGCCCTGTACTGACAGGAAGCGGGAGATTTTTACATTAACACGATATCAAAATATCACTATTAGTGTGTGTCATTTAAAAACCCTTAATACCCATGTTTATGTATCCTTCTCCGAAAGTCCAGCCCACAACCTGTTCATTTTTCAAGGTAACCAAAGGGCTGAATCCTGCAAATGGAATCAGTCTTAATTCTTGTCTTACACAAAATGTTTGCCGGACAGCAATAATTCAGTCAATACCCCTCCCAATAATGAAGCAGTGCCGAACTTTCTCAAAGGAATTCGACACTGCTTTTCATTATAAACAAGAAGAGAATTCAAAAACTTATCGCCTTACTTACTCAGAACGATAATTCCCTACCATACTAAATTCAAAATGAGAATATCTTCATACAATATCTAAAACTATTGATAATAAGGAGTTTGATGAAGTTTTGGATTATTAACACGTTCCCCTGAGTAAACAGGAAAATGAACACGGCGAATATCCACACCTTTAGACTCCAAATGAGCTTTCATACTACCGAAACGACGCATATCCATCCAACGGAGACCTTCGCCGGCAAACTCACGACGCCGTTCATTTTCTATCTCTTTCAAGAATGCATCCACATTGGCAAAATCCGTATTTTGTTTCAGCGAAGCATTACGAACACTACGGACCGCATTGTAACCGGAAACATCTATGACGCCAGACCGGGCAGCCACCTCGGCAACTATAAGATGCATTTCTGCCAAACGGACAATTGACCAGACAGGATTATTATCTGCCGGAAATTTAACGCAATAATCAAGTTCCTGCCCCGTAGTACTATAGACATCTTTCACTATCAACTGGGCACGCTGGTCATCAGGTTCATTATAGAGAGTCGCCAAAGAGGGTTCTACCCAAGTATTACCACTATTTTTACCTTCGTAGGATTCCGGAGAAAGCAAACTATACAAATAGGCATTATAGGCTACAGATTGTACTTCCTGCATACAAAATATTACTTCGCTTCCGGTGCTTCCGGAACGGAAATTATCTTGGAAATCAGGGTTCAGTTCCAAAGAAGTGGAGGAAGAGAGCACTTGGGATGCATACATACCGGCATTAGCAACCATTCCAGCATCAGAAGTGAGAACACCACGATTCAAATAAAGACGTGCAAGAAGAGCTTGTGCCGCTTGTAGGGAGATAGACGTGGGGACTTCGTAGTCCTTCAGATAAGAAAGAGCCTCTTTCAAATCTATCTCCGCACGTTCCCATACTTTATCCTCAGAATCCTGCTCACGAAGAATGTCATCCTTTGCACTAAGAGTAATTACGGCATCACCAAAACGCTCAGCCAACAACATATAACAATAGCCACGTAGCACAAGAGCCTCTCCTTTTGCCTGACGCGAAACAGGATCTTCATCCCCATTATCATTGACAAAATTAATGATGATGTTGGCCGCACCAATGCCATTATATGGATAATCATACATACGCCCGCAAATCAGTCCGTCATCCACCGATACATTACAAGCATCAAAATTAGTATAATTACTGACAGCAGAAAGGCTGTAAAGGGAACCGAAATTGTCGGAAGCGATTTCATCGCCGAAGTTACCTTGCCCATACAAGCCACCAAGCATACGTTTATACATCCCTCGCACAAGTAATGGAAGTTGTTCTACGGTGATTTTAGAATTTAGAATGTACGTATCCGGCCGCACATCATCCAACAGACCGCTACATCCGGTGAGCATACCGAAAAAGAGAAGAACATAACCGAGTTTATTTATTATTTTCATATCCATCCATGAATTAAAAGGTTAAATCAAGTCCAATCATAAAGCTACGTGGAGAAGGAACGCCTTTCTGTGCTATGCCGGAAGTAAGGGCGGCTTCGGGGTCAGGCACATTCAGTTTTTTGTTTTTCAATGTAAAAAGGTTTTCTCCTGAAAGATAAACGGAACAAGAAGTCATACCGAGCTTCTGAATCCAGTTCTGAGGTAGATTATACGACAATGTCAACTTATTCAGTTTCAGAAATGAAGCATCAAACAGATACAATGTCGAAGGGCGGTCATTCCAACCGGTTTCGTTTTGCGCACCGTGAGCACCAACTACGAAACGGGGGTAACGGGAAGATTGGTTTTCCTGTGTCCAACGGTCTAAAATATAATCTGGCTTGTTTTTCATCACGTCATCATATCCCAGTTCCGTAGAACGAAGTAATTGTTCGTCAAGATTATATATTTTTCCACCATAAGTAAAAGAGAATTGCCCGAAAAGCGACAAGTTTTTCCAAGAGACACCGAGGTTCAGTCCACCGGTAAACTTAGGGGTAAGATTGTCTATAATCACCTTATCGGCAGCGTCAATACTTCCGTTTCCACTTACGTCGTCATAGATAATATCTCCCCGTTCATCCAAGCCAAGAGCTCTATACATTTCCAAAGCTCCGAACGATTGTCCAATTTTCAAACGTGGACGCGGCGTATTGCCCCCACCGTAATAAGCACTCGAATAAGCCCAATTATCAACCGGAAGATCTATCACCTTGCTACGGTTAATGTTCATATTGATACCTGCGGTAAGACCCCAATCCCTTGTAAAATGATGTTGAAAATTCAAAGCAAGGTCAACACCACTATTGCGAATGGTGCCGGCATTAATTTTACGGGAAGTATAACCACCGGTACTTGAAGGCAGCGGTTCGGAATTCATCATACCGCTTGTCCTTTTCAGGTACCATTCGGCTATCAACGTAAGACGATTTTGGAACAAAGCAAGGTCAACCCCCACATCCACCTGATTGGTTTTCTCCCACTGGAGATCGGGATTACCTAATGTACTAGCCACACTCAAAGCAGGTTTTCCCAAATAGATATCACTGGACAACCGGTCATAACAATCGGCCATGGAGACATTCGTAATGCTACCTGTCATACCATAGCTGGTACGCAGTTTAAGAAGGTTGATGACATGCTGCCTGGACATAAAAGCTTCATCGGAAATCACCCATCCTGCAGAGACAGCCGGGAAATTGCTATAACGGTTTTCCTTGGCCAGTTTGGACGTTCCGTCACGACGAATACTAAAACCTAACAAATATTTACGGTTATAAGATAAATTGGCACGGAAAAAATAAGATTCTGAACGTTCCGTCCAACGAGTATTACCCGAGATATTCCAATCTGCCCACAAGTATTCTGAACCGTTCGCCGGCCCTTCAAGACCTGGGATATCAGGAAAACCACCAATGTCCATAACATAGCTTTTAGAGTAATTCTCATTATACTCATATCCCAAAGTAGCAGCAATATTCAGTTTCTGTATGTCCACATTATAATTCAAGAAAGAGTTGGCAGTAATACGATGTCCATCATCGCCGGATTCATTGCTATGACCATCATAGTCCATTCCATCATATGTTTTGGGGCCATTGAACGATTCGTACCGTCGGTTGTTTATTGTACCCGCCAGACGTGAAGTCCATACCAATCCTTTTATAAGATTGATGTCTACACCAAAGTTCCCGGTCGTATTAACGATCTTTTCCTTATTGTTATTGTCAGTCAATGCCAATACCGGATGATCCTGGTATCCGAAATACCAGTCCCATCGGCCGTCTTCATCATAAAGGGGTTCTTCGGGGGTATCGGGACGGATTTCTCCCATACGCAAGACATCTGCCGAAGAAGTATATCCTTTTTTGACCGATTGAGTAACCGAAATATCAGCACTAAGTTTCAGCCATTTATAGACTTGGCTAGTCAAAGCCAATTTGGTATTCAGACGAGAATAGTCACCTTTTCCAATCGTATTCTCTTCAGCAGTACGTCCCACAGAGAAATAATAGGTAGTTTTGTCATTTCCACCATTAAGGCTCAGGTGAATATCACTCTTCGCAGCGCTGTTAGGAATCACATAATCCAGCCAATCCACCTCTTGCTTACCCATATTAAGCGTATTCATTTGAGCCCGCCACGTGGCAATTTCCTCTTGCAAAGTAGCTTGTTCTCCTGCAGAAAGGCCTCCGGCCGCCAACTGCGATCGAATGTCGGCTATACGGTTTTCACGTCCTTCACAAAATACCATCTCGTATTCCTCCGCATTCAACATACGATAGTTGAACGGCGTGGAAGCCCAACCGTAATAAGCGGATAAATTAACGACAGGCTTACTGTTGAACTTTCCTTTTTTCGTTGTAATCAGAATGACACCCATGGCTCCTCGCGAACCATACATAGCCGATGAAGCAGCATCTTTCAACACTTCTATCGATTCAATATCTTGGGGAGCGATGTTGTTCAGATTAAAATTAGACGTTCCATCAACAATCATTCCATCGATCACAATAAGAGGTTGCGCACTAAGATTACTACTTTGGTGTCCTCTAATCACAAATTCAGGATTCGCACCGGCATCTCCACTCAACTTTCGTACCCATAATCCTGATACCCGTCCCTGCAAACCTGTCATGACATTGCCCACTTGGGATTCCTGCGGTTTAAAGTCATCCACGGAAGCAATGGAACCGGTAACATTACGCTTCAACTGAGTTCCGTATGCTACCACCACCACCTCATCCATCTCCTTGGCATCTTCCTCCATAACCACCGTCAAATGTTTCGCATCATTCACCTTGATTTCTCTGGTTTTCATCCCGACAAACGAAAAAATCAGAACATGTTCCGTATTGCCCGGCAAAGTCAGACGAAAATTTCCATCCGCATCGGTCACTCCCCCCAATTGCGTACCTTTCAGCAAAATCGTCACTCCGGGTAAAGGCATTCCACCCTTATCCTTTACCAAACCGGTCACGACAAGTTTTTCCCCAACCTTTTGAGGAGAAACCAGTTTCGGAGAAATGATAATGACATCATCCTCCAGCCGATACCACAAACCGGTATTTTTCAGACATTCTGCCAGAATATCGCTCAAATCCCGGTCTTCCAGCTGTACGCTGACTTTTCCCACATGACGGAGTTCATTACTGCTGTACATGAACTCATACCCGGACAACCGGGTTATTTCCTGGAAAACTTCAGGCAAAGTCTTATTCTTTGCATCCAAGGTTAAGCGGATCTGAGAATGCGTCCGGGCAGATAGCGTTGACAATCCTAGAATCAGCATGCAAACACAAATTTTCATAGTTAAATACATTTTCCGAATGTAGATACTAATTGAAAAGTGCGCCAATATTCCAGTTGAAAATTGCGCCACC
>ENA-UOOA01001232-UOOA01001232.1-human-gut-metagenome-genome-assembly--contig:-P61old-NODE-1232-length-43402-cov-9.263179_pt1 | contig 43402 bp, 61 predicted proteins | sample MGYA00242467_ERZ724014 | MGnify/ENA metagenome assembly ERZ724014 | reverse complement strand
TATGATTATTTTGAAAAAGAAGATAATAATATTAATAATATTAAAAAGTCTTTAATTAATGAAATTAAATATAATTGGAATAATAAGTTAGATGATTTATATGAAACTGTCAAAATATTTAAAAAGATTAAAAATTAAAAGAAGGGTGAACTTGTCAATAAAAAGTAGACACTAAAAGAATATTATTTAAACCCTAGTTGAGTTTTATAATCAATTGGGGTTTTATAGTTTAGTGCATAACTTGGTCTAAAATTATTATTATCCCAAACTATATCATCAATAAATTTTTGAACTGTGTTATAATTATTTATGTCAAAGTCAATATACATTTCTTTTTTAATCCAGCCATTTTTTGATTCAATAACTGGATTATCAGTTGGTGTACCAGCTCTAGACATAGATCTAGTAACCATATAAGATTTAAATATATTGTTAAATGACACTGAGGAATATACTGAACCTTGATCTGTGTGAACGATAGTTTCAAGTTCTTTATATCCTCTTTTTATTTTATTATTTAACATATCATTTAAAGCTTCACGATGATTTATGATACCATTACCATGCATTGAATCTCTTACATCATAACCAACAATTTCATTATTAAAAACATCTAAATAAAATGCCCAATCATATTTTCTTTTCCTAAACCAAAACGTAGTTGTATCTGATAAAATTTTCTCAAAAGTTCTTGTTGTATTCCAATTACCACATATTTGGTTATAATATTTAATCGACTCTTCACCAGGTTTCTTATACTTATAATGTCTTGTTTTAGATTTTATATTTAACAATTTACATACTTTATGTACCAAATTGTCTGATACAATCCAGCCAGTTTCCCGTCTTATAATTGCATTTATTCTATGATATCCATAACTTGGTTTTCTTGTGTGAATATCTTTTATTAAAATTCCTAAATCTTTTCTATTTAATTCATAGTTATTTAAATTTTCTTTATTTTTAAGCCATTTATAATAACCGCTTCTAGATACTTTCATAATTAAACATAAGGATTTTATATTAAATTCTTTGCTTAATAATTCAATTATTTCATATTTTATTTGGGTTATTTCGTGTATTTTACAATTGTACCATCTCCTTTCATTAGGTATCCTTTTTTTAATAATTCGTTCTCAATTCTCAACTTCATATTTTCATATTCTAAATGTTCTTCTTTTGTAAGATTTTTTCTTCTGGAATATTTCATTAGTGGATTTCCAGGCTTCTTTTTGGCTTTTAAACCATCGTAACCATTTTCCTTATATGACTTAATCCAACGGTGTAACATACTATTACTAACACCTGTATTTTTACCTGTTTGTGCTAAGCTAATTTCTAAATCAATAATTGGTTTGATTACATTATATTTTTCATCAGCTGTCCATGTTTTAAATTTTTGACCTTTCTTTGCCATATTTTTACCTCCTATTTCTATTTTAACAAAAGAAAAAGCAAACACATTCTTTTTGTGTCTACTTTTATCTTACAACTTCAAAGAAGGGTTATTTCTTCTTTATTTATTATTTATAAATTTATGTATTTTATGTAACTCTTTAGCAGTGTTATTTACAAATTCTTCTTTATCATCACATTTAAATTTTTGAGTTAAAATTATCATGTAATATGGATTTTCTGCATCTACATAACCAGCCTCATGGTAAGCAATATCCCAACTACCATATTTTTTAACAAAATTATTATTTTCAATGGATTCTGGTAATACTATACTAAATGATGGATTACTAAGCCAATTATAAAAGTCTTGTCCATATTTACTTTTATTAATAAAGTCTCTTACTTTCTTCCAGTATATTGCCATATCATCACAATTTATTAATCCAAATAAATCTTTGCCTTCCATTGTATGGAGTGCTCCAAGTGATTTACCATATTTTTCTAAGTTTTCTTTTCCAACATAATTAACAAGTTTTATATATGCTGTATTATCACTTTCTGTTATTGTTAATCTAATTAAATCTTTTATAGTGTAATATGTATCTTGCTTTTGAAATTTAATGATTCCAGTATCTTGTTTTAAATCATTCATAGTTACTAAAAGAGTATCCTCTAGTGATATTTTTTTGTTTTCAGCCATTTCTAATAACATTACGCACACTAATATTTTAATACTTGAAGCAGCATAGAATAGTATATCTGAATTGTATGATAATATACTTCCAGTATTTATGTCTTCGTAGTAATAGGCCACTTTTTCTTTTTGTTTGAGATACATTGTATTTAGTTCTAAATAATATTTTTTTAATTCTTCTTGTTTATCTTTTAATGTTTCTGAAACATTCTTTAGTTCGCACTTCATATTTATCTTATAATTCATAACATCAGTCCTTTCATATCTAATTATATCATATTTTAGAATTTTCATGAAAAAAATGATACTTAATGTACCATTTTATTTGTTATTTTCTTCGAGCAATTTTATAATCTTTTTTTGGTTACTTTGAAGTTCTTTTATTTGTTCATGTAGCACTTCAAGTATTAATTCACTTTTTAAATCCGTCTTATAATCATTTAAACTTCTTAAACTATCTTTTTTAGCCGCTCTATTCTGACTCATCATAATTATTGGTGCTTGAAGTGCCGCTATACATGATAATATTAGATTGAGTAGAATAAATGGATATGGATCTACGTTTACTATCATTAAGTAATTAATTATCATCCATAGTATAAGAAATATGCAAAATGCTATAATAAACCCCCATGATCCTGCTACTGCAGTAACTTTGTCGGCCAATTTATCCCCTAAACTTCTTTTGGCATCTTCTTCTTTATCTGAGTCAATGGCTATTGGACTATCCAAAAGCATTTCAACAAGTTCATCTTCATCCTTAATATCAAAATCTTTATTTAGTAATAATTTTACTAAGTTGTCTTTTCTTTTATTTACTTCCATAGTTACCTCCATTTTTTATAATTTATCATATTTTAATTTTAACACTTTATTTAGATGTTGTAAACTACTAAAAAATGATACTTAATGTACCATTTTATTTGTTATATTGAGATTTATAAGTTTCATACTTCTTTTCTAATACTGTATCAGTAAACTTAAGTTTGGCATCCTCACGCATTTTATCTAATGCTTTATATTGAACTGAAGTATCTTCTGACTTATGTTCAGAAACTAATGAAGTAATTATTTCTTCTTTTACATCTTCAAGAGCTGGTTTTTCTTTTTGATCTATTCTATATATTACATGATATCCATAAGAAGTTTGAACTGGCTCTTTAGTATAAGAATTATTTTCTAGTTTTTGCATTGCTTCCATATAAGCAGATTCAAGACTAGCATTATATGCTTTATATCCTAGTTCTTCATATGTTATTTTATCCTTATATTCATCTTTTACTTCATCAAATGATTTGCCTTCATTTAATTTAGTAATTATTTCTTTAGCTAAATTTTCAGCTTCTTTCTTTTCTTCATCAGTAGCACTGCTACTAACTTTTACTAAAATGTGTTTGGTATTGATATCTCCATATACCTTATCTTCATAGTACTTTTCTATTTCTTTATCAGTAATTTGTTCTTTTATATAATCATCAGTATACTGTGTTCTTCTATATTGAAGTCTTAAGTATTCAATAAATGCCCTTTCACTACCAAAGCCATTTTTAGTTAAGAATTCTTCTTTACTATATCCATAGTACTGATTATACATATTATAATACTTTTCTGCTTGATCATTTAATTCAGTATTCATCTCATCTGTTTCAGGATATTTTTCTTCAAGTATTTTATTATCTATTATATCTAGTAAATTATTTACTGAATAGATTTCTTTCATATCTTCATATAAATCTTCTGCAGTTACAGTTAAACCATCTATACTTGCTACTGGCTCTAAACCATTCTCTAATTTAGCTATTCTATCTGGCCATATTAGGATTACCACTAGTACTGTAGCAAGCACTCCTCCAATTACTCCATAAATAGCTAATCTATATTTATCTATAAAATCATAGAATTTGAATAGTTTATCGTATTCTTTCTTATTAGTATTTTTCTTTTCCTCTTTTTTTACATCTTTAACTACTTTTTCTTCTTTTTTTTGTTCTGCTTTACTTATAACATTTTTTTTAGTACCTTTTTTTGATACTTCTTTTTTGTTTGCCATTTTGTTATCTCCTTTCAAAGTTACATTAATATAATATCAAAAATAGGAGAAAATTACAATATGATTTTTGAAATATGGGGAAAATAACATATTTTAATTAGTTATTTTTAATATATATTTGATTTCATACTAATTAGCCCAGCACACTTTTTATCTTTTTCCATAAAATACTATGAATAGAAAAAAAGGAGGAATGTATTATGAGTAACTGCGGTTCACCTTGCGGCGGATCTAGTGCCGCTATTGTACTAGTATTATTTATCTTATTAATAATAATACTTGGAGCTTGGATATAATAAAGGAGGTGCATTAAAATGTCTGGAAATAGTTCATGTAAAGGAAATAATGGCTTCTTAATTGTTATTGTTTTATATATTCTACTTGCTATTATACTAGGTTCTGCTTTCTTTTATTAAAATATCTTAGTTTAGGGAAACTATCTTCGGATAGTTTTGGTCTTTATAAAAAGTAGGCTAAAACCTACGTTAACTTATTATATACTTCTTCAAGTGATAATTTTTCTTCATTATTATATTTTGGTATTAGGTGTAAATGAAAATGTTTTACTTCTTGACCTAAGCCATTATTTTCACAAAGTGATATACCATCATAGTTTAATCTTTCTTTAAGAAGTGCAGCAATTTCTTTGGCTACCTTTAGTATATGATGTAGTGCTTCTTCATCTATATCAAAAAAATCTTGATAATGTTTCTTTGGTACTATAAGAGTATGTCCTATATGATTAGGATTTACATCTAAGAATACTTTAACTATCTCATCTTCATATATTGTATATGATGGTATTTCATTATTTATTATTTTGCAAAATATATCCATGTTATTACCTCCATACTAAGTATAACATTTTTTAAATTATTTTACTATTACTTTATCTAATTTTAGTATATATTAGTGGCTTATATATGATAGATACACTGGTATATTATTGTTACACTTATTAAGTATAAGTGTAACAATAACACTGGAAGACCTTAGGCTGGAAGTGCATGACATAAAAAGAACTAAGTTAATTTCTTAGTCCATTTATTGTATGAATATCTGCGAATATTCTAACATTATTATGTAAAATTTAGTATATTTTTATTCATAAGGTTAACTTTTTTAAATTTATCTGCTATAATTTAGGTATGAGAAGTAGTAAAAAAATACTATTTATTATATTCATGTTTATATTCTTTATTGGTTCTGCTAATGCAAGTAGTAAAGAAAAAGTAACTTTTTCTAAATGCGTTGATGGAGATACTATTAAAGTAAACATTGATGGTGAAATAAACATAGTTAGAATGCTAGCAATAGATACTCCAGAGTCTGTTCATCCCACTAAAGGGGTTGAATACTATGGTAAAGAAGCAAGTAATTATACTTGTAATTTAGTTACTAATGCAAAGAAAATAGAACTTGAATATGATAAAAATAGTGATAAAAAAGATAAATATAATAGAGTTTTAGCTTGGGTATGGGTAGATAATACTCTACTTCAAGATGAACTTATTAAAAATGGCTATGCAGAGGTTGCTTATTTGTATGGTGATTATAAGTATACTAATACTCTAAAGGATCACCAAGCAGTAGCAGAAGCCTCTAAAATAGGTATATGGAATGAAGAAGCAAGAAAGGAGTTTGATTCAAATAGTAGTTCTAAAGTTGATGATAATACTACTGATAATAGTGATAGTTATATTGATTTAAAGAATATGTCCACTAGTGATATTATTATAGTTATAGGAGTAGTAATTATTGGAATTGTTTTAGGACCCACTATTAAGAAAATTAAAAGAAAAATTAAAAAATATACAAAATAGAAAGGAATGTTAATTTGAAAAAAGATATTACACTTGTTATTTTAGCAGCAGGTATGGGTAGTCGCTTTGGGGGACTTAAGCAAATTGAGCCTATGGGTCCTAATGGAGAATTTATTATAGACTATTCTGTATATGATGCTATTAAAGCTGGATTTAATAAAATTGTATTTTTAATAAAAAGGGAAAACTATGATTTATTTAAGGAGACAATAGGAGCTAGAGTAGAACCATATATTAAAACTGAATATGCTTTTCAAGAACTTAATAATCTACCTTTAGGATACACTCTTCCTAGTGATAGAGTTAAACCTCTTGGTACTGCTCATGCGGTACTTTGCTGTAAGGAAAAGGTTCATGAAAACTTTGCAATGATTAACTCAGATGACTTCTATGGAAGAGATGCTTTTATTAAAGCTTATGAGTATTTAAGTAAGGTAGATGAGTCTTCGAGTGAATATGGAATGGTAGGATATAAAGTTGCTAATACTCTTACAGAAAATGGTTCTGTTAAAAGAGGAGTATGTAATGTAGATAATAATGGATATCTTACTAATTTAACTGAAAGTAAAGTAGAGAGAGTTAATAATGAAATAATTGCTAGTCCACTAGATGGAAGTAAAGCATTTACTGTTAAAGATGATGATACTGTCAGTATGAATTTTCTATTATTTACTCCTAGTATATTTAATTATATAGAAGAAGGTTTCCCTGAGTTCTTTGACAATAATAAAGATAACTTACTTACCGCAGAGTATTTAATTCCTGATGTTCTTAGTAATTTAATTAAGAATAATAAGGCTAGTACTAAGGTTATTCCTACTAGTGCTAACTGGTATGGTGTTACTTATAAAGAGGATACTCCCGGAGTAAAGAGGGCTATTCAAAATCTTGTAGATAATCATGAATATAATGATAATTTATGGGACTAATATGTTAAATTATGTTATTTACATAAATCTATTTAATTTTTAATTTAGATTTGTTATACTTATGTTGTATAGAAAGGATTGATTTAAATGAAATATAATATTCGTGGAGATAAAATGGTAATTACAGATGCCATAAAGGATTATACAGAAAATAAACTAAGTAGATTAGAGAAGTATTTTAAGGACGATGATATTAAGGCTAATGTCCTTGCTAGAGTTAGAGGTAATTCACAAATTGTTGAAGTTACTATTCCTACGAGCAAGTATGTTCTAAGAAGTGAAGAAGAAAATGAAGACTTATATGCTGCGATAGACTTAGTTACTGATAAGTTAGAAAGACAAATTAGAAAGAATAAAACTAGATTAAATAGAAATACTAAGGAAAGTGTTAAAGAATTTAACTTTGATTATGAAGTTAAGGATGAAGAGGCCTCTAAAGAAAAGATAGTTAAAAGAAAAAATATTGAAACTAAACCTATGGATGAAGAAGAGGCTATTCTTGAAATGGAACTATTAGGTCATTCATTCTTTGTATATAAAGATATGGACACTAACAACACTTGTGTTCTTTATAAAAGGAAAGATGGAGACTACGGTCTAATAGAAACTAAATAATATTTGAGTATCAACAATTGTTGTTGATACTTTTTCTTTGTTATTCTATGTATCCACAGGTATTGTTGATAGACTATTTTTAATATTTAACAGCAAAGCAGTTGACTAAGTAAAAAAATAATGCTATAATTTATTTGTAATTTTGATTACATAAGAAGGCATTCCCATTCCGCTTGGAGGGGGGATGTCTTCTTATTTTCTTTGATATATTTTTAATAAATGATAATTATCTATTATCATAATTGTTTTTACCCATTCTCTACCACTTGTAGAAAATACTTTCTGAACCTGTTTGATAATACTATCTCTACTAATTTTTGTGTTAGTTATATCTAAAATGATATTATCAGTTTGATTTTTACTCTTTTTTATTATATTATCAACTGCTCTTGTATAGCTTATCGCGTCTTCTCCTAATGATTTTAAATCCCATTTCTGGTTTCTAAATAAATAATCTGAAGTTTTAATTTTTTGTGGATAATTTATTTTTGGTAATAAATATAATGTACCGCCAAATTTTTTTACAAGCCACATAGCAACTATTTTTTCTTTATGTGTATAATCTAAAATAATATATTTTCCATCAACTACATATTTAATGTTATTATAAATATAACATTGTGCTATTTTTACTTTTCCTTTTTTTAAACTGGCATTTATCCATTTTTCAGTTACATCAGTATAATTTTTATTTGCAGATTTTTTTATTGTATTAATCATTAAGTTTATCTCCCCCTTTAGCATTTTCTAGTTATTTATGATAATATAGTTTCGTACAAGTGTCAAGATTATTTTATACTTTTATCAACAACAATGTTGATACTTTTATTTCATATTCATATCTATCAACATATACTGTTAATAAAATTGAAGTTTTAAAGACTTATGGCTTTAAAACTCTTTTTTGAAGACCTTAGGCTTCAAAAACACCAAAGTGACTATAGGCACGGAGGTGAAACTATAATAAAATAAGGTAAATATTAAATATTTACTAGTTTTTTTAATCAAAATATAGTAAAATATTATCTAGGAGATGATTTGATGTTTAAGATACTTAAAAAAATGTTTGATAATGAATATAAAGAATTATATAGATTTAGTAAACTAGCAGACCAAATAGATGCTCTTGATGAAGAAATGAGTAAATTATCTGATAAGAAACTTGCTAGTTATACTGATAAGTTTAAAAAGAGACTAGAAGATGGAGAAACACTAGATGATATTCTAGTGGAAGCTTTTGCTGTTGTTAGAGAAGCTGCTTATAGATGTGTTGGTATGAAACCATTCTACTGCCAACTACTAGGTGGTCTTGCTATACATTATGGTAATATTGCTGAAATGAAAACTGGTGAAGGTAAAACCCTTACTTGTGTACTTCCTGCTTATTTAAATGCTTTAACAGGCAAAGGTGTTCATATCGTTACAGTTAATGAATTTTTATCTACCAGAGACTCTGAATGGATGGGTAGTATATTTAGATTCTTAGGTCTTACTGTAGGACTTAACTTAAGAGAGTTATCTTTTAAAGAAAAACAAGATGCTTATAACTGTGATATTTTATATAGTACTAATAATGAACTTGGTTTTGACTATTTAAGAGATAACATGGTTGTAAAAAGAGAAAATAGAGTACAAAGACCTCTTAACTATTGTATTGTCGATGAAGTTGACTCTATATTAATAGATGAAGCTAGAACTCCTCTTATTATATCTGGTGGAGTTATGCAGTCCGCTAATCTATATACTGATGCCGATAGATTTGTTAAATCTCTTAAAGAAAATGAAGACTATATTATGGATGAAAAATCTAAGGCAGTTAGTTTAACTGATGAAGGTAGTAGAAAGGCTGAAGAACATTTCCATTTAGATAACTTGTATAATATTAATAATACTGCTTTGGTACATCATATAAATCAGGCTTTAAAAGCTAACTATGCAATGAGTTTGGACGTTGATTATGTTGTACAAGATGGTGAGGTTGTTATCGTAGACCAATTTACTGGTAGACTTATGAAAGGTAGAGCCTTCTCTGATGGATTACATCAAGCTATTGAGGCTAAAGAAGGAGTTAAGATTCAACAAGAGACTAAGACTCTTGCTACAATTACTTTCCAAAACTACTTTAGAATGTATCATAAATTATCTGGTATGACTGGTACTGCGAAGACTGAAGAAGAAGAATTTAGAAATATTTATAATATGTTTGTTATTCAAATTCCTACGAATAAACCTGTTATTAGAGAGGATGCTACTGATTTATTATATCCTGGTAAAGAAGGTAAATATAATGCCATAGTAAGAGAAATTGAAAGAAGACATGCTGCTGGTCAACCAGTACTTGTTGGTACTATTGCTATTGAAACTTCTGAATTACTTAGTAAAATGCTTACTAAAAAGAAGATTCCTCACGAAGTATTAAATGCTAAGAATCATGCTAGAGAGGCTGAAATTATAGCTCATGCAGGTGAAAAAGGTGCTGTTACTATTGCTACTAATATGGCTGGTCGTGGTACCGATATTAAACTTGGTGAAGGTGTAAAAGAACTTGGTGGCTTATGTGTTATTGGCAGTGAAAGACATGAGTCTAGAAGAATAGATAATCAGCTTAGAGGTAGAAGTGGTAGACAAGGTGACCCTGGATTTACGCAATTTTTTGTATCTTTTGAAGATGAACTTCTTGTTAGATTTGGTTCTGATAGATATAGAGGTATGCTTGCTAACTTAGGTTTTACTGGAGATCAGGCTATTCAAAATAAAATGTTCTCTAAAACAGTTGAATCTGCGCAAAGAAAAGTTGAAGGTAATAACTTTGATATAAGAAAACAACTTCTTAATTATGATGATGTTATGAATAATCAAAGAGAGATTATCTATGCTAAGAGAAATGAAATTCTTGATAATGAATCTATTCATGATACTGTTCTTAATGGATTTAGAGATTATATTAGTGATATTGTTAATTCTCATTTGGTAGAGAGTACTAAATTAAAAGAAGAAGATTATAGTGAAATACTTGAAGCCGCTAACGAGAACTTGCTTAGAAAGTATAGAATTAACTTATCTGAGATTAATGGTAAACATCCTGATGAGGTAATTGATACTATTTATAATAATGTTACTCGTGATTATGAAGAAAAATTAGAGGATATTCCTGAAGAAGTTAGAGATGAATTTGAAAAAGCTGTTTCACTTAGAGTAATTGATAATTACTGGATGGAACATATTTCTACAATGAGTCATTTAAGAGATGGTATTGGTCTTAGAGGTTATGCTAATACTAGTCCACTTCAGGCATATACTATGGAAGGATATCAATTATTTGATGAAATGATAGCAAGAATTAATAAAGATATTAGTATTTATCTACTTAAATCTGAAATTAGACAAAATCTAGAAAGAAAACAAGTAGCAAAGAATGCTATTACTAATGATAGTAAAGACCATGCTAAGGTACAAAAGAAGAGTACTAAGGTTGGTAGAAATGATCCTTGTCCATGTGGAAGTGGTAAGAAATATAAGAACTGTTGTGGTAAATAGCCCTAAAATAAAGGATTTAAGAGGCTTTTCACAAATTCAAAAGTGGAAGAAAAATACTATTAGATACGTTTTAGATACGTTTTACACTCAATTTGAAAATATTTAAAGGAGTAGATCAATTATAGACTTACTCCTTTTTATTTTAAAAGAGCTAAGAAGCTCTTATTTATTTAGTCGATTAAACGTACTTGAAACATTATCAAAGTCATTCTTAAACATATGAGAATATGTATTTAATGTTTCTGTTACACTGGCATGACCCATATATTTTGAAACAGTAGTAATAGGAGTACCAACATTAATTAATAACGATGCACATGAATGTCTAAAGTCATGTAATCGTATTTCTTTTACCTCAGCAGATTCAGCAATCATCTTTTTTCTTCGTTGTGCTTGGCAATGACTTAAAGGAGTGATTCCAAAGTCTGGTCCAAATATAAAGAACTCATCAGAATAATTTTTGAATTTACTTACTTCATCATGGTATTTTTTTAATTCATTGTATAGCACATCACATATGGGCAATTCTCTATAACTTGATTTTGTTTTTAAATCACATACAAACCAGTTACCAGAACAGTTATCTATGCTCTGTACTTGTTTTTTTACGGATAATATTTTTTGATTCCAATCAATATTTTTCCATTGCAGTCCTCTAGCTTCACCCATGCGAAGACCACAATAATAAAGAGTCAACCATAAACAACGATACCTTAAATCTTCTTCCTTAGAAAGAAACTTATTAAAGTCATTGAGGTCATAAACATTGTGCTCTTTTCTAACAGCACCAGGGTCTTTCAATTTAGATGGAGTAGCAAGGATTCTATTAAAATCAAAGTTGTAATGTCTTTTGCCAAAATTAAGTAAAGCTCTGAATACTTTTAATTTATCGTTTTTTGAAACAAGGTTTAAGTTATCTTTAGCTCTTAAATCATTTAACCAAGCTTCATATTTTTGTAAATCAAATTCTGTGACCTTTATTTTGAAAACTGGTTCAATGTATTTAGCAGTATGATGATAACCTCTTTTAGTAGAAATACGAACTCTAGAATCTTGATATGAAAGAAAAGTATCCCATAACTCACCGATAGTCATTTTACTTGGAATTTTTTGTTCATCTTTTACAGAAGTTAAGAAAATTCTTTCTGCATCTTTTGCTTCTGTCTTGGTAGCAAATTTTTTACTAATTGAAACTTTTATATTATTAAAATTATCTGTATATTGCACCTTATAGAACCAACATCTGCCGTCCTTTGTGGGTGTTTTAGATTTATATATAGGCATAAAATATCACTCTCCTTTTAAATTATTTTTGCCATAAAACTTGTGCAAATCCAATGAAAGTGATATAATACAGGATGAAGACCCAGGCATTATATTCTTTATTGGATATTTTGTTTAGTTTGGTAGACTAACGGTTTTCATGATCTACTGCTCGAACAGTAGGTCTTTTTTTTATAAAGATACTCTTTTTTCTTTTGCAATTCCTACTACAGTAATAGGTAGTTGCATAGCTTGTTCTTTTGTGAATCGCATTGGTTCGTAATTCATGTTATAAGGTTGTAATGTTATACCATGTTCATCAATAAATACTTTTTTAAAAGTACATTCAGTACAATTGACCATAACAGCACAATCTTTGTTTCGTCCTGCTTCATAGTCTTTTGTTTGTTCAAAAATAACAATATCTCCTTCATTATATTTAGGAGTCATGCTATCTCCAGAAATTTTTAGGGCATAAAAATCTTTGCCACCTTTTGTCCATATTGCAGGAATATCTACATAATCAATAATATCTTCTTGTGCCTCAATAGGAACCCCCGCTTTTATAAAACCAAGAACTGGAATCTTGATAGTATTAGATATAAGGTCAATATATTTTGCATTATCAACAGGTGGAAAAAAATCATTAATAGATACACCAAATAGTTGGCTTAATTTAAATAATATATCTTGATTAGTTTTTCTATCACCATTTTCATATCTTGAAATATTTACTGCAGAAGTTTCTAATTCTTCAGCAACTTCTTCCTGGGACAAATTTCTCTGGATTCGATAATATTTAATTTTATCGGCAACATATTTATTAATATCCATATTGCACCTCCATAAGCTGATTATAGCATAAAACTTACCAAAATGGAATAATATTTCAAAAAAAAAGAAAAAAATTTCAAAAAACTATTGTAATATTACCAAATTGGTATTATAATGTGAGTGTCATTAGATAGAAAGGAGGAAGAAATTGATGCAAGAAAAGTTGATAAAGCTTAGAAAGGTCTACAATGTACGACAAAAAGACCTAGCAGAATACTTAAATATCACAAAAAGGACATATTGCAACAAAGAAAAAGGCATCTCACAATTTACAAGTGATGAAATGTTTGCTCTGTCCAAGTATTTTAAAAAGTCACTCGAAGAAATTTTTTTACCATCTACTTACCAAAATGGTAATAAAGAAAATGTTAGTCTACCAAACTAAGCAAAATATTATAGTTAGTCTACCAAACTAAACTGAACAAAAATCAAATAAAGAAAGGAACGAAAAATGAAAAAGAAAATAATATTAAAGCCTTGGGTTAAGGCAACTCTGTTATTATTACCAGAAATGTTAATAATAGTACAGTTGTTTTTTGTTGGTCAAAAATTGAACCAATTAGTAAGAAACACAGAAGCACCTACAGTTATTATAGAAACGAGGTGTGAGCATGAATAAAAGTATGAATGCTAATCAAGTATTAAAAACAATAAATAAATTGTGGGCATCAACAGCAGATATTCAAAAGATAGGATGTGTTGGGTATAACAAAGCCCTTAAAATAAAAAATGAAATTAGAAACCAAATGGTCGATGATGGTTTAGTATTTCCAAGATATTTAGTATCAATGGAATATGTAATTAAATATTTTAATATCGATGAAAAGAGATTAAGAAAATTGGCAGATCAAGGAGGTGTAACTAATGCAGGATAATGCACCAACTAATACACTTGAATTATGTGCCAAATTGCAACAAAAGAAAAATAAAATAAGAAAAGCCTTAAAAGAAAAGGGAAAATTAACAAATGGAGAAGTTAACGAATATGATAACTACCAATATTTTAGCGAGGCACAATATAAAGAATTATTCACAGAATTATTCAGTGAATATGGAATTGAATTGTTTGTTGATGAAATAGACTATGGAACATTTGAAGGAACTGATAAGCAACCATTTGGAAGAACAGTAACACTTGCTTGTACACTAATTGATATTGATACGGGATTTACAGAAACAAGTAAACATACTGGAGAGGGGCTTGATCGTGGAGATAAAGCAGGATATAAAGCTACAACTGGAGCATTAAAAAGATTTTTATCTTCAACATTTTTAGTTGCAACTCAGGATGATCCAGAACGAGAGGATGAAAAGAACTCTTCAAAATCAAATAATTATAAAAAGCAGGTACAAAGTCCTAAACCTAAAAAAGGAACAATAACTCCAGGACAAAAAACAGCTATAAAGAATCTGTTTAAAGATGATGTAAAAGGTTTAAAAGAAATTTTAAAAAATAGCTACAAAGTATCAAAAGTTGATGAATTATCAATGGAAAATGCTTCAAAAATTATTAAAGATAGAAAAGAGGAAAAATAATGAAAGACTTAATAGTAATTGAAAATAATAAACCTATTCTTGCATCAAGAATGGTTGATAATCTTATAGACATTGAAAAGAAAATTAAAGAATTAAAAGCAATTCAAGATGGATATAAAAAGACAATAAAAGAAGCAATGGAAGCAAAAGGTGTAATAAAAATTGCAGATGAAATAACAGGACTTTCAATTTCTTATATTGCAGAACAAACAAATCTTGAAAAGTTTAATAAAGAAAAGTTTCAAGAAGAAAATCCAGACTTATATGATAAATATGTAACAATGGATGGAAAAAAATCAGCCTACATTACAATTAGAACTAAATGATAGAAACATGGGAAATAGCTGGAGGAATACTTGAATACATAGATGAAACACATACATACATTTATGATGGAGTTATTCTTCCAAGCATTACTCAAATGTTAAAGAGTAAGTTTGGAAATAAATATAATGGCGTTGATAAAAGAGTATTAAAAAGAGCTGCTGATAAAGGAACGGAAGTACATAAATCAATTGAAGATTATGAAAAGAAAAACATTGATAATCCAGAATGTATTGAACTAAGAAATTATAAATTTTTGAAAAAGCAATTTGGATTTAAATGTCGTGATAATGAAGTACCAATAGTTTTATTTTTTGATGGTAAGCCAGTATCAGCAGGAAGAATAGACTTGATACTTGAATATGAAGGTAAAGTAGGCATTGCCGACATAAAAAGGACAAGTGTGTTTGATAAAGAGTATGTGGCTTTTCAAACAAATTTATATAGAATTGGATATCAACAATCATATAATGTAGATATTTCCTTTTTGAGAGGAATACATCTAAGAGATAAAGTTAGAAAATATATTGAATTACCTATAAAAGAAGAAATGGTAATGGAATTTTTAAAAAATTATTTAATGGAGGAAGAATATGAATAAAGTTGTTTTGATAGGAAGGATAACAGCTGATCCTGAATTGAGATATACTCAAAGTAATAAAGCATATACACGATTTACAATTGCAGTAAATCGTAATTTCAAAAATGAATCGGGAGAAAAGGATGCTGATTTCATTAGTGCAGTGGCATGGGATAAAAGAGCCGAAACTATATGTAATTATGTAAGAAAAGGAAATCGTATTGGAATAATTGGAAGAATACAAACAGGAAGCTACGAAAAAGAAGATGGTAGTAGAGGATATCTAACAGATGTAATTATTAGCGAATTAGAGTTTTTAGAAAATAAATCTAAAGATGAAAGACCAGCACCTGAATATCCAGAAGATAGCATTAATGATGATCCATTTTCCGATTTTGGAGATAGCGTAGTAACTGATGATGACTTGCCATTTTAATGAGAACAACAGTAATTGTAAGACAAGTATTTAGGAACATAAAAAATCAAATGATGCTCATAGAAAATTTATTCTCTGACATAGAGATAGAAAATAATAAAGAATATGTGCTTGAACTTAAAGAAATAAGAAGCAAAAGAACATTACAGCAAAACAAATATATGTGGGCTCTAATTCATAAAATAGCTGACCATGACACTCAAAATATGAGTGAGATAGAAATATATTCATTAGCATTAGAACAAGCAAATGCTAAGTATATTTATTTACTTGGAATAAGTGAAGCAGAAGATGAATTAAGAAAAAATTTTAGAGCTGTTAGGGTTGTAAGACCTACATATGAAAATGGAAAAGAATACATTGTATATAAGTGTTTTGTTGGAAGTTCTAAGTTAAATACTAAAGAAATGAAAAAATTATTAGATATTATTATTGCATGGGCAAATGAATTGGGAATAGAAACTAATGAAAAGTATTATACAAACTAAAAAACAATGTTTTATTTGCTCTAAACAAACAGGCTTACATGACCATCATATATACTTTGGAACTGCTAATAGAAAAATAAGTGAGAAGAATGGTTTTAAAGTTTGGTTATGTTATGACCATCATGAAGGTACAAATGGAGTACATGGAATGAAAGGGCATAAACTTGATTTGTTTCTAAAGCAAACTTGTCAAAAGAAGTACGAAGAAACTCATACAAGAGATGATTTTATAAAGTTGATTGGAAGAAATTATATATAGGAGGTAAGTGTCATGCAAAGTATAATTATTACATTAATAATTTGTGCCACCATTATCATAATTTATTTTATAGATAAGATGGGTAAAAAGTAATGGCAGAAAGAAGAATGTTTGCAAAAACAATAATTGATAGTGATGCATTCCTAGATATGCCAATGAGTGCTAGATTATTATATTATGATTTAGGAATGAGAGCAGATGATGATGGATTTGTTAATTCCCCAAAGAAAATAATGAAAATGATAGGAGCATCATCTGATGATATAAATGTATTGATATTAAGAAAGTTTATTATTCCATTTGATTCAGGAGTAGTAGTTATTAAACACTGGAAAATACACAATTACATTCAGAAAGATAGGTATAAGGAAACTAATTATAAACAGGAAAAGTCAATGCTTTTACTTGATGAAAATAAAGCATATATGAGTTCCGATACACCTTGTATACAATCTGGACACACAATGGATACACAGGTAAGTATAGGTAAGGAAAGTTTAGAGTTAGTTAAGAGTAAGGAAAGTGTAGAGGAAGAGATAGAGGTAATTAGTCCAGACAAGCAGGACAATATCCCATATGCTGAAATTGTTAATTACTTGAATCAAAAGATTGGGGCGAATTACAAATCAACATCAGCTAAAACAAGAACTCCAATTCATGCTAGATTTAATGAAGGATACACTCTAGATGACTTTAAAGTAGTAATAGACAAAAAATTTAATGAATGGTACGGAACTGATATGGCTAAATATTTAAGACCAGAAACATTGTTTGGAACAAAGTTTGAAGGATACCTAAATCAGCCAACAGTTCAAAGAAATGTTACTACAAAAGATTTAGCAAAAATGATAGATTGGGAAGATTATTTAAATGACTAAAGAACAATTTGCAAAAGCAATGAGTTATCTAGGTATTTTATATAACAAAGAATTTGACTCAACGCAAGTAAGTATATGGTACGAATACTTTCATGAAATAGATGAAATAACATTTAAAAAAGCCATAAAGAAAATGGCAGTAACAAATAAATATATACCAACAATAGCTGAAATGATTAGTGTGTGTAAAGATATTGATGAACGTAAAAAAATAGAAATATTAGATTTAATGTATAAAGATGGCTATTTCAAATATGGAGTAGTAGGAGAACTTGACGAAGATCATGAAATGAGGAACTATGATAAAGCAATAATGTTTGTATCAGCAGGAATAATACCTGGCTGGTTATTGGAAGATATGCAAAAGTATGGATATAAAGTTCCATTAGTATACAAAGAGATGAAAACATTAAGTACAAGCCATCGATACTTAACAGAATAGAGGTGGTAGAATGGAGGAAAAAGTATATAGCTATTTAATAGAAAATCATATAGGGAAACAAAATCTTATTAAGAATAAAGAATTAAGAAAAATATTTGATATAAAAAGTGATAAATCAATGAGAAAAGTAATCCAAAATATCAGAGAGGATACAAGATTTTATCTGATAGTAGGAAGTGTTAGTGGTAAAACAGGTGGTTTCTTTATTTGTCAAACAACTGAGGAAATAGATGAAACTATCGATAACATAAGACATAGGGCAAATGAAATGTTAAGAATGTGCCACATATTAGAATGGAAAAAGGAAAAAGTTCTTAAAGTATGACAAAAAAAGAATTGTCAAAATATTATTATTTATCACTGGAAATAAAAGATTTAGAAGATAGGATAGAATCGATAAATGAAACAACAATTGGATCATCAAAAATAACAGGAATGCCAATAGTACATAGTAACGAGAGTCCTATTGAAAGAAAGGTAGAATTACTTATAAGATTAAAAGATAAGTTAGAAAAGAGAAAAATACAAGCTCTTGAAGAAATGGAAAAAATAGAAAAGTATATATCAACAATAAATGATATAGAAACAAGAATAATTTTTAATAAAAGATATCTTGACTTTAAAAGCTGGGATGATATATCGGAAGAAATGTATATGAGTGTTAGAAGTGTATATAGAAAACACAGCAATTGGTTAAGAAAAGAAGAAAAAGGAACAATCTGTAATGAGAAGGGTCAATAACAATATAAAATTACATGAGTTCTTCAAATATAAATTAAATAATAAAATCAGTTAAAATGCTATGAAAGGTTATCTCTACTTTAGGGATAATCTTTTTATATAATTTTGGTAAAATCCTCGATAAAAACAAAGTTTTATAGTATAATATAGGCAAGTTAAAATTGGATTAAGGAGGAGTATTAATGAGTTGGGATGAAAGTGAAAGAAAAATAAAATGTTTATGTGGTAATGGATTTATAACTCAAAAAATAATGATGGATGACTGGAATAGATATGAAGAAGAAACTCCGATTATAAAATGCGAAGAATGCAAAAATAAATATAAAATAGAGTCAAAATATATGAATCCTAAACCACATCATGAATATACAATTTATTATTGTGTGAACAAAAAAACTAATGAAAAAATTCAAATTGATTTATAATTATTAGGAGTTTAAATATGAATATTCAAGAATTAATTAAAGAAGCTGTAGTACCTATAATAACAACTATATTAGCAACTATATTATCCAAAATATTTTTTATAAAACCATTGAAAAGGCATCAAGAAATTAAAAGCAAGATTATAAAGTTAAGAAATAATTTTATTGATACAAATAATCGTAATCAATATGATTCTATGACTATCAGAATAATAGAAAGACAATTCAAAGATATAAAAGAAATATTAGATATGATAGATGAAACAATTGAAACAAACAAAATATTTTCATTTTTATTTGGATATAATGAGCTAAGAATATATATACAATTATTGTTTGAATATAATAGAAATCCAATAATGCTAACAGAAAGCAAAGAGTTTAAAGAAGATTATAGAATGAATTTGGATTTTTTATTTAAGAAGATTATGAAAATGATGAAGCTAACAGGTAAAATATTAATAATATTAGTAGTGTTATTTATAGTTATAGTTATTGGATATTATTTTATAAGGAATAATTTATTATAAAAGTTGGCAGTTCGTGTCATTGTATGGCAAGGTTTTAAGTAATATAATAGTATCATAGAAGATTACCTACAAACGAGGTAGTCTTTTTTTGTGTGAATAAAGGAGCGTGAAATAGATGCTTAAAACTTGCTCGGTCTGTGGAAAAATACATGACATGAATATAGTATGTAAAAGACCAACCACAAAGAAAGAAACTAAAGCAAATAGTTTTAGAAAAACAAATAAGTGGACAGAGAAAAGCAAGAGTATAAGAAAGAGAGATAAGTATCTATGTAAGATTTGTTTAAGTGGAAAGTATGATACGAATTATAAATACACCCATAAGGAATTAGAAGTTCATCATATAGTTCCAATAGAAGAAGACTATTCATTGAGATTAGATAGTAATAATTTAATAACATTATGCAGAATGCATCATGAAATGGCTGAGAAAGGTAAAATAAGTAGAGAAGAATTGAGAAGTATGATAGGAAGCGGAGAATAATCAATCCCCCCACCATCAAACAATCAATTCTTTTTATTTTTTCAAGACCGACAGCCCACCTTCATTCACACAATTTTATTTTTTTCGTGAGTTTTTTGGAAAATGGAGGTTAAGCATGAGAAGATATGAAAATGTAAAAATTGAAAAATTAAAGCCGTATGAAAACAATGCTAGAACTCATAGTGAAGAACAAGTAGAAAAAATATCTCGTTCTATAAAAGAATTTGGTTTTATAAATCCTGTTTTGATAGATAGTAATTTTGGAATAATAGCAGGACATGGTAGAGTGTTAGGTGCTAAAAAATTAGGAATGAAAGAAGTACCTTGTTTATTTGTTGAGGATTTAACTGATGAACAAAAAAGAGCATATATTCTGGCAGATAATAAACTTGCACTTGATGCAGGTTGGGATGATGAAATATTAAGAGAAGAAATAAAAGCACTTGCTGATTTGGATTTTGATGTTTCTCTTACTGGATTTGAGCTTGAAGATTTTGATTTTAATCAAACAGACATAGAGTTTGAAGAAGATAACTATGATGTAGAAGAAAAATTACCTGAAATCCCAAAAGCAAAATATGGAGATATTTATCAACTTGGAAATCACAGAATAATGTGTGGGGATAGTACAAGCCAAGAGGATATAGATAAATTATTGGATGGAGCAGTAATGGATTTATGTGTAACAGATCCACCATACAATGTTAACTATGGTTCAATAAATGAAAGTGGTTATGGAAAAGAAAGAGATAATGGAAACAAGATATTAAATGATAATATGGATGATGAATCATTCTATTTATTTCTAAATGCTTTTTATACACAAATGATGAGAGTTTTAAAACCAGGTGGAGCGTATTATATATTTCACGCAGATACAGAAGGCTATAATTTTAGAAAAGCCTTAATGGATGCAGGAGGCCAAGTAAAACAAAATTTGATATGGGTAAAAAATGCTCTTGTACTTGGTAGACAAGACTATCAATGGAAGCATGAGCCTTGTTTATATGGCTGGAAAGAAGGGGCAGGTCATTATTTTATAAATGATAGAACCCAAACGACAGTATTTGAAGATAAAGCTGATTTAGATAAATTATCAAAAGAAGAATTAAAAGACATGATAAAAGAAATAATTGAAGATAAAACACCAACAACAATAATTCATGAAGATAAACCATTAAAGAACGATGTACATCCAACAATGAAACCGATTAAACTAATATCAAGATTAGTAAAAAATAGCAGTAAGCCAGGAGAAAATGTAATAGACTTTTTTGGCGGTTCTGGTTCAACTTTGATAGCCTGTGAACATTTAGGAAGAAATTGTTATTCAATAGAACTCGATCCTAAATATGTTGATGTTATTATTGATAGATGGGAAACATTAACAGGAAAAACAGCAATCAAATTAGTTGAAGGAATAGAGATGGTACAAGATGATTAAAGTATTAGAACTATTCGGTGGTATAGGTGCTTGTAGTAAAGCACTTGAAAATCTAAATATAAAATATGAATTGTCGGATTATGTCGAAATAGATAAATATGCAGTAGCGAGTTTCAATGCATTGCATAATACAAATTATATACCCCAAGATATAACGAAATGGGATAAAGATATAGATGTAGATTTAATAATGCATGGCAGTCCTTGTCAAGATTTTTCACTTGCTGGAAAGCAAGCAGGTGGAGATAAAAATAGTGGTACAAGAAGTAGTCTTATGTATGAAACAATAAGAATAGTAAATAAATTAAAACCAAAGTATGTAATATGGGAAAATGTAAAAAATATATTAAGCAAGAAACATATTTATAATTTTAATGCTTATATTCAAGCATTAGAAGATTTAGGGTATAAAAGCTATTATAAAGTTTTAAATTCTAAAGACTATGGAATACCACAAAATAGAGAAAGAGTTTTTACAGTATCAATTAGAAATGATATTAGTAAGGACTTTTTTATTTTTCCAAAGACACAACTATTAGAAAAGAAACTTAAAGATATGCTAGAAAAAAATGTAGATGAAAAATATTATCTAACAGAAGAAAAAATAGATAAAATATCACATTGGAAATCATATCAAAAGCCATTCGAAAAAGTGCAAGGTAATAACAGTATTGTTCCTACTCTAACTGCTCGTGGTGCAGGTGAAGAACATAGTGGAATGATTATTTATAGTGACAAGTTAGAAGAAACAACTAATCTTCAAAATGAATGCTTACATATAAAAAATGCTACTAAAAAAGGATATTTAGAAGCAACAGATGGAGATGGTGTATATATAACAAATATGGATAAAAAAAGGGGAACAGTCCAAAAAGAAATGATCCCAACACTTAAAACATCTCCAGATATAGGGGTGGTTGAAAAGAGTTTAAAAAAGCAATTATGCGAGAAACTAATTGATGAAAATAAAGTTAAAGAAATGGATGTTATAAGGCATAGTTATTCTACGAGTAGAATGAACAAATTTTATACTCAAAATAGTGAAAACAATAATTTAAGTCCAACTTTAGATACAAGATGTGATTGCTTAGGAGTGACCACAAAATATCAAAATCAATTAAGAATAAGAAAATTAACTCCAAAAGAATGTTGGAGGCTTATGGGATTTGATGATAGTGATTATGAAAAAGCAAGTAAAGTTAATTCAAATGCTCAATTATATAAGCAAGCAGGAAACAGTATTGTAGTAAATGTACTACAAAAAATATTAGAAAATTTGTTGAAGGAGGAAAAAAATGATAGAAAAAGTTAATCCAAGCCATCCAGATAAAATAGCCGATAGAATTGCTGGAGCTATTGTTGATTTGGCATATAAGAAAAATAGAAATCCAAAAGTAGCAGTTGAAGTTTTAATAGGGCATGAAAGATGTCATGTAATAATTGAAACAAGTGAAGTATTTTCATTTAAGGAAATAGCAAAAATAGTGAATAGAATTGCGGAAAAAGTTAAATTGGATTTACAAGTGGTAAAACAAGACAAACACTTATATAAAAATCAAAATAAAAAAATAAGATGTGGAGATAATGGAATATTTAAAGGTGTTCCGATAAGAATGTGTGACATTGTAATATCTGAAATAGCAAGAAATATTTACGAAAGGTATCGTTGCGATGGTAAATATATATTAGATGATAACGGTCGTTTGATAATATGCCAAAGTAATGCTCATAAGAAAGAATTAAAACGATTATATCCAACTGCAGTAATCAATCCATTGGGATATTGGACAGGTGGTATAAATGTAGACACAGGTGCAACAAATAGAAAGCTTGGCAGTGATATGGCAGAAAGCGTAACAGGTGGAGGTCTACATGGAAAAGACTTATCAAAGGCAGATGTATCTGTGAATATCTATGCATTTTTAAAGGCACAGTTTACTGGAAAAGTGGTAAACATTAGTTGTGCTATTGGAGATGAAATAGTGGATGATAGACCATATAAAGAAATAGTTGAAATAGCAAGAGAATTTATAAACCTTATGGGTGGATTTGAAAAATTTGCAGAATGGGGTTTGTATTAAGAAGGAGGTAATTTTTAATGAACAAAATGTCATTAAACGAACAGGCTCAAGAAATCCTTCGAATTGCAGAACAACATGGTGTAGAACAAAATTTCTTCTTTCTAACAACATTTAAAAGATATCAAGTTCAACTACAAATATTGAATGATTTGGAAAAAACTATCAAAGAGGATGGTACTCTTGTAATTAAAGAGTATGTTAAAGGAAGAAAGAATGTTTATTCTCACCCAGCAATATCTGATTACAATAGAACTACAGACAGTGCTAATAAGACAGTAAGTACATTAATGAAAATTATAATATCATTAAGAAAAGATGATGTGACCGAAGATGATGATCCACTGCTACAAATAATAGCAGGTGGTAAGATTGAACAATAAAGCATATAAGTATGCAAATGATGTTGTAAATTATAAAATACCAGCACCCAAATATGTAATTAAACAATGCCAAGAGTTCCTAGATATAGCAGATGGAAAGAATCCAAAGTATTTAATAAACAAGGCGAAAGTAAAACAAATTGAATCAATTTTAAAAATTTTAATAATGCCCAAAGGTTTAAAAGCAGGACAATCAATTTATGAGTGTTCTTGTGGATACCAATGGGTATTTTATATTTCAATTTTATGTGTAGTATATCGTAATAATCTAGATAAAAGAAGATATGAAACAGCAATACTTGAAATAGCAAGAAAAAATTTTAAAACTTATACAATAGCAACAATATTTATTTTGTTGTTTTTATTAGAGCCTAAATACTCAAAGTTCTATTCAGTTGCTCCTGATGGTTCACTATCAAGAGAAGTTAAAACAGCAATAGAAGAAACGCTAAAATCTAGTCCATTAATATACATTCATAAAGAAACTAAAAGATTTAAAATCTTAAGGGATTATATACAATTTAATCTAACTGAGAGCAGATATTATCCACTAAATTATTCAAGTAGTAGAATGGATGGAAAATTACCAAATGTATTTCTTGCTGATGAAGTAGGAGCATTACCAAATCCATATGCGATTGAATCAATGAGGTCTGGACAATTAAATATTTTAAATAAGTTAGGTTGTATTATTTCAACTAAGTATCCAACATTCAATAATCCATTTGAAGATGAAGTCGGATATGCGAAAAGAGTATTAGATGGAATAGAAAAAGACGAAACAGTATTTGCCTTGCTATATGAACCAGATGAAGAACTAATAAGCAAATGGACAACTGATGATAATGTGTTAAAGCATTCAAATCCAGTTGCTCTTGAAATCCCAGAAATATGGGAAGATTTAATTAAGAAGAGAGCTAAAGCAATAGCAGTAGAAAGTGTAAGAGAAAACTTTCTTACAAAGCACTGCAATATTATTTATCAGGGAATGGGAACAGAAAGTTACATAGATATAAATGAGGTAATGAGTTGTAAGGTAGCAAATATTAATTGGACTGGTAGAAAAGTATATCTAGGAGTTGACCTTGCAATGACAAACGATAACTGTGCAGTAGCAATGGTATCTGAGGAAGATGATGAAATACTTGCTGATGTTGTTGCATTTATTCCAGAAGGAAGAATAGATGAGAAAAATAAGTTTGAGAAGATAGATTATAGAGAATTTATAAAAACTATGAAATGTATTGCTTGTGGTAATAAAACAGTAGATTATGCCATCATAGAAGACTTCGTATTTCAAATAGAAAATAAATATAAAGTTACAATAATGGCTATTGGATATGATAGGTATAATGCATTATCATCGGCTCAAAAATGGGAGAGAAAATATACTACAATTCAGATTAGACAACATAGTGATACATTACATAGTCCGACAAAATTATTATATGAAAAGATATTAGATAGAAAGTTTAGATATGAAGAAAATAAATTGTTAGAAATTAACTTTGAAAATGCGAGATGTACCTATGATACCAATATGAATAGATACATTACAAAGAAAAGAAGTCAAGGAAAGGTTGATATGGTAGTTGCATTGATAAATGCAGTTTACTTATTACAACAGGATGTATTCTTAGACAATGATGGATTCTTTGTACAGGTAATAGAATAGGAGGTGGAACATGGGCTTATTTAATTTTTTTAGAAAAAGAGATGAAACAGTAACTCAAACTGATGAGCTTGTAAATGATGTACTTTTAAAGGCAATGCTAAAGGGAGAAAAAATTGATAAAGAAAAAGCAATCTCACTGCCTGCAGTATCAAGTGCTGTTGATAGAATATGTAATACAGTTGCGATGATACCTATTAAACTATATAAAGAGTCAATAGATGAAACAACTGGAAAAAAGAAAGTTGAAGAAGTGAAAAGTGATCCAAGAATTAAGTTGTTAAACACAGAACCTGGAGATACACTTGATGCATTTCAAATGAGAAAAGCATGGGTTCAAGATTACTTGTTGGATAAAGGTGGATATCTATACATAGAAAAATCTAAAAATAGGTTTAAGAGTTTAAGATATGTAGATGCTAGTAATGTAACTATCAATACAAACTTTGATCCAATATTTAAGGATATAACATATATGGTTCAAGGAAAAAATTATGAAACTTTTAATTTTCTTACAATACTAAGAAGTACCAAAAATGGTGGTTCTGGTAGAAGTGTAATAAGTGAAGTATCAACAGCAATAGAAAATGCATATCAAACACTTTTGTACGAACTTGGATTAGTGAAAACTGGTGGAGCAAAAAAAGGCTTCATAACATCTCAAAGAAGATTAGGAGAAAAAGAAATTCAAATGTTAAAACAAGCTTGGGCTAATTTATATTCAAATAAAAGTGACAATGCTATTGTACTGAATGAAGGTATGGATTTTAAAGAGGGTTCAAGTACAACAGTAGAATTGCAATTAAATGAACGAAAGAAAACTCTCCAAGAGGAAATAGATAATATATTTCATAATAAACCAAATTTTGATGAGTTTATGAAAGAAGCGGTAATGCCAATATTAAGTGCAATTAAAACAGCACTAAACAAAGACTTTTTACTCGAAAAAGAGAAAGAGTCTTTTTATTTTGAGTTTGATACAAGGGAGATAACAAGGGGAAATATCAAAGAAAGATATGAAGCCTATAAAGTCGCTGCTGAAACAGGATGGATTAGTAAAAATGAAATTAGATATTTAGAAGACTATGACAGCATTGATGGATTAGATGTTATAACACTTAATCTTGCAAATGTTGTATTTGATATAAATACAGGAAAATATTACACACCAAATACAAATGCCATAGTCGATATGAATGGACAGAATGGAGGTGGTAACAGTGAGGGTGGAAGTTAGAAATGACAAGATAGTTATAGATGGATATGTAAATGCAGTAGAAAGAGCCTCAAAAGTTTTATATGACACTAGAGGTCAGTTCATAGAAAAAATAAGGTCTGGAGTTTTTCAAAAAGCATTAGAGCGAGCAGAAAATGTAAGAGTTTTATTGGATCATGAACAAGATAGGGAATTAGCTGATACCAAAAGCGGTAAAGCCAAATTATTTGAAGATAATATAGGACTTCGAGCGATAGTTGAAATTGATGACTCAGAAGTTATTCAAAAAGCCAAAGAAAATAAATTAAGAGGTTGGTCATTTGGATTTCTATGTAATAAAGAAGATAGAAAAACAAATGAAGATGGAATCGAGGAAAGAGTTGTTAGAGATTTAGATTTGCTAGAAGTATCAATAATTGATGATAGAAAATATCCAGCATACCTAGGAACTAGCATTGAAATGCGAGATGACAAGGTAAAAGTAGTTGAATACAGAACTGAAAGTTTTAGTTCTGTGGAAATAAAAGAACCTGAAAAGGAAAAAGAAAAAATAGATTACTCGGACTACGAGAAAAGAATAGAAAAAATAAAGAAAAATTAGGAGGAAAAAATATGAATTTAAAAGCATTAACAGAACAAAAAGCTGAAAAGCAAAACAAAATGGAGGAATTACTTAATACAGTAAAGACAGAAGAAAGGGCATTCACTGATGAAGAGAATGAACTGTTTAAAGAATTAGAAAGTGAAATTGGGAGAATCAATGACACATTAAGTGCAATTACAAAAGGTCGTGAATTAACAAAAGAACCAGATGAAGCACAGGAAGAAGAAAAGAAGGAGGAAGATGAAGAAATGAAGGAACAAGAAGAAAGAACTCTACAAGAAGAAAAAGCGTTTGAACGATATATTCGTGGAGTTGTTGCAGAAGAAAGAGCAGATGTTAATTTAACAAAAGGAGATAATGGTGCGGTTATTCCAGTATCAATTGCTAAAAAGATTATTAAACAAGTGTATGATATATCTCCAATTTTAGAGAAATCTACAAAATATAATGTTAAAGGCAAATTAGAAATACCTTATTACTCTGAAACATCGTCAGCAAAAGTAAATATGGCTTATGCAACAGAATTTAAATCATTAGAAAGTAATATTGGTACATTTGCTAATATTGAATTAACTGGATTTTTAGCAGGAGCATTAGCAAAAATATCTAAATCATTAGTAAATAATAGTGATTTTAATATTGTACAAGAAGTTATAAACATTATGTCTGAGTCAATAGCAATCTTTGTTGAAGGAGAATTAATTCACGGAACAGAAGGAAAGGTTGATGGTTTAGCAAAAGGAGTAAAATTACAAATCCAAACTGCTAAAGCAACAGAGATAACTGCTGATGAATTAATAAAAACTAAAAGAAAAGTAAAACAAAGATTTCAAAAAAATGCTATTTGGATAATGTCACCAGAAACATTAACAACTATTTCATTATTAAAAGATAGTAATGGTAGATACTTATTACAAGATGATATTACTAATGATTTTGGTTATACATTACTTGGTAAACCAGTTTATGAGTCAGACAATATGGATGAAATAGGTGCAGGAAATACTCCAGTATATTATGGAGATATGAGTGGACTTGCAACAAAATTTGTAGAGGAATTAGAAATCGAAGTGTTAAGAGAAAAATATGCTGATCAACACGCAGTAGGAGTTGTTGCTTGGATGGAATTTGATTCTAAGGTAGAAGATGCACAAAAGATTTCAAAACTTGTATGTGCTGGAAGTCAAGTAAAATCAACAGAGTCAAAATAGTAACAAGTAACCTCTAGATAGGAGGAAAGTATGAAAGTTAGTAAAATAACATTTCAAGAAATCGCAGATTATATCAGACTATCTGAAGTCAGCGAGGAAGAAAAAACATTGCTCGATAATTTAATAAATATTGCAAAAAGTTTTATAAAAGAAAATACTGGAGTGCAAGACCTAGACGAATATGATGATTTTGTGATTGTCATTTTTATTTTGTGCCAAGATATGTATGATAACAGAACATTATATGTTGATAAGACAAATTTGAATAAAGTTGTAGAAACAATATTAGGACTTCACTCAAGGAATAATATATGTTAAATGCAGGTAAGTATAATAAAAAAATATCAATATTCCAGGAAGTAACAGAAGAAGATAAAAGTGGATTTAAAAATAAATATGAAAAACTTCTTCTCACTACCTGGGCAAATGTAAAAACAACAAAAGGATTTACATTGATAGCAAATAATTCTGATTTTGAAAAAGCTTATACTAATTTTACTATAAGATATCCAAAGACTAAGATTACTCGTGATATGGTTATAGAATTTAATTCTAAAAAGTACACAATAGAGTATTTGAATAATGTCGATGAAGAAAATGTTGAATTAGAAATCCAGGCGAAAGAAGTAACAAAATAATGGCAGGATTTAATATAGAATTTCCAACAGAACTTATGAGTAGCATAAAAAAGCTGACAGATGAATCCGATACTATGTTTAAAGAAATGACTCAAGCAGGAGCTAAAGTTGTATACAACAATGTAAAATCAAATATGAAATCAAGTTTTAAAAGAACTGAAAGTATAGAAAAAGGATTAAAGATAACAAGACCATATAGAACTATAACCGATGATGGTATTAATACCAAAGTCGGTTTTTATGGTTATAAGGATGATGGAACACCAATACCACTAATAGCACTCGCAAGAGAATATGGAACAAGTAAAGGTGAAAAGAAAAAGTCATTTTTAAGAAAGGCATTTAATCAAAAGTCAGCAATAACAAATGCGATGCTAGAGGTTCAAAAGAGGTATATAAAAGATGAATGATTATGAATTACTAAAAACTATATTTAATGATTTTCAAGTTGATAATAAAAAAATTCCAGTAAGCTATTTAACTTATAAAGGGAAAGAAAAAACTTATGTGACTTATACATTCACAGGAGATGATCCTTATTTATTTGGAGATGATAAGGAAATTGGAAGTATTGTAAGTATTGATATAGATATATTTAGTGTATCAAACTTTTTGAAAATAGAAAAAAGAATTATAGAGTTAATGGAAAATAATGAATTTATAAGAGTTGGATGTAGTCCAGATATGTATGAAGAAGATACAGGGCTATATCACAAAACCATAGAATTTGAAAAGGAAAGGATGAGATAAATATGGCAAGAATAGGTTTAAAAAACTTTAGATATGGTTTATTAGATGAAGAAAAAGAAACATACAAAGGTTCATTACAATTAGGCAAGGCAATTGATTGTAAAGTTTCATTAGACTTAAATTCTGCAGAATTATATGCAGATGATGGTCTAGCAGAAAGTGATTATTCAGTAAAAAAGGGAACAGTATCAATAACAGTTGATGAAGATGATGACGAAACATTTTCTAATTTAACAGGTCATGAAATCAGTGAAGATGGCGAAATGATAAGAAAAGATACTGACATTCCACCTTATGTTGGATTTGGTCGAATCATCACGAAAGTAGTATCAGGAGTATATAGATACAAAGTTGAATTTTTGAGTAAAGTAAAATTTAAAGATGCTCTACCAGATGAAAAGACAAAAGGCGAGAGTGTTGAATTTACTACAACTACATTAGAGGGTACAGTTTTAAAGTTAAAAGATGGTACTTGGTCAAAAACTAAAACATTTGAAACATATGAAGAAGCAATAACATATCTTGATGGATTGTTAAAAGCACCAGCAGGAAAGTAGGTGGAAGAAAATGAAAGATTATAAATTTGAATTTGAAGTAGATGGAAAGATGTATCCACTTGTATTTAATTTGAATGTAATGGAAACAATCCAAGCTAAATATGGAAGTGTTCAAAAGTGGGGAAGACTTACTGATAATAAAAATGGAGAACCAAATGCTAAAGCATTAATATTTGGATTTACTGAAATGATAAATGAAGGTATAGATATTGAAAATGAGGAAAAAGGCACGGAAAATCCGTTATTAACATTAAAACAAGTTGGTAGGTTGATTACTAAAGCAGGAATACAAGAATCAGCTAAAAAACTAAATAAAGCTATTACAGAAAGTGTTAAGGAAGACCACCCAAAAAACATATAGTCCACGAGGAAGAATCAGAGCAGATTGATTTCTCGTGGATTTTGTTTGTGGGAATAAAGTTACTTGGATTACCAAGTAAAGCAGTAGGAAGACTTACGTATAGAACTTTCAAAAATCTGTATTACCATTATCAAAATTATTATGATTTTACTCTTAAAGGTATTAGCTATCAAAGATTAAATGAATTGGTAATGGAAAATGAGGAATGGCTTAATTAAGGAAGGAGGTATATATGGCTAGTTCATTTGGTGGATCAATAAAACTTACAGGCGAAAGTGAATATACCAAAGCCTTGAAAACAATTACAAGCAATCTAACAGTTATGGCTAGTGAGATGAAACTTGTATCAACACAATTTGATAAAAACGATAAATCTGTACAAGCCATAACCTCTAGAAATACTATTCTTAATAAAGAGATAGAAGAAGGAAATAAAAAGGTTGCTACCTATAGAAAAGCACTTGAAGACTTCAAAACACAGCAGGATAAGAATGCTAGTGGAATAATGGAGTTAATGGTAAACCTTGAAAAAGAAAAAAAGAAGTTAGATGAGTTAAAGAATAGTACAACGGCAACATCTGATGAAATAAAAAATCAAGAAAAGATTGTTGCTGATTTATCTACTCAACTCGCTAAAGAAGAAGCTCAATATGATAAAAATAAACTTACAATAAATAAATATCAAACTCAGTTAAATAATGCAGAAGCAGAAGTAAATAAACTGAATACAGAACTTAAACAAAACAATGCAAGTTTAAATGAAAATAAATCATCATACGATAAGCTGAACGATAAAATAGCAGAACAAAAGAGTAAACTAAATGAACTTAAAGTTCAATATGGTTCTGTAGTATTAGAACAAGGAAAAAATTCAAAAGAAGCTAAAGCTCTTGCTGGAGAAATTAAGACTTTGTCTGGAAATATTAAAGATAATGAAACTAAAATAAGAAATTCAACAAAAGCTATTGATGAATTTACATCATCAGAAAAATCTGCAGGAAATGAAACATTAAAACTTGGAGATTTAATAAAAGCTCATTTAACAAGTGAGGCTATTATTGCAGGTGTTAAGGGATTAGCAAGTGCAATGGGAACAATGGTAAATGGAATTGTTAATCTTGGAAAAGAAGCCATAGCTAATTATGCAGAATATGAGCAGTTGGTTGGTGGTGTTGAAACATTATTTAAAGACAGTGCTGGTATTGTAGAGGGCTATGCTAATAATGCATATAAAACTGCTGGACTATCTGCAAATCAATACATGGAAACAGTTACAAGTTTCTCTGCAAGTCTTTTACAAAGTTTAAATAATGATACTGCAAAAAGTGCAGAAGTTGCAGACATGGCAATTACGGATATGTCTGATAATGCTAACAAGATGGGTACAGATATGTCCATGATACAAAGTGCATATCAAGGGTTTGCAAAACAGAATTATACTATGCTAGATAACCTTAAATTAGGTTATGGTGGTACAAAATCAGAAATGGAAAGATTACTTGCTGATGCAAGTAAAATAAGTGGCGTTAAATATGATATAAGCAGTCTTAATGATGTATATCAAGCAATTCATGTAATTCAAGGAGAACTTGGAATAACAGGAACAACAGCAAAAGAGGCAAGTACAACAATTTCTGGGTCAATAAACTCTATGGAATCAGCATGGACGAATTTGGTAACAGGAATAGCAGATGATAATGCAAACTTCGATAGTTTGATTAGTAATTTTGTAGAAAGTGTCATGACAATGGCTGAAAATATAGTTCCAAGAATAAGTATTGCACTTGATGGAATTGTAAATTTGATATTAGGATTAGCAGATAAATTACTTCCACAAGTATTAGAAATGGGAGTAGGGTTAATTCAAAATCTTATAACTGGAATAACAGGAAATATTGGTAATTTAATGTCAGGAATCAATCAAGTAATACAAACTATATTACAAGCCCTGGTTTCAATGTTACCTCAAATAATAGAAGCAGGAATACAAGTTATAGTTTCACTTATAACAGGAATTGCAAGTTCATTACCAACTTTGATACCTCAAATTATTGATTGTGTACTTTTGATAGTAGAAACTTTGCTAGATAATATTGATTTAATTATTGATGCAGGAATACAGTTGATAATTGGACTAGCAGAGGGGTTACTAAATGCTTTGCCACAATTAATTGATAAAATTCCTATAATAATTGATAAATTGGTATCGGCTATTACTGATAATTTGCCTAAAATTATTGAAATGGGTGTTGTTTTGATAGTTAAATTGGCAGTAGGTCTTGTAAAAGCAATACCACAATTAGTATCAAAAATACCTCAAATAATAACATCGTTAATAAATGGTATAGCAAATTACTATGGAAAACTTGGAGAAGTAGGTAAAAACTTATTAAATAAAGTTAAAGATGGAATAGTAAGTGGAATATCAAAAATTACAGATGTAGGTAAAAATTTAGTTCAAGGATTATGGAATGGTATCAATAATGCTAAAAATTGGGTTTTAAATAAAATAAAAGGATTTGGTCAATCTATTTTGAATGGTATAAAATCATTCTTTGGTATTCATTCTCCATCAACAGTATTTAAGGATCAAATAGGTACAAACCTAGCACTTGGTATAGGCGAAGGATTTACAGAAGAAATGAATAATGTATCAGATTTAATGCAGAATGCTATTCCTACTGATTTTGATGTAGGAGTAAATACTAATTACGATAATTTGAATATGGAAAATAACACATATTCGTTAGATTTATTAATAACAGCATTTAAAGAAGCATTAAATGGTATGTCTTTTAAAGTGTTTGATGAAATATTTGGAGAGTTGATAATAGATAAAATAGAAAAGGTGGTGTATTCGTAATGGCAAAAATAATATGGAAGAATATAGATAGTGAAACTATACCAGGACTAATAATTACAAATATACCACCAATTACTAAACCAAAAATGAAAACGTCAATCACTAAGATTGATGGTAGAGATGGAGATATCATAGAAGAATTAGGCTATGAAAGTTATACCAAAAGTATAGGAATAGGTCTTGCAAGAAATTATGATATTGATAGAGTTATGAAGTATTTTACAGGAGTAGGAGAACTAATAATTAGTGATGAACCTGATAAAGTTTATAAAGCACAAATAATTGAAAAAATAGATTATGAAAGACTAATTAGATTTAAAACAGCAGTAGTAAAGTTTTATACTCAGCCATACAAATATCTAAAAGATGAAAAAAGTATAATTCTTGATATAAATAATGAAACGTCATTAAAAATAACTAATGTTGGATTAGAAAAATCAAAACCAATAATTACATTAGAGGGAACAGGAACTATTGAGATATCACTCAATGGTTTTAATTTGTTTAAATATGTATTTCCAGAAAACGAAACAAAGGTTGTTATAGATAGTCTTGAAGAAGAGGCGTATCTAGATAATGTTTTAAAAAACAGAAATATGCTTGGAACTTTTCCAATATTTGAAGTTGGCGAAAACACAATATCGTGGTCTGGAAATCTTACCCAAATTTCAATTGAACCGAAATCGAGGTGGTTGTAATGATTAAGGTATTTGATAAAGATGAAATACTATTTAACAATAATGGTTTGAAAATATTACATCCAACTAAAGCAGAAATATATATAGAAGATAATGGAGATTATTATATCGATATAGAAACATCGATAGATGATTTAGATTATCTACAAGAAGGAATGATTGTAAGAGCAAATACAAGATGGGGAGAGCAAGGATTTAGGTTGACTAATCCAAACAGAAAAAATAATAAAATATCTATTAAGGGATATCACTTATGGAAAGACTCATCTAAATATGTAATAGCAGATTCTTATGTAGTAAATAAAAATTGTAATGATGCTCTAGATCATTTGAATAATGCTTGTGATACTGAAACACCATTCACAATGATATCAGATATTACGTTGCAAAACTCTGCAAGAATAATTAGGAAAAGTTTAGAGGAGGCCATTTCAATAGTAGTAGAAAATTGGGGAGGTCACTTATACAGAGATAACTGGACTATTGGAGTAAAAAATGTAATAGGAACAGATAGAGGTGTAGTAATTAAGTATGGAAAGAACTCTACAAATATAGAAGCTACAGAAAATTGGGATAACGTTGTAACTAAGATGTTGCCAGTTGGTTATGATGGAATAACATTGCCAGAATTATATTTAGAATCAAGTGTTAAATATGATATACCTTATACAAAAGTTATAAGGTTTGACCAAGACATAAATCAAGATGAGTATAAAGATGAAAATGGTAATTTAAAAGAGGACGAATATAAAGAGGCACTTATAAAAGATTTAAGAAAACAAGCATTAAATTATCTTGAAGAAAATCAATATATGAAATGCAATTATAAAGTTAAAGCACATATCGATGGTGTAGTTGATTTAGGAGATGTAATTGTAGTAGAACATGAAAAATTAGGTATTAACTTAACGACTAATGTTATTTCATTAAAATATGATTGCATTAGAGATAAATATACAGAGATAGAGTTTGGAAATTTTAAATCAAAATTAAAGAATTTATTTGAAAAAATTAAAGTTGATACGAAAGAAGATATTACATCTGCAAATGAAGTGGTAAAAGTCACATTAAAAAAAGAATTAAATGAGGCAACTTCTAAAATATGGGGAAAACTTGGAGATAGTTATGTCATTTATGAAGGAGATAGAATCCTTGTTGTTGATGCTCTTCCTAAAGAAACAGCAACAAATGTAATGATGATAAATGCTCAAGGTATAGGTTTCTCTAATACAGGGATAAATGGAACATTTAATTCTGCATGGCTTATTGATGGAACATTAGATATGCAAAATATCAATGTAATAAATATGACAGCATCATTGGTTAAAGGTGGGACTTTTAAAGTTGGAGCAAAAGTGAATGAAGCAGGTAGAATCGAAATTTATGATATTGCAAATAGATTAATAGGAACATTTGATGAAAATGGTATTTGTATATATGGAACAGATGGTAGTAAGGTTGTAATCAATCCATCTGAATTTACGGGGTACGATTTCAAAGGAAATAAAGTCTTTTGGATGAATGGAGATGAGTTCCATATGAAGAAATCAGTAGTTGAAGAAGAAATAACTTTATGTGGATTAGCCAGATGGTTAGGAATTAAAACTACAGATAATACTGGAATTGGAATTGTTCCATTAACATAGGAGGTGGAACATGGCAAGTGTACAAACAAGTTCATATAGTGGAAGATACTTAAAATTAACAGTATATGAAGAATCATATAGTATTGCTAACAATACTTCAACAATAAGATGGACTTTGGAATCCATTGGTGGAAGTTCACAATATTATTCTATTTATAATTGTAGTGTTGTTGTAAATGGACAAACAGTATATAACTCTGGAACAACAAGTTGGAGTTCAAAAGTATTTCCAGCAGCTACTGGTTCAACTTCTGGAACAATAACAGTAGGTCATAACGCAGATGGAACTGCAGGAGATGTAGGATTTACATTACACGGAAGAGTTTATTATAGTGGAGATGAAAATAAAAGTGGTAGTATAGGGTTAACAAGAATACCAAGGTACTCAAATATCTCAAGTGCTGATAATTTTAATGATGAATCAAATCCATCAATAACTTTCACTAATCCAAGTGGAGGTTATTTTTCATTGAAAGCAAAAATGGAAGCAGGAGGTAATTCACAATTAATAACAAGAACTCTTGATAGTAGAGCTACAAGTTGTACTTTTAATCTAAGCGAGAGCGAAAGAAATACACTGAGAAACTTATGCAAATCAAGTAATACATTGGCTGTTAGATTTACAATTTGTTGTATGAGTGGATCATCAGAGTTGTCGGCCTCGTATTTAGATAGAACGATGACGATAGTAAATGGTAATCCAACATTTAGTTCTAGCAATATCTCATATAAAGATAATAATTCAACAACAGTGAATGTTACAGGTAACAACCAGCAATTAGTTCAAAATTTATCAAAGTTATTAGTTACTATAACAAGTGCAACTGCAAAAAAATCTGCAACAATAAGCAAGTATGATGTGACGGTAAATAACACAACAAAAAGCGTAACAAGTGCAGGGAATATAGATTTTGGAACAATCAATTCGTCAAATAATTTAACTTTATCAGTAAAAGTTACTGATAGTAGAGGTAATACAACAACAGCTACTAAAACAGTAACTTTTTTAGAATGGTCATTGCCGTCAGCAATAATATCACTTAAAAGAAAAAACAATTATGAAAATGAAACTTATTTATTGGTAGATGCATCGTATTCAAGTGTAAACAATAAAAATAAAATTTCAATAACATATGCATATAAGAAAACAACAGAAAGTTCATATTGTAGTCCAATAGCAATAAATGATAATACTAAGGTTACAATGACAAAAGACAAAGAGTCAGCATGGAATTATCAAATAATAATTAAAGATAAATTTGGAACAACAACTTACAATGTTATATTACCTAAAGGAAAATTTATCTTATTTGTTGATACTAAGAAATTATCTGTTGGTATAAATTGCTTTCCAACCCAATCGGAATCATTAGAAGTAAATGGAATTGAAGTTCTTGACTATGATGTAATTTCAACTTGGTAGGAGGTTCATATGAGTAAAGCAATAAAGTTTAAAAATAAAAACAATGAGCCAATATATCCGTGTCCATATTTTCCAATAGGATATATATATTTATCGACAGTAGAGATTGATCCAAGTATATATTTTGGTGGTAAATGGGAACGAATAAAGGATAGATTTTTATTAACTGCAGGAGATACATACAAAAATGGTGTAATAGGTGGCGAAGCAAATCATAGATTAACAATATCAGAAATGCCGAATCACTCTCATAATTATTCTTCTGGTAGATGGTATTGGGCTGAAAAGGATGGTGGTGGAGATGTGATAACTAATCAAACAGGCACATCATATATTTTTACAAGAACTACAACAGCTACTGGTGGAAATAATGCTCATAATAATATGCCACCTTATTTAGTTGTTTATGCATGGAAGAGGGTGGGATAAATGAGTAAGGCAATAAAGTTTAAAAACAAAAACAATGAACCAATTTATCCATGCTCATATTATCCAATAGGTAGTATTTATTTATCTTTAAATGATGTTAACCCGTCAACGTATTTTGGAGGAACATGGGAATTGATAAAAGATCGATTTTTAATTGGAGCAGGTAACTCTTATAAGGCTGGGACAATTGGTGGAAGCCAAAATCATAGACATGATTTTAAAATAGGTCATAGAATGAATTACTATGAAATTATGTGTGACAATTATGCTAATCAAGGAGCATGGAGTTATGAAAAAGGCAGATATTCTAAAAGTTATGGTACAGAACTAACTTCATCTGATAATTATAATTCTGGACATAATCAATCTGGTGGTGGAACATTAACAGAATCTATTAGATATTCGATAGGAGATACAGACTTAAGTAGTTCTCTACCACCATATTTAGCAGTTTATATTTGGAGGAGAATAGAGTAATGAGTAAAGCAATTAAATTTAAAAATAATACATATTTAGATAGTTCATCTATAACTCATAACAAAGTACAATTAAGTACAATATTGAATCAATATAGTGGAAGAAAAATATTAGAATATAGAGCCACAACATCAAATAATTTTAACGATTACTATACACCAGGGATTTATAGTGTTGGTGGCAATGGCTGGCAAAATGCTCCCTATTCTACGTCAATTTATGGCGTTTTAGTAGTCCTTACAAATGATGGTAGAACGTGGCAAAAAACAGACAGTTCAAGTTGGCTGTGGCAATTATTTTTTAATACTTCAGGAGGAATTTATTTGAGAAGAGGAGTTAATAGCACAGTTCCAGAAGGCTGGACTCAATTGCATTAGGAGGTAGTAATGGGAAATAAAGCAATTAAGTTTAAAAATAAAGATAATGATTACATTTATCCTTGCCCATATTATCCAGTAGGTAGTGTATATATATCAGTTACTGAAATAAATCCATCAACTTTTTTTGGTGGAACATGGGAACAAATAAAAGATAAGTTTTTATTAGCTTGTGGAAATACATATAAGAATGCAACTCAAGGGGGCAATGCAACAACAAAATTATCAGAAGCAAACTTACCTTCGAGAGCTATGGTTCGACAATCAGTTAGTGGAACAAAATATGGATGTGGATGTAATACAGGTATAACCAATACTTGGGCTAATATATGTTTGAATGATGGAGGATTTGCAAATTCGAAAGAATTTAGCAATATGCCACCATACTTAGCAGTATATATGTGGAAAAGAACAAAATAGGAGGGAAAATAATGAAATATATGTTTAATTTTTTTACAAGTACAGTTCTGACAACTGTGCTTTATTTTTTAGGAGGTTGGGATATGGCATTGAAAACATTGCTAATAATCATTGCACTTGATTATTTAACAGGTGTCTGTGATGCAATAGCCAATAAGAAGATAAATAGTAAGATTGGTGCAAAGGGAATAATAAAGAAAGTAGGTTACTTGATTATAGTTGCTGTATCAGTTCAATTGGATCAAATAGTTGGAGATACTGGAGCAATTAGAAATCTTGTAATCTACTTTTTTGTAGCAAACGAAGGAATCTCAATTCTTGAAAACTGGGGGTCTATGGGATTGCCATTACCAGAAAAAGTAATGGAAGTATTAGAACAATTAAAGAAAGATAATGGAGGAAAATAATATGGAAAGAAAAGGAATAGATATATCATCATATCAAAGAGGAATTAACTTTGATAATATAAAAGCAAGTGCAGAATTTGTAATATTAAGAGCAGGATTTACTGGATGGGGAACAGGAGTAAGTTATAACAAAGATTCTTGCTTTGAAGATTTTTATAATCAAGCAAAATCTAAAGGGATACCTGTTGGAGCATATTGGTATAGTTGTGCAAATACATATGATAAAGGAAAAGCAGAAGCGGAATATATGTATAAAAATTGCTTGAAAGGAAAGCAATTTGAATATCCAATTTGTATAGATGTTGAAGAAGATAGACATCAAAGAGTTGGCAAAAGTAAAATGGCAGAAGCAATTAAAGGCTTTTGTGAATATCTTGAAAATAAAGGTTACTATGTAAGCATTTATGCTAATAGTAACTATTTTAATAATTACATTGATACAGCTAGTTTATCAAGATATGATAAGTGGTTGGCTGTATGGTCTAATTCTAAACCTAATTTTAATTATGGAGAATATGGTATGTGGCAAAATTCATCAAATGGAAGTATTAGTGGTATGAGAATTGATACCGACTATGCTTATAAGGATTACCCTACAATAATAAAAAATACAAGATTAAATGGGTATGAGAAGAATAATAATGCTGAATCACCATCAGAACCAAGTCAACCATCCACTCCACAAATATCCGAAACTACATATACTGTAGTAGCAGGAGATACATTAAGTGGCATAGCAAATAGATATGGCACAACATATCAAGAGTTGGCAAGGATAAATAATATTTCTAATCCTAACTTGATTTATGTAGGACAAGTTATTAAAATAAGTGGAACATCTAATACACAAAATTATCAAACCTACATAGTAAAAAAAGGAGATACATTGTCTGCTATTGCCAAGAAGTATGGAACTACATATCAGAAGATAGCAAATGATAATGGAATAGCAAATCCAAACCTTATATATCCAGGACAAAAACTTACTATAAAATAAAAAATAGCCTAGCATCAATTAAGTGCTGGGCTTTTTTCTTTTGCCAAACTAATCATTAGTTCTCCTGCAAAAGTGTGCTCTTCATATAATTTTTGATAAGCATCTTCAAGTTCATCTTCAAGTTGTTGTTTTTCATCTATCCATTTCTGATGAGCTTTTTTGAAGAATTTAGGAGGTTCTTCATCCTCTAAAATAGCTAATAATTCAGACTTATATTTTATTCTTTGTTCATAATGTTTAATAAAAAGCTTTGATTCTTCTAATGATTTATATTCCATTAGTTGAATGAATTTATGTGCAATTTCTAAATTCAAATTTTGTTTGTCCATTTTACACCTCCGTATAATATTTTGACTTTTTGTAGTAAAAATTAGCTTTAATTCATTATAACACATAAACGGAAAATCGGCACGAAAGGTCGCTTATTTTTTAGAAAATAAATGGAATAATATTTATAGGGTGATGTTAGATGAATGAATATGAGTTCAATAAGAACATTAAATCAATAATTTGTCAAAACATCAAAAAATATCGTAATGCTAAAAAAGTTCGTTTAATGGATTTAGCAGAAGCAATTGATGTAACACCAGACCATTTAAAGCGAATAGAAGCTGAAAATGACAGAAATAATATTTCATTAATTACTTTATACAAAATATCAGTGGTTCTTGGCGTGAGAATAGACAAATTTTTTGAGGAATGAGAGATAAGTTAATCTCTCATTTTTTATAGTTTATATTCTATTTTTTCTAATTTTAAAGGTTTTTCTGAAACTATTTTAAGAGAAAATTTAGTTTGCAATATATCGGCTATTTTTTTTGAATCAAAACACTGATCACTATTACAGTCTCCTAGAACTTCAACAGCAGTATTGAACTCTGTTTTTAGGGTGGTTTTTGAAAATACACTTCGTTCGTAACCTGAAGCAATATAAAAAGCAACAAAATCATATAATATATATTTTAAAATATAGTCATCAACATTTTTGTTGAATGGAATTATAATTTTTTCAAATTCCTCATCTGTAATGTCTCCATTAGACTTCCTAAACATTGAAATCACCTCCAGTTTGATAGTATTAATCACTTAAAAAAATAGATAAGTCAAGTAATTAAAAAAAATAAGAGTAAAAAACTCTTACTTTAAATCATAGTTCCAAAAGCCTTGTTTTCCAGAAACAATATCATCACATTTTATTGCCTGTATGTTTGATAGTTTCCAAGCATATCCAGGACGATTTTTATTGCCATAAACTAATGGATTCTTTTTGCAAATATTTTTGTTTACATCTTCATTAAGTTCTATACAATCTTCTATAGTAACTTTGGCAACTATTTTGCTAGAAGGATATTCTTAAGCATTTTACTTTTTCCATTGCATCTTTATCAATACCTTTTCCAGCATGAATGAGTATATCACCTCTGTATTTTATTTTCCAAGAACGAAACTCATATTCTTTATAACCATTTGCAACTAAAGAAGCCCAAGGCTGTTTTAATGTAATTGTTTTCAAATTTTATCACCTCAATTAAAGCATATAATCTTTTAAAATTATATCATATGAAGATAAAAAATCCTATTAAAATTTGACAAATTTCTTATGTGGTCTATTAAATTTTTTTATTTAATGTTATAATAATGAACAGTATATGTTGTAAAGAAAAATAAAATATTTTTACAACATTTGTCTTGTGCTAATTATAGATAAAAATGGAGGTAGTAATGAAAAAAGTAGAAGTTAGATTAAAGGATGGAACAGTATGTCATGGAGATAAATTTGATTTAGATGATTATAGAAAATTACAAAAAATATTTAGTGACTGGCAAGATATTAACAGAGATTTAAAAAGTCTTGGAGGAAGAAATTTAAATGTACCAGATGTATTTAGTGAAGCATTATTTTGTATATTTTTTAATGCAGTGAGAACAAATGGAGAAGCACATTCTTATGATTGTGTATCTTTGGATAGTAGTGCAGGTATACAAGTTAAATCTTGTTCCATAGATAATGATTGCACTTCATTTGGTCCAACATCAACTTGGGACGAGTTGTATTTTGCTGATTTTGCACCTAATGGTTATGTTGATGGAAATGTTTGGTTTTATAAAATAGATTGTGACATTTATTCGATAGTTTTAAATGCCAAAAAAGGAGAAACTTTCAAGGATCAACAATTGCAAGGCAGAAGACCAAGGTTCTCAATTAAGAGTACAATAATAAAAGCTCAAGGATTGAAACCTGTTTTAAAAATAAATTTATTGGAAGATAAAATACCTGAAGTGGAGGATTAAAATGCAAGAAATAGAGATACATAAAGAGGATGTTCTTGAACAATTGTATTTTGTCTTATCTTTAATCCAAAATTCTAATGGTCCTATGAGAAGTAGAATAGGCAACAAGAATGATTATATGGGAGGCATTATAGATAGATATATTAATACAATTGTTGAAAGTTTAATTTTTACTAAAATATTATTTCCAAAA
>ENA-UOOA01001230-UOOA01001230.1-human-gut-metagenome-genome-assembly--contig:-P61old-NODE-1230-length-43490-cov-7.268401_pt1 | contig 43490 bp, 40 predicted proteins | sample MGYA00242467_ERZ724014 | MGnify/ENA metagenome assembly ERZ724014 | reverse complement strand
AAATTTTATTTGGCGGATACGCCACACCGACGAAATGCGTAGCATTTTGGAGGTTGGCTCTGAACAGTTACGATTATTTAATGATTTTTTTGAAAAGTTCTTTTAGATCTTCAACAGAAGTATCCTTTGGATTGCCAGGTGCGCAGGCATCAGCAAAGGCAGAGTCTGCCAGAAACTGAAGATCCTCTTCTTTAATTGCGTCAAGTTTGGATGGGATGCCGACATCTTCAGAGAGCTGTTTGACAGCGTCAATAGCAGCCTTGCGGTATTCTTCCTGTGTCATAGCATCGACACCTTTGACGCCCATAGCACGGGCAATCTCACGATATTTTTCACCGGTGCATTCCTGATTGTATTCCATAACGATCGGAAGCATCATTGCGCAGGCAACGCCGTGTGGGGTATCATAAACAGCACCCAGGGTATGAGCCATAGAATGTGCGATACCAAGTCCGACATTGGAGAAGCCCATTCCCGCAATGTATTCGCCGAGAGCCATACCTTCGCGGCCTTCTTTTGTATTGGCAACAGCACCGCGGAGAGATCTGGAAATGATTTCAATGGCTTTCAGATGGAACATATCGGTCATTTCCCATGCAGCTTTTGTTGTATAGCCTTCGATGGCATGTGTCAGGGCATCCATACCGGTAGCAGCTGTTAAACCTTTTGGCATGGAGGACATCATATCCGGATCAACAATGGCAATGATCGGCATATCGTGAGGGTCTACGCAGACAAATTTACGTTTTCTTTCAACATCTGTGATGACATAGTTGATGGTTACTTCTGCTGCAGTGCCGGCTGTTGTTGGAACGGCAATGATCGGAACACAAGGTTTTGTTGTCGGTGCAACACCTTCCAGACTTCTGACATCTTCAAATTCAGGATTCGCAATGATGATGCCGATGGCTTTGGATGTATCCATGGATGAACCGCCGCCGATGGCGATAATATAATCGGCACCGGATGCTTTGAATGCCTGAACACCATGTTGAACATTTTCAATAGTAGGATTAGCTTTGATATCTGTATAAAGTTCGAATGTTAAATCATTAGCAGTCAGAATGTCTGTTACCTTGGAAGTAACCTTGAATTTTACGAGATCGGGATCGGAGCATACAAAAGCCTTTTTGAAGCCGTGAGCCTTTGCTTCTGCAGCGATTTCCTGGATAGCACCTGAACCATGATAAGAAGTTTCATTCAACATAATACGATTTGCCATAATTAAAATCTCCTTTTTTGTTGTGTTATTGTTTTAATTTCTGATATTAGTTTAACAATTAAAAACAAAAAAAGAAAGTGACAGAAAAGGTGAAATGTAACGTTATAACAAAATTTCTGCCAGCTTAGGCGGAATCGCTTCTGTAAGCAGAGTGGCCAGTTCGGAAGGCGTCAATTTCATGCCCGTCAGCACCCAGTCAACAGTCATGGCTATAGAACCTCTGCAATACATGCGGAGAAGAAAATGAAGCTCCGGATCCGGCATATGGCCTTCCTTCTCAAGAATCAGCTGTTCATAAAACTGAAGAATCAGCTGATAATCATGTTCACGGAGAGAATTCTGACTGTCATACTTAAAGGCAGCAGCAAAAAATGCCTGTTCATCTCTGATATAGGTAAATTTGCGGTCAAGTCCCTCAAAGACGGTTTTGCCTCGTCCCATATGTTCAAAGGATTTGTCCAGCAGTTTTTCAAAGTACCAGTTGATCAGGTCATATTTATCAATAAAATTACGGTAAAAGGTCTGACGTGTGACGCCGCATTTGTCGACAATCTGACGAATCGTGATACTTTCGACAGGTGTTGTTCGCATACATTCGGCCATAGATTGAGCCAGACGGTATCTGGTGTTTTCGCTTTTCATAAATTCGTTCCTTTCAGCTACTGATGCTTTGAGCTTGATGCGTTTAGTATCTCATTTATCTATTATACATGATTTAAATTAGGAACGACACGGAAAATAAACAATTTGCGGTAATTGTTGGGTGATTTTTGATAAAAAACAGGATATAATTGGAATATTCCACAGCACACATCCTGATAACAGGCAAACAGCCGATGGCAGCTGCCTCACATTTCAAAAGAGCATACAGAGGATGAGGCTTAAATAAATAGTGTTAGCGATAACTTACCAATCGGGGTTGACAGCACTGGTAAAAAAAGAGTATAATATAACATGGTCGTTTCTAACTGTAATGTGAGAACCGAAGTATTAAATGGCAACAATGAGATTAGAAAAGGAGACTGACAAGAATTGAAGAAGTGTACATGGAAACGGTACGCAGCCGGTGTCATGATTGCTGCGATGCTTGCCGGACAGCCTATGGCCGCGTTTGCACAAGAGGCTGCAGCAGTATCTGAAGACAATGCGGATGTGACAGCTGCTTCAGAAATCGAGACAGAGACAGAGACAGAGACTGGGACGGAGACAGAAACTGAAACTGAAACCGAGACTGGAACTGAAACCGAGACTGAGACTGAGACGGAAACTGAAACCGAGACTGAAACCGAGACTGATGCAATCGTGTCAGAAGCACGAGATGCGGATGGCAAGATGCAGGCTATTTCAGATAAGGTCAGTGATATGTTGAAGAGCGGCGATATCATTTATGATAAAGAGACAGGTTATCTGTATAATACAGATGGTGATAAGATAGATCCTGTTACAGGCCAGGTGATGAAGAATGCACCGGATGATATCGTAGAGACAGAAACAGGAAACACCAGCGGAGATAAGAAACCGAATAAAGTCATAAAGAACAACAAGAATAATCAGCAGAAAGACAACAAGAAGGACAATAAGAAGGATGATAAAAAGACGGTTGTGAAGAAAGATGATAAGAAGACTTCAGAGACAACACAGTCTGCTTCCTATAAGAAATCAAGTGTCTTTTCCAAGATTGGTGAAAGAGTACAGTACAATGTAGACGTACCGGTCAAGGGTTTACCTTCTTTTATTACACAGGAGATGGTAGTTGGCGCGTTAAAGACCCAGGATGAATATGGCTATCCTGCATCTGTTACAATCGCACAGATTATTCAGGAATCCGGTTTTGGTACTTATGGACCGGGCGGTAAGAAAGGACAGGGCCTTTCAGGATTGGCTTACGGGTACTGCAACCTTTTTGGTATTAAAGGAACCGGTACAGCAGGCAGTGTTTCCATGCGTACGTCAGAGATGACAGAGAGCGGACAGATTTATTCAACATCTGCCGGTTTCAGAGCATACAATACATACACCGAAGCAATTGAGGATAGAGCGAAACTGCTGAAGAATAATTACAGCGATCTGATCAAGGGTGTCAATGATGCCAATACATTTGCAGTGCGTATCGGTCAGCGATGGGCCACTGATTTGTATTATGGCAAGAGTCTGATCAAACTGATGGAGTTATATGATCTGTATCGTCTGGATGATATGACACTGAAGGACTTCTCAGATATGATCGGCCGATTTGCAGATCCTTGTCCGGGAGCAGTTGTGACAAGCAACTTCGGTTTCCGGGATTTTGATAATAAGTTCCATAAGGGAATTGATCTTGGTACCGGTGATGAGAATATTCCGACATATGCGGCAGAAAGTGGTACTGTTATCTTTGTAGGCTATGCAGGAACTGCCGGTAATCTGATTACGATTGATCACGGTGATGGACTGGTGACAAAGTACATGCATCATTCTGAGATGTATGTGAAAGTTGGTGACCATGTTGAGAAAGGCCAGCAGATTGGTCTGAGTGGTTCGACAGGCAACTCAACGGGCAATCACCTTCATTTCCAGGTAGAAGAGAATGGTGTCGCTGTCAATCCATTACTGTATCTTCAAGGCAATGGAACAAGCAGTGAGCTTCAGCGCAAGAATCCGATGGAAGACATTGTCAGCGGTACGAAAGTAGTACTGGCGAAGAAGGATTCAGAAGATGAAGATAAGAAGGACAGCAGTGCTACACCGGTACTTGGCGCGAAGACAGCAGCTTCTGAGACAGAAACTCAGGCCGAGGCTAAGAATGTATCTGATACAAAGTCGGAATCAAAGACAAAGACTGCAGTACAGGTTCAGACAAAGTCCGAATCAAAATCAAAGACCGAAGCAAAAACTGAATCTAAAACTCAGAAACAGACAAAGAATAAGAAAACTGCCAAGAAAATTATTAAGAAGAAACAACAGGTAGATGTTCAACTAAATAACTAATAACAAAAATACTGTATGAACAGGAATAAATGGTTCATACAGTATTTTTGTTTTTTGAATCTAAGGGTGATATTAATTGAGGAAGTTCTCGATGATAACGGATTCTGCTTCCTCCTCGGTCATACCGAATGTACGGAGCTTGATCAGCTGTTCATCGTTGATACGGCCGATGGCTGCTTCATGGATGATCTGTGCATCAATATGGTTGGCATTGATCTCAGGAATGGAGCTGATGGATGCTTTGTCCATAATGATGGAGTCGCACTGTACATGGGCATGGCAGGCATTGTTGCCGATGGCCTTTGGATGGAAGATCTGATTGGATGTACCTTTGGCAACGGAACGGGAAACAATGCGGGCTGAGCTGCCTTCGCCGTTTAATTTTACTTCCATGTTGGAGATGGCATGCTGAGCATCATGTGTCATGAGCTTTTCTGTGACAAAAAGCTTTGCATTTGGTCCGAGTTCCACAAATGTCTCACGCTTGGTGGAATCAACCCCTTTGATCTGGGTTGTCTCCAGCGTGAAGACGGAGTTTTCACCTACATAGATCTTTGTGACAGGGTTTAAGATTTTGCCGCCGGTGCCATTGCCTTCTGCGTAATGATTCTCAACATATTTGACATTGGCATTCTTGCCGACATGGAAGGTATGGATACCATCATGGCGGGTTTCACTGCAGCCTTCACCGTGGATACCGCAGCCGGCTACGATAGTGACGTCTGCACCGTCTTCCACATAAAAATCGTTGTAGACAACGTCAAGTCCCGGTTCAGACATGACAACAGGAATGTGCACCTGCTCGTTCTGTGCTTCGCCGCTGATTTTGATATCGATGCCCGGAAGATCTGTTTTCTTCACAATAGCGATGTGCCGGCTGTCACCGTGACAGACTGCCATACCGTTTAAACGGAGATTGTAGGCACCTTCCTGTTTGAATCCATAGGAGTCGATGACTTTTAATACATCTTCTGTTACCTGGTTAAGCTTCACAGTAGTCGCCTCCTTTCTGCTGGCCATAGCAGCAGGCTTCCTGAGATGAGGAGTCTAAAAGTGTTGGCAGAATCTCTTCTGCAGGTCCGATTCTGTCAATCTTGCCGTCGGAGATGACCATGATTCTGTCTGCCATGCGGATAATGCGTTCCTGATGGGAGATAAGGATCAGGCTCTCTTTCTTCTCCTTGTGGATCTGTTCGAACTTCTTGATCAGCATAGAAAAGCTCCAGAGATCGATACCGGCTTCCGGCTCATCAAAAATGCAGAGGTTATGCGGTTTAGCAAGAACAGTTGCAATTTCGATACGTTTCATCTCGCCCCCTGAAAGGGTTGCATCCGCTTCGCGGTCAATGTACTCCTGAGCACAGAGACCGACACTGCTTAAAAGGCCGCAGCATTCGTTTTCGCTGAGGCTTCTGCCTGCAGCAAGGTTTAAAAGACGACGGACGGTCATACCTTTAAAACGCGGCGGCTGCTGGAATGCAAAGCCGATTCCGGCCTGTGCACGTTCGTTGATAGAAAGACCGGTGATATCTTCACCGTTTAAAATGATCTTGCCGGCAGTTGATTCATTGATTCCCATGAGCAGTTTGGCAAGTGTAGATTTGCCGCCGCCGTTTGGGCCGGTGATGACCAGCATTTCACCGTCGGCTACATGAAAACTGATGTCGGAAAGGATTTCGGACTGACGGCCTTCATCCTGGACATCAAAGGATAAATGTTCTATTTCTAACATTTTGTCACTTCCTTATATAGTATTGATAACAACATCAAATATTACTATAACATTGATGGCCTTTTTTCACAAGTCTTTTAGCTAAAAAACGACAAACTCGGCCATTGCAGAAATTATCTATTTTGTTCATATTTACAAAAAAAGAATGTGCTGATGAGGCACATCCTTTTTTTGCGGATAATGAGACAAGCATGTTTCGTCTCGTTTTTATAGGTTGAGCAGGCATGACAAATAGGAGTGTTTAGCCGGGAACAGAGGGATGTTTGATCTGACTGAGACTGTAGCCCAGAACAGAACATACAACAAGAACGCCCCCTGCCAGGGACATAGGGCCAATGGTTTCGCCGCAGATGATGGCAGCAAGAACCGGATTGAGGATTGGCTCGATGCCTGAGGTCAATGCGGCTGTGACCGGCGGGACGGCGTCAAGACCCCGGGACAGGCAAATGGTTGCCAATCCGGTCTGTATAACGCCGAGAAGAATGATCACCAGCCATACAGCGGGGGTGTGTACCGTTTCGTGTACCGATGTTGGCAGGCCGATGAGAAAGGCCAGAATATAGCTGATGACGAGAGATGATTCGAAATCACCGCCTTTCATTTGCTTCATCTGGAACATAATAGCATAGGAAAGTCCTGAGATGATAGCCAGAACATTGCCGATGGTGCCGCCGGAGGTAATCTTATCAAAGAAAAAGCATATAATGCCCAATAGTGCGACAAAGCATGTGATGACAGCTTTCTTATCCGGTTTCTTGTGATAAAAGACCCAGAGGATCAGAATGAGAAAAACCGGATGAGTAAACTGCAGGATGATCGCATTGGCAGCGGATGTCATCTTGGTGGCACAGACAAAAGTGATGCTCATGGAGGCAGAGCAGATACCTCCGAAGATGACGGATGAGTTCAACCGGAATGGGTGGTTGATCAGTTTCATATAGATCAGCAGTGTGATCAGAGCAAAGATACTCCGGACGCCGCTGACGGATAAAGACTGCCATGGGACAATTTTGATCATAAAACCGCCAAGGCTGAAAAAAACAGCAGACAGGAATACGTAGAATGTTCCGACTGCCGGGGTGTTGACACGGGGACTAAGTTGAATCATTGAATAATACCTTAAAAAATGAATTGCGAAATTCCGTCTTTCGGGAAGGCAGAATTCCGCAATGAGTCATTAATAGTTAACAGAATAATTATTTGCAGAGTTCTTCAGCTAAAGCTGCGATCTGTGCTTCGTTTTCGGCATTGACAGCAGATTTGATGGTAACAGTTGTATCTGTGAATGTCAGATTCTTGCTGCCTTCAAACATCTTCAGCATTGTTTTGGCTGCTGTTGGTGCCCATGAACCATTTTCAATGAGACCGATGGTTCTGTTCTTGTAGCCGCGTTCTGTCAGATGTTCGATGAATGTCTTCATGAATGGGAAGATATCGCCGTTGTATGTTGTTGTAGCCAGAACGAGTTTGCCGTAACGGAAAGCGTCTTCCACAGCTTCGGCCATATCATCACGGGCAAGGTCTGTGACTGTAACCTTCGGGCATCCAAGGGCAGTCAGTTTATCTGCAAGGAGCTCAACGGCTTTCTTAGTATTGCCGTAAACAGATGTATAAGCGATGACAACGCCTTCGCTCTCAACACCATAGCTGGACCATGTATTGTAAAGATCAAGATAGTAGCCGAGATTTTCCTTGAGGATCGGACCGTGAAGTGCACAGATTGTCTGAATGTCAAGACCGGCTGCCTTCTTCAGGAGTGCCTGAGCCTGTACGCCGTATTTGCCGACGATGCCGAAATAGTAACGGCGGGCTTCACATGCCCAGTCTTCGTCAACGTCAAGGGCACCGAATTTGCCGAAGGCATCAGCGGAGAAGAGAACCTTGTCCTTGCTGTCGTATGTTACCATGACTTCCGGCCAGTGAACCATTGGTGCAAGTACAAATGTCAGCGTATGTGCACCCAGGGAAAGTGTATCACCTTCTTTGACAACAATCTGTCTCTCAGGATAATCAGTGCCGAAGAACTGTTTCATCATCACAAAAGCTTTGGCTGTTGCAACGACTTTGGCATCCTTGTAAAGCTCCAGGAAGTTGGCAACATTGGCAGAGTGGTCAGGTTCCATATGCTGAACGATGAGGTAAGATGGCTTTCTGTCGCCGATCACATCAGCAATGTTCTTCAGCCATTCATCTGTGAAATTGCCGTCTACAGTATCCATAACTGCAATCTTCTCATCCATGATCACATAAGAATTGTAAGCCATACCATTTTCTACGATATACTGTCCTTCAAATAAATCAATATCATGGTCATTGACACCGACATAGCGGATATCATTTGTAATAAACATAGTCTCACTCCTTAAAAGTTCTGGATAATGGGCCGCGAAACATAAATTTATTTGTAACTGTTCAGAGCCAAGCAAAATTTCAAAAAACAGGTATAAAATGCTTGCATTTTTAAGGCTGTTTTTGAAATTTTATTTGGCGGATACGCCACACCGACGAAATGCGTAGCATTTTGGAGGTTAGCTCTGAACAGTTACATTTATTTAAATGAACTGACCGAAAAGAGTGTGTTTCGCGGAACAGAATCTATTATTTATAGTTTTTAATGTAGCTGTAATCGATGTTATTATAGCATTTGAAAGTAGGAATGTCTACTGTTTTTAAACTTGTTGCGAAAGTTAATATAAATAGGTGCAATATGGATAGAGCAGCTTGAAAATGGATGGATTTTTGGATATGATTAAAGAGAAGGGCGGGAAAAGCTAAAGGATGTCTGCTCATTTGATAAGATAGTTTTTAGAGATATTTTAAGTGGATGGGAGATGGATCATGATGGAGTTTTTGGATGTTGTGGATGAGAATGGGATGCCGACCGGTGAGACGGTGGAACGGAGTGCTGCCCATGCGAATGGGATCAGACATAGAACCTCTCATGTATGGCTTTTGAGAAGAAGGTCGGAAGGTGTGGAGGTACTTCTGCAAAAGCGCAGTGATAACAAGGATTCTTTTCCGGGGTGCTATGATACATCCAGCGCGGGGCATATTCCGGCGGGTGTTGATTTTGAAGATTCAGCACTGCGGGAACTCAGGGAAGAGCTGGGGCTTTCAGCTGAGAAGAAAGAGCTGAATGACTGCGGATTGATACGGATCCAGTCGGAGTCTTTTTTTCATGGGGCACCTTTTAAGGATGATCAGGTGAGTAAGGTTTTTTACATATGGAAAGATGTGGAGCCGGAAGCGATGAAACTGCAGGCCTCGGAAGTATCCGGGGTGATATGGATGCCCTTGGATGAGTGCAGACGCCGTGTACGGGACAATAGCATGCCGCATTGTATTCTTCCTGAAGAACTGGATATGCTGCCCTTTTAGGCTGGTCAGGCTGCAAGTCAGGGCCGAATAAACGGATGATGCAGATATTCAACACGAAAATGATGGGGAAATTGTTGGAAAGCAGATGAAAATTCCCACAAGAGTCTTGACAAAATGGGTGGTTCATGGAATAATAAATGTCAGTAAGCAGAAGCAGACAGGAATGTTTGACGGAAGCGGCAGTGAGTAACAGAAAGAAGGAGCAGATATGGTAGCATTAGGACATCAGCATTCATGGTCAACAGATATGATGATGTGCAGCTGTGGCATCATGTGTGGTATGCATATGGTTGATGACACGGTTATTTTTGATGCGCAGTAATATCTGGTTCATAATTCTTATGGGACTCTGAGTGTATGAAGAGATAAGGATAAGATGATAGGCAGGTACATGCGTGTACCTGCTTTTTTGTGCAATGGGGATTTTTTAAATGTCTCAGCTGCACAGAAGCATCAGGTGCCGGAGGGCACGATGTGATCGCATATATGCGGGAAAGGGGATTTTATGTCTGATATTGAAGTCCGACATCTTTCAAAGTCTTTTGATTTGAAGGGTGTGAAGGTTGAAGCCCTGAAGGACATTAATTTGAGTATTAAGCCCGGTGATATTTACGGTATTATCGGTATGTCCGGTGCAGGCAAGAGTACATTAGTACGGTGTCTGAATTTTCTTGAGAGACCGACAGAAGGTGAAGTGTTAGTCGGCGGCAAGGATCTGTCAACACTGACAGAGAAGGAACTGAGAAAGCAGCGTCAGGAGATCGCAATGATTTTCCAGCATTTCAATCTGCTGATGCAGAAGAATGTGATTGACAATATTTGTTTTCCGTTGCTGCTGCGGGGTGAGAAGAAGGCAGATGCTCGCAAGAGAGCACTGGAGCTGCTGAAACTGGTTGATCTGGAGGAGAAGGCAGATGCTTATCCGTCTCAGTTATCCGGCGGCCAGAAACAGCGTGTGGCCATCGCCAGAGCCCTTGCATCTGATCCGAAGATCCTTCTTTGTGATGAGGCTACAAGTGCCCTGGATCCTCAGACAACAGCTTCTATTCTGGCTTTGCTGAAGGATATTAACCAGAAGTTCGGCATTACGATCGTTATTATCACTCATCAGATGGCGGTTATCCGTGAAATCTGCACACATGTGGCAATTCTGAATCATGGTGTTCTTGTGGAGGAGGGTGAAGTGGAAGACATCTTCAATCATCCGAAGTCAGCAGCAGCCCGTGAACTGATTCTTGGGGATATTTCAGAGAACCAGTGGAATGGTGAGAGCCGTCAGAAGGACAGGGTGCTGGAAGATAAATGTCTGAGGATCGTTTTTACAGAGAACTCTGCTTTTGAGCCTGTCATCGCCAATATGATCCTGAAGTTCGGCGTACCTGTCAATATCCTGAAAGCAGATACAAAGAATGTGGGCGGTATTGCCAAGGGCGAGATGATTCTGGGTCTTCCGGAAGGGCACGAGCTGCAGGAGCAGATCAAGGCTTATATGGTAGAGAAGGGACTTGAGATTGAGGAGGTGACACAGTATGTTTAGTCAGGAAGTAATGGATATGCTGATCAAAGGTATCGGTGAAACATTGTATATGACGCTTGGCGCAACTATTTTCGGTTACGTACTGGGACTTCCCATGGGAATTCTGATGACAACCACAGCCAAAGACGGTATTCGTCCGAATGCAGGTGTTTACAAAGTACTGGATGTCATCGTCAATATTGGACGAAGCATCCCGTTTTTGATCCTTTTGATTTTGTTGATGCCTTTGACAAAGGCCATTGTGGGCAAGAGCTATGGCTCTACAGCAACGATTGTTCCCCTTGTTATTTCAGCGGCACCTTTTATTGCGCGAATGGTGGAATCCTCACTGAATGAGGTAGATGCGGGCGTTATTGAAGCAGCCAAGTCCATGGGCGCATCAACGATGCAGATTATCACGAAGGTGATGCTGGTGGAGGCAAGAACTTCACTTGTTGTGGGGGTGACGATTACCCTCGGTACAGTGCTTGGTTACTCAGCAATGGCCGGTACCATCGGCGGCGGTGGTCTTGGTGATATTGCGATCCGTTATGGCTATTACAGATATCAGGCAGATATTATGATCGTGACGGTTGTTTTACTGGTAGTATTAGTTCAGTTATTCCAGACAATCGGCATGAAGCTGTCGGTTCGTTTGGACAAGAGAAAGTAGTATGTAATTATTCAGGGTCATTGTGCAAAGCACTTTGAAAGTGACTTTGAATTATTATAAAATTTTATTTAAATATGAATGGAGGAATTCAAAATGAAGAAGAGATTTTTAGCAGGCGTTCTCGCAGGCGTTCTTGCAGTTGGCGCATTAACAGCATGCGGTTCATCCAACACACAGAGCAGCACAGCAGCTCAGACAGAAGCAGGCACAGAAACAGCTGGTACAGAGGTAGCAGGTGAGACAACAGCAGCCAGCGGCGATCTGACACCAATCAAGGTTGCAGCAAGCGCAACACCACATGCAGAAATCCTTGAACAGGCAAAACCTCTCCTTGCAGAGCAGGGTTATGATCTTCAGGTAACAGTATTCAATGATTATGTACAGCCAAACGAAGTTGTAGAATCCGGTGATTTCGATGCCAACTACTTCCAGCATATTCCTTATCTGGAATCCTTTAATGAAGAAAAAGGTACACACCTTGTGAATGCAGGCGGTATCCATTATGAACCATTCGGCATCTACCCGGGTACAAAGAGCAGCCTTGATGATTTAGCAGAAGGCGATACAATCGCAGTTCCTAACGATACAACAAACGAAGCAAGAGCACTTCTGCTTCTTCAGGATAACGGTATCATCACTCTGAAAGACGGTGCAGGTCTTGAAGCAACTGTAAATGATATCGCTGAAAATCCAAAGAACATCAAGATCCAGGAACTTGAAGCAGCTCAGGTTGCCCGTGTAACAGGCGAGGTTGCTTATGTTGTATTAAATGGTAACTATGCACTTGAGGCTGGTTATTCTGTAGGCAAAGATGCCCTTGCTTACGAGAAATCCGATTCTGAAGCTGCTAAGACATATGTAAATGTTATTGCAGTTAAAGAAGGCAACGAAAACAATCCGGCCATCAAAGCACTTGTTGATACACTGAAATCAGATACGATCAAACAGTACATCAACGACACATACGATGGCGCAGTTATTCCTTTCGAGGACTAATATTCTGAAAGGATTGTCTGAGACAATCGTAAGAATTCAGTAATTATCCAAACAACAAAAAACCTTTCGGGGACAGCGTGCCTGTGCATGCCATGTCTTCGGAAGGTTTTTTTGCCTTCAAAAAGGCGTCTCATTATTAAAATTTTCAAAAATATCAGCAGTATCCCTATCACTGATCGCTTTAGTGTGATATAGTATAAGATAGTGTGTGCTGCACCAGTTAAGACGATCTCAAATGACAGGAGATTGACAGGAGAGGCATTTGAGGAATGACATTTTTGGCATGCACGATTAAGAAGGAAGAATGGGAGGGTGGAACCATCGCATGGTGGAGAAAATAGCTTTTACAAAAGAAGAAATCGAATCCAGAGTTAAGGTGCCTGCCATTGTTGAGGTGGAGTTAAAACATCTGATAGAGGAGCGGCTTAAACAGAGCGGACTCTACTACAGAATTTTTTCACGAATAAAGACATCGGAATCTCTGGCCAGAAAGTACCAGGTGAAGTCCTATAATGCCGAGAAGAAGATTCAGGATCTTGTGGGACTCCGTGTAGATGTTTACTTTGAAGATGATTTAAGAATATGCAGACGGATGATGGAGCACATGTTTTCACTTGTGGAATGGTCGGAGTCGGAGCAGAATGAATCAGAGTTTAAGCCGGTGAAGATCAATGGCGTTTTCAGGCTGCCGGATTATCTGAAACAGCAGATTTCGGATGAAACATGGGAAATGTGCATTGATGATACCTTCGAGATACAGTTGAAGACCGTGTTTTTTGAAGGATGGCATGAGATTGAGCATGATATGAAATACAAAGGCGGCGAGCTTTGGAGCGGCAAGAACAGTTTTGCCAGATATTTTAACAGTATTCTTGCAACACTGGAATTGTGTGATAAATCGCTGGTGACACTGTTTGAAAATCTGGGTCACGAGCTTTATAAAGAGCGCAACTGGGCCGGTATGATGAAAGCCCATTATCGTCTGAAGATGGAAGAACACCCCATGTATCCGGAGCTTGAGGAGCTTCTTAACAATGATTATTCGGAAGATAATCTCGGAAAGCGTTTGTTTAAGACCAGCAGACAGGTGCTGGTGGAAGAACTTTTGAAGCAGCCGAGAAGAGTGCCGATCAATGTGAATACCATTGTGGCCCTGGTCAATCAGGCGGTGATTCATGATGAACGTCTGGAGAAGCTTTTTCATGACAGAGATGTATTCGATGATGGCAATGAGAATATCGGTGAGGAGATGACCTTTGGCAAACTGAGGCCGCTCAGAAAGGTGACAGTCTTTAAAGCATTGGTCAATCTCAGTACTTATAAGTATTCAAAGCACGATGCCTGTGTAGAAGCCGCCAGACTGGCGTATTCCTGGTTTTATGACAAATACGGACATCTGGATGGTGATCTGCCGACAGAGCCTATGACATTCGAGAAGAACCTTCTGGGCTATCGTCTGGTCATTGTCTATGAACCGGAGCATGATTACTGGAAGATGAACTGTATGCACATCGATATGGAAGCACCGGGACAGGTGTGGGTGGCAGAGGCAGAGTGTTATTTGGAGGAGGATGGCCGTCAGATGCTGTCGGTAAAAAACTCTTATGCTGTATCTGAGGAGCGAAGAGGTTATTTGAACCGTTACTTCAGTTGTCCGAAGTTTTATTCAAATATTGCGGATAAGATTGGCCTCTTTGATGTGCGTTATCTGTCCACATCCAGAAAGATCATCCGGGACTATCAGATTGGCAAGATTCATGATCTGATTCTCAGTAAGAAGAGAACAATGCCTGTTTGCCTTGTTGTTTCTTATGAGAGAGATAACGGGTGGCTCAATGAAGATTGGCTGGAGAATTTCAGAGTATATGATTTTACAAGAATGGCCGGAAGATATACACATATTTATACCTGCAATATGGATATTGGCAATCAGCTGCTGGAGTCTTTGGGAATGGCTCTTGATGAGCCTGCGGTTTATGTCTTTAAGTCAGCGGCTTCCGTTCCGAAGGGGGATATCATCGGATATTATTCGGTATACAGAGAAGAAGATATTTTAAACTGCAGCTTTGGCAGACAACAGATGAAGCAGGCTGGCCGGCGCTATGATATTGTCAAAGGTGGTCAGGCGTTCTATCATAAATTATTACAGGAAATGCGTGCCGAGATGATGGACGCTTAGGAGGAAAGATGATACAGGATATAGCACCACATCAATTCCACAATGAATACAAAGCGTGTGAGATTCAGAATGGGGATTATGTGCTTTTTTACAGACATAGGGATGTCCTTTTAAGATATGTGGATGAGCAGATTGTTTATCCGAAGTATGAGGAGGTCAGCGACAGGAAAAGCAGAAACTGCATTTATCTGTTTTCAATCGATGCACAGCGCTATTATTTTTGTGATGAGACAGATGAGACTTTGATGGAAACATATCAATTTGTGAATATTCAGAAGATGCGCAAAGGACAGCCAAAGCATCAGGCTTTTGCGGGTGTGACAGGTCTTCAGCTGGCAGAATGGTATCGGAGCAGAAGATTCTGCGGCCGATGCGGCACTGGAATGACGCATTCGGCGAAAGAGCGAATGGTTCAGTGTCCGGAGTGTGGGCAGATGGAATATCCGAAGATTTCGCCGGCTGTGATTATTGCGCTTGTGCATGGCAACAGAATTCTCATGTCAAAGTATGTGGGACGTGCATATAAAAATTATGCATTGCTTGCCGGCTTTTCTGAGATTGGTGAGCCGGTCGAAGAGACAGTCCGACGGGAAGTGATGGAAGAAGTCGGATTGAAAGTCGGTCGTTTGCATTATTATAAGAGCCAGCCCTGGTCCTTTACCGACACACTGCTGATGGGTTTTTTTGCAGAATTAGAAGGCGGAGAGGACATCGTTCTTGATCAGACCGAATTGGCGATGGCAGAATGGTTTGAGAGAGAAGAGATACCAGTCACATATGAGGACTGCAGCCTGACCAATGAGATGATCATGGCCTTCAAAGAACATAAAATTACATGGAGCGAATCCTAAATTATGACAAGCCAACTATAAAATGAGCCATTCAGCATAGGCACGTTTTCACTGCCAACATCTGGCAACGGTACATAAGGCAGCAAAAAACGCTGCCTAAGAACCGGCCGATGTTGAAGCACCTATGCCTGAATCGGCTCATTTTATAGTCGGCATTCAAGGTTTTGGATTCGCTCCATATTTATATGTCGACAGAATCAGGTTTTAAGAGAAAACAATTTACATAAAATGTTAGGGCGTCAATTATGAAAACATTATAAGTAGGAATGACCTTTGATTCCTTGCGGATCAAAATAAAAGGAGCGAATCAAAAAAACATCAAAAAGAGTTTCTAAATAAGTCATTCCATGCAGGTGCTTCAACGCCGGCCAGTACTTAGGCAGCGTTCTTTGCTGCCTTATGTACTGCTGCCAGGTGTTGGCAGTGCGAACGTGCCTGCATGGAATGACTTATTTAGAAACTCTTTGATAGATTAGAATTCGCTCCCGATTTTTATTTAATGTTTTTTGTTGTACGACGGGCATTCTGACTGATATGAGTGTTTGTTGATTTGCCGGAATGCTGCGTCTTTTTGACAGATTTGCCGTTTTTGTCGTTGCCATCCTTTTTGCTGAATCGTTTTCTGAAGTCGAGATAGATACAGTAGATGACGAAGGTTGCACCCAGAATGGATGTATAGAACTGGCTGCCACCCTGTAAGTGGCCAAAATAAACCATGACGAGAGCAGCAATGGCGATTACAATGTAAGCAATAATGATCATGTCAGACACCCCTTTTAAAAAGTAAAAATATAAAGAAACTGCTGCAAAATTGAGTTTCTTTTTTCAATTTTGCAGCAGCTATTTACGTTTGAATCAATCGAATGAATCAACTATGAAATCTTGTAAAGCATTAAGCTCCAAGTACAGTTGCACCGCCAAGGCTGATAACGATCAGAGATACAACGATAACGATGACACAGTAAACGATACATGGTAAGAAGTCTGTACGGATGATCTTACCTTCGTTGCCGATTGTACCTGTTGTTGCACAAGCAGATACAACGTTGTTAACACATACCATATTACCGATCGCACCACCGTTGTTCTGAAGAGCAACGATGATAACCTGTGGAAGACCAACAAGTGTTGCTGTCTCAAACTGAAGACTTGAGAACAGTGTATTTGATACTGTGTTGGAACCTGACATGAAGGAACCGAGAACACCGATCAGAGGAGCGATAACGATGTAAGCGCCTCTGAAGATAGAACCAAGACCATCAGCCATCATAGTAAGCATTGAGCCAAGTCCGGCTGTTCTGCCATCGATCATGTAAGAAACCTGAATACCATCATTTGCAGAGTTACGGAAGATGTAAACCATCGCAACACCGAAGAGAAGGGCAATAGCAGCACCTTTTACCTGGTTGAAGGAGTTCTTCCATGCTTCCTTAACAGTGTCACCATTCATACCGTGGAGCGGAATGGTGATCAGACCAACGATAATGAAGATGATACCTGGATTCCAGAGAATAGCCCAGCTCCATGATGCACCGCCAAATAACGGAAGTGTTACCTTAAAGGCTTTCATAGCGCCTGCCCAGCTGTCTGGCTGTAATGTGGACCATACACGAGTGATAACAAGTGCAAGACCGATTAACAGGTAAGGAATCCATGCTTTAACAAGAGACATATCGGACTGTTTTGGTTCCGGAACTTCTGTTGTGCTGAGCCATGAGTGATCCCATGTTCCTTTTTCGCCGAATGTCCAGATGTTCTTTGGCATCAGGAAGCCCTTCTTGGATGTGAAGAGGACTACGAACAGAGTGATAACAGCTGCTACAAGAGATACAAGCTCAGGGCCGATGAATTTAGCAATTAAGAGGTAAATAACATCGAAAACAACGCAAACAAAAATGATAAATGGTAAAACTTCAAATGCCTTGGAAACTTTCTTGTGTTCAGCATCTTTACCGAACATTGTTACAAGAAGGATGATACCGATTGTAACGATGAAGAAAGCACCAACTGCCATGTTGACAGCTGAGAAGAATGTCAGGTCAGCTTTGAAGGAATCAACGTTGCCGCCCAGGGATGTAACGGATTCACCAAGTGTAGCCATGGCTGAGTTAGTAGGTGTACCTACAGCACCGTAACATACAGGAACGGAGTTGTAAATCAGTGCAACAACTGCGGCTGCAAGAGGTGGGAAACCAACACTGATGAGCAGTGGGGCAGCAAGGGCAGCAGGTGTACCGAAACCGGCAGCACCTTCGATGAATGCACCGAAAATGAAACCAATGATAATAGCCTGGATACGAGCATCAGGAGAGATACCTGTAAACATACCGTTGATGGCTGCCATAGCACCTGAACTTGAAAGTGTGTTCATGATCAGGATGGCACCAAAAATGATAACGAGTACAGCGAATGCTTCAAGGAAACCGATGACTGTCTGTAATGCGACAGCACCAATGCTCATCTTCCATACAGCAACACCGATGATGGCAGCTAATACCCACGCTAACGGCAGGGCTCTCTTAGCAGGCCAGTTGAATGCAACCATTAATACGACTGTAACAATGATTGGAATGAAAGCAAGTATTGCATACATAACGTATACCTCCTTAAGATTTTTTATTTGTAAAACCATTGAATCATCGGAACTGCTGTCAGAACAACGGGATGTGCCTGACAGCAGTTTGTTTGTATCACTTTGCCGGGTTCAACAAATTCGGATGTTATTCAATGATAAACAAATCATATTAAGTTTAAAAAATTAAATTGATCAGTCTTTGACAACCACAGAAACACCGTTAGGGATACATGCAAGTGTAGCATCCGGTCCCTTAAGTTCACGGGCTCTTGCATAAGCTTCGTCAAGTGTTTCGAAGTATTCTACCTTCAGGTCTCTGATCATCTGTTCCTGAGCTTTGTCTGCAACAAAGAGAACTTTGTACTTGCGGACGATACGGCACCAGATCTGTGCACACCACTGGTCTGGAAGTGTCTCAACCTGAGGTGTATGTAAGCACTGCTGGAAGAATGCGTCAGCAGATTCTGCGTCAGCGATAGAATGGTAGTAGGGTTCGCCGCCATGACCATCCTGACATGTAGCTAACATAATGATAACACCGCCGTCATTAACTGTAGCTTCCGCTGCACTCATGCCCTTAGAACACTGATAAGCGTTCTGATCCAGAGGATAACCGCCATTTGTTGTAATAACGATATCAGACGGAGCAGGTTTAACTGCACAGTAGCCGGACAGGAAATCAACACCTTTTCTATGAGCTGTCTTGAAGTTGCCTGCGAAAGCAGCAACTGTCTTCTTGTCTTCGTCGATAACAACGTTGCAGATAAATGCTAGCTTAGCCATCTCAGCAGCAGCAACCATATCTTCGTGGATTGGGTTCTTGTCAAGGATACCTGTACGTGCATATGGGCTGGCAATAAATTCACCACAATGATTGCCCATAACTGTAACAGCATCGCAGATACCCGGAAGGATACTCTTACGGCCGCCGGAGAAACCAGCGAAGAAGTGTGCTTCAATGAAACCTTCAGCTACAAGAAGAGAAGCGTTGTGAGCAACCTTATCAATGATGCAGTCAGGACCGGAAGGAAGATTACCTATCTTAATATTCTTCGATGGGTCATGTGCATCATGGACAACGATATTGTCCTTGAATTCTTCATAAAGTGCATCACCGAGCTTGCCTCTTAATTCTTCAACTGTTGTTGGACGATGGAAGCCTGTAGCAACAAGCAATGTAATCTTGATATCAGGATTGCCGCATCTCAGTTCTCTGATCATATGAGGCAGGATATCCTGACTCGGAACAGGACGTGTGTGGTCACTGATAATGATTGTACAGTCAGGTTTGCCCTTGGCAAGTTCGTACAGATGTGGGCTGTCGATAGGGTTATCCATGGCTTCTTTCACAATTTCATAGCCATCTTTGTCACTCTTGAGAGCGTCAACGTTGGATGTTAAGACCGGTGTATCATCAGGTACTTCCAGATCAAACGTTGTTCTACCATAAAGAAAATTAACTGTCTTCATACGTTCTACCTCGTTATTAAATTTTGATTAGTGCATCCGAATCAATTCTGCGTATATGGGATGACAAAATTGATAGGATATGACTTAAACTTCTTTTCTATTTTAGCATACTATCCAAACATAGGCAAGGAAATTATGCAAATTTTCTAAAAAATATTATCAAAGAATAAAGTTTATTGTTAAATATGTGACGCATAAAATGCAAAAAAATGGTTTGTATGCAATATAATATCTATAAATAATTGAATCAGGACTCTGAAATAGACAATTTTGGTGAATTTACACAAAAATCAGCTGTAGTATTGTATACAGCATATCGTTAATATCGTGACAGAACGATAAAAGCCATGCCGCCATTGCGGCCACTGCATATAAATGTTATAATGATAAAAAACAAGATATATAGAAAATCCTTATGGAACGTGCCTGTTTTAAATCTGTCAGTTCCATAGGATTCAAAGGACTGCGGTATTTCGCAAACACCGTCATCAGAAAGGACTTTTTTATGAATATAACAGTTATCGGCTGCGGCCGCTGGGGCTCTTTTATTGCCTGGTATCTTGACAGGACCGGACACACGGTCTCTTTATATGGAAGAAAAGGTTCTTCGCATATGCAGCAATTTATGACAACAAGGAGCAATGGCCTGCTGACATTGCCGGAGTCTATTACACTGACAAATACACTGGATGATCTTGACAAGTCTGATGTCATCGTCATTTCTATTGCAGCCCAGAGCCTTGACAGTCTGATGACCCAGCTGGAAGCAATGCAGCTTCAGAACAAGGTTTTTGTACTCTGTATGAAGGGAATTGAGATTGGTACAGGACGAAGGCTGTCACAGATCGCCGGGGCACATCTGGATGCATCGAATAAGATTGCTGTCTGGATCGGACCGGGTCATGTACAGGAGTTTTATCATGGCATTCCGAACTGTATGGTCATTGACAGCGAGGATGAGTCGGTTAGGAAGCAGCTTTTGGAAGCGTTTTCCAGTGATCTGATCCGCTTTTATTATGGTCAGGATATGATTGGCAATGAAATTGGCGCGGCAGCGAAGAATGTGATCGGTATTGCAGCGGGTATGCTGGATGGATTTGGCCTGACTACTTTAAAGGGGGCATTGATGTCCCGGGGGACAAGAGAGATTGCCAGACTGATCGCAGCCATGGGCGGCAATGAACTGTCGGCTTATGGTCTTTGCCATCTGGGTGACTATGAGGCAACTGTTTTCTCAAAGTTTAGCCATAATCGTCAGTTTGGTGAATCTTTTATCAGGGGAGAAGATTATGGACAGCTGGCAGAAGGGTATTATACAGTGAAAGCTCTTGTGGAGCTTTCTGAAAAATATCAGGTAGAGCTGCCGATTTCCAAAGCAGTTTATGATATTTTATATGATAATGCAGATCCGCGTATGACACTTCATCAACTTTTTACACGCAGTCTGAAGAATGAATTTTAAGAGGAGATGTTATCGTGATTGATATAATCAGAGAATTAATAAAGGATAAAAGTGTGCTGATTCTCGGATATGGCCGCGAGGGCCGTTCCAGCTGGCAGCGCATTAAGGAAGCAGGCGGTTACAGTCAGATCGCCATTGCAGATATGAATCAGGTACAGACAGAGGAAGGGCATCCTGCCAGACTGATCTGCGGACCGGATTATCAGAAATGCCTGGATGATTTTGATGTTGTCTTCAAAAGTCCCGGGATCGTACTTGAAAAAGATATTCATGATTATCGCTGTGAAATTGTTTCACAGACAGAATTATTTTTCAGACGTTTCGGCCGTCAGTGTATCGGCATCACCGGAACAAAGGGCAAGAGTACAACGACAACGATGATCTTCCATATATTAAAGGAGACAGGTCATGATTGTGTACTGGTCGGGAATATTGGTATTCCGATGTTTGATATGCTGGACCAGATCAATGATCATACGCTGATCGTATGTGAGCTTTCCTGTCATCAGCTGGAATATGTGACTTGTGCACCGCATGTGGGACTGCTTCTGAATATTCATGAGGAACATCTGGATCATTACGGCACCATGGAGAAATATGTAGCTGCCAAGGAGAATATTTACAGACCGCAGAAGGAAGAAGATGTTTTGATCTGCAATGTGGATAACCTTCCGGCGGAGAATGTGTATAAGGGTCATTTGGTCGCTGTATGTGACAGGAATGAGACAGGGCATGAGACGACAACGGCAGATGTTTTACTGACGGATGCAGCTATTTGCATAGAGGGACATGTTTATCAGATCCCGACTGATAAAATCCGTCTCATCGGTCATCACAACTATGTGGATATTGCTTTTGTCTATGCTGTATGCAGAATGTATGATATCAGTGATGAAGCTTTTTCAAAAGCACTGATGACATACAATCCGCTGCCGCATCGTCTGCAGTATATCGGGGATGCCTGCGGTATTCGTTTTTACGATGATTCAATTTCTACAATCTGCGATACAACGATTCAGGCATTGAAGAGTCTGCCGGATACGGATGCGGTATTGATCGGTGGTATGGATCGCGGCATAGATTACAGCGAATTGATCCAGTTCCTGAACGAGTGCAGCGTGCCGAATATTATTTTGATGGAGGCAACGGGCAAGCGTATTTTTGAGGAGATCAGCAAGTATTATCCGGAATTCAAAGATGCAGGCAGGATCAAGCTGGTTTATCATCTGGATGGTGCTGTGGCACTGGCCAAGCAGCTTTGTCGCCCAGGCTACTGCTGTGTCATGTCTCCGGCTGCTGCCAGCTATGGTATTTTCAAGAATTTTGAGGCCCGGGGAGAGGCATTTGTAAAACTTGTATTGGAGGAGGCATAATGTACCGATATATTCTTTTTGATCTGGATGGCACATTGACAGACCCGAAAGAGGGAATTACAAAATGCGTACAGTATGCGCTGAAGTATTTCGGGATTGAGGCGGATACAGAGGAACTGGTAGATTTTATCGGACCGCCGCTTCTGGAATCTTTTCAGAAGTATTATCATCTGGATGATGAGCAGGGGCATATGGCACTGAAGAAATATCGTGAACGTTTTTCGGATATCGGTATTTTTGAGAACGGTGTTTATCCGGGGATAGCAGAGCTGCTTTCAACATTAAAAGCACAGGGCAGGAAGATCGCACTGGCAACTTCAAAGCCCGGTGTTTATGCGAAACGTATTCTTGAAAGATATGAATTACTTCCGTATTTTGATGTAGTTGTGGGCAGTGAACTGGATGGCCGCCGGACAGATAAGGGTGAAGTTATCACAGAAGCACTCAGACAGCTTGAGATTCAGGAGAAACAGAAGCCGGAGGTTTTGATGATCGGGGACAGGCTCCATGATATGGTGGGCGCAGGTAAGAATCAGATTGATAAATTGGGGGTTTATTACGGTTATGCACATCACGGAGAACTCGAATCAGCCGGTGCGGATTACATTGTACATACCGTTGATGAGCTGACCGCTTTTTTTGAAGCCCATTAATTACAGGGAAAGGCAGGGGAAGGCCTTGGAGAAAGTATATGAAAAGGCTTATGAAAAGGTTATTGATTATATAGAGAGCAATATTCTGGATGGCCATTTTGAAGTGGGAGATAAACTGCCCTCAGAGAGGGAACTGTCCCAGATGCTGTCTGTCAGCAGAAATTCTGTCAGAGAAGGCATCCGAATTCTTGAAGTCATCGGTGTGATATCCAGTCAGCATGGTATTGGCAATTATATTGCAGACCATTTCGATAAAACGCTTGTACAGGTGATGACTATGATGTATGCGTTGGAGAAGATGACTTATAATGAGATCCGTGAATTCAGATATGCCGTTGAATTCCAGGCGGTTGTGCTGGCCATGGACAATATTACAAAGGATCAGATCGAGAAACTGCAGAAGAACCTTGATATTCTTGAGAACAGTCAGGATGAGGAAGAGCAGGTGCTGAATGATAAGATGATCCATTATACAATTGTAGAGGCTTCCGGCAATCGTCTTGTTATTGCCAATTATCTTGCACTGGCCAAGATCATGGATAATTTTATTCGTGAGACACGTTCCAAGATTATGACAGATGAGCGGAATTCCATTGCATTTCAAGGAATCCACAGACGTCTTGTGGAGGCGATCTGCAGCAGAGATCTTGAACTTGGCAAGAAAGCGCTGGATGAACATTTTGTTTACATTTGTAAAAATTTGGATACCTAGTACATCGTTGCTGTGAATGTTGAATTCTGCAAGTCAACAAAGAGTCAACAAGAGGCCAAGCAAAACCATAGACAAAAAGGGGAGAACATTATATAATAGGTGTATCAACTGGTAGTACCAGTTGAAGATGCGAAAGCATCGAATCTCCTTAATTGATTGAATCAAGTTGTCTCTTGCCGGGTTCAACGAATCACAACGGAATAAGGATGTTATTTTCTTTTTGAAAAGAACCATTGCAAAATAAAGTGGTGTATTTTGTAATGGCTCTTTTTATTTATGCGAGCAACGAGCCAAAGTCCGTGCCTGGAAATGTAATGGATTATGCTATTTATGTAGTAGTCTGAGTGTAAGGGCGGTGGATATGGCGGTTTATATAGATGTGATTGTGGATATATCCGTGAGCAGTCTGGATCGTATTTTCCAGTATCGTGTGCCGGAGGAAATGTTGGATGCGGTGACGGTAGGCTGTCAGGTCAGTGTACCTTTTGGTAATGGAAACCGCAGACGGCAGGCTTTCGTTGTTGGTGTTGGCAATTCGCCATCCTATGATGAGACGAAGATCAAGGATATTTTGGAAGTGACAAAGGCACCGGCGGCAACGGGGCAGCTGATTGCCCTGGCAGACTGGATGCATGAATGGTATGGCTGTACCATGGCCCAGGCATTGAAGACGGTGCTACCTATTAAAAAGTCGGTAAAGGAAGTCAAAAGAGTGACTTATTTTCTCGCAGACAGAGAGAAAGCACAGCAGCTGCTTGGCAAGAGCAGGAAGAACAGGCGTGAGAAGGCCAGGGTCAGATTCCTGGAGGCGATATTGCGTGAAGAACATCTGACAAAGGAAACAGTGACAGGTGTTTTGCAGATATCATCGGCGACGGTGAAAGCAATCCTTCAGACCGGTGTGATCCGTGAAGAGACATCACAGATTTACCGAGATCCTGTGAAGCAGAAGCTGAAGGGATGGCAGGAGGTCTGCCTGAATGAGGAACAGCAGCAGGCTGTAGAGGGTATATGGAAGAATGCAGCTATTTGCCGGGAACACTGGACAGAGGAAAGCGGCATTCATCTTCTGTATGGCATCACGGGAAGCGGCAAGACGGAAGTTTATATGTCTCTGATGGAGAAGACCTTGAGTGAAGGCAGGCAGGTTATTGTTCTGATTCCTGAGATTTCATTGACGTTACAGACGGTTTCAAGATTTTATGACAGATTTGGCAGTCAGATTGCGATCATGAATTCAAAGCTTTCCGCCGGGGAACGATATGACCAGTATATGCGGGCCAAAAGAGGAGAAGCTTCTATTATGATCGGTCCCAGATCTGCACTTTTTACACCTTTTGACAGGCTGGGCCTGATCATCATCGATGAGGAACATGAATCCGCCTACAAAAGCGAGACGGTTCCAAGGTATCATGCGGCGGAAGTGGCCGCACGGAGAGCCAGTATGGCCGGTGCCCTGGTGGTGATGGGATCTGCGACACCAGCGGTGGCAGATTATCAGAAAGCCCTGGATGGAAGAATCGGTCTTCACAGACTGACGCATCGGGCCAGAGCAGGCAGCCGGCTTCCGGATGTACAGGTTGTGGATCTGCGGGAAGAGTTCCGAATGAAGAACAGAGGAATTTTAAGCTGTTCACTTCAGGAGGCCATGGAGCATTGTTTAAAGCGCGGTGAACAGATGATGCTTTTCTTAAACCGCCGGGGATATGCGGGATTTGTTTCCTGCAGAAGCTGTGGTTATGTGATGAAGTGCAGCCATTGTGATGTGTCTATGACCGTGCACCATCATCATTTGCTTAAATGCCATTACTGCGGCAGTGAACAGCCTGTGCCAAGAGTTTGTCCTTCCTGTGGCTCGCCGTATATTGCAGGCTTTGGCGTCGGAACCCAGAAAGTGGAAGAATTTGTTCAGAATACATTTCCGAAGGCAAGGATTCTCAGAATGGATAGAGATACCACATCCGGCAAAGATGATATGGGAAGGATCCTTCAGACCTTTTCAGAGGGCGGAGCAGATATTCTTATTGGTACACAGATGATTGTCAAAGGACATGATTTTGCCAACGTGACGCTTGTGGGGATCCTGGCAGCAGATTTATCGATGTTTGCCGGAGATTATCAGTCCTCAGAACGAACATTTCAGCTGCTGACCCAGGCGGCGGGCAGAGCCGGAAGAGGTAATCGGCCGGGGCAGGTGATTATTCAGACCTATCAGCCGGAACACTATTGTATACAGACAGCAGCTGCCCAGGATTATGACAGCTTTTACAGTCAGGAGATCCGGTTTAGACAAATGCTGCATTATCCGCCGGACAGGCAGATGATGGTGCTGCTGGCAGAGGGCGAGAGTGATCAGGAGGCTGCGCTGGCAGTGAAGAAACTGAGGGAGATAGCCACTGAGGCAGACTTTGACGGTGTCGAATTTATCGGCCCATCCCGGGCAAGTATTACCCGGGCCAGAGATTTGTATCGCTATACATTATATATGAAACATCAGGATAGTAAGGAATTGATACGGCTCAGGGATTTCCTGGAAGGATATCTGAAGTGGTCGCAGCAGTTCCAAAATATATATTTTACTTTTGATCTGCGTGAGCAATAAGTTTTTGGACGGCTTGCACAGATAGTTAACGAAGGAAGCAGTTTTTAAAGGAGTGTTGAAAAATGGCTATTAGAAAATTACGTTATGAAGGTGACCCTGTTCTTGGTAAGGTTTGTAAGGAAGTCAAAGAGATGACACCGCATCTTCAGGAACTGGTGCAGGATATGCTGGAGACAATGTATGCAGCGGAGGGTGTCGGACTGGCAGCACCTCAGGTTGGTGTTCTTCGCCGTATTGCCGTAATTGATGTAGGCGAGGGACCATATGTTTTTGTTAATCCGAAGATCGTTGAGACAGCCGGTGAGCAGGTGGGCGATGAAGGATGCTTAAGCGTGCCGGGTAAGAGCGGTATTGTCCGCAGACCGGAATATGTGAAGACAGTCGCTTTTGATGAACATCTGAACCCGATTGAAGTGGAAGGCCATGGCCTTTTTGCAAGAGCAATGTGTCATGAATTTGATCATCTGGATGGTCATTTATATATTGAAAAAGTGGAAGGCCCTCTCAATGAAGTGAGCTATGCAGAGGAAGACGAAAATTAGGAGGCGGAATGATGAAAGCTGTATTTATGGGAACACCTGATTTTGCAGTACCTACGCTGCAGAAGATGATTGATATGGGAATAGAAGTAACTGCTGTTGTCACTCAGCCTGACAAGGCCAAAGGCCGCGGCAAGAAAGTGATTTATTCACCGGTGAAGGAATGTGCCCTGGCCCATGATCTGCCGGTTTATCAGCCGGTCCGCATCAGAAAGGAGCCTGAATTTATTCAGACACTGCGTGATATGCAGCCGGATGTGATCGTTGTTGTGGCTTTTGGCCAGATTTTACCAAAGGAAATACTGGATATTCCAAGACTCGGCTGTGTGAATGTGCATGCCTCCCTTCTTCCGAAATTCCGTGGGGCAGCACCGATCCAGTGGTCTATTATTGATGGTGAAGAGGTGACGGGTGTCACAACGATGCTGATGGATGCAGGACTGGATACCGGCGATATGCTTTTAAAGGCTGAGATCCCGATGGATCCGAAGGAAACAGGCGGCAGCCTTCATGATAAGCTTGCGGCAGTCGGAGGTGAACTGCTGGAGAAGACATTGATCGGACTGGAAGCGGGAACTATTGTGCCTGAGAAGCAGGATGACAGTCAGGCCGGTGAATATGCACGTATGCTGGACAAAGAATTAGGACATATTGATTTTAATCAGCCGGCAGTTGTGATTGAACGCCTGATCCGCGGCTTAAATCCATGGCCGAGTGCGTATACTTATATTGACGGCAAAACATTAAAAATCTGGGAAGCAGAAGTCCTTGACAGAAACTATGGCTGTGAATACGGAGAAGTAGCAGAGGTGACAAGGAACTGTCTGATTATTCAGACCGGTGTCGGAGCACTTTCTGTTAAGAGTGTGCAGCTTCAGGGCAAGAAGAGAATGGATATCGCTGCTTTCCTGAATGGCTATACCATTGAAAAAGGAACACGTTTTGACAACGAATAACAAAACAGAATGGAAGTGACTGAATGTATTATCCCATGTATTTTGATCCAACATATATTTTAATCATTATTGGTGTACTGCTGTCACTGGCAGCATCCACAAAGGTCAAATCGACTTTCAGCAGATATTCCGGAGTGCGTTCATTGAGCGGACTGACAGGCGCACAGACAGCGGAACGGATCCTGCATCAGGCAGGTATTTATGATGTGGGGATCGCCAGAATTTCCGGAGATTTGACAGACCATTATGATCCGTCTTCAAAAACACTGCGTTTGTCGGATTCAGTGTATGGTTCCAACAGTGTTGCAGCCGTCAGTGTTGCAGCCCATGAATGCGGCCATGCCATCCAGCATCAGGAGAATTATGCACCGCTGAAGATCCGTGCAGCCCTTGTGCCGGTTGCTAATTTCGGTGCCGGCATCAGCTGGCCGCTGATCATCATCGGGATTTTACTGGGCGGCAGCAGTCTTCTGATCAATATCGGTATCTGGCTTTTTGTGGCAGTTGTGGCCTTTCATCTGGTAACACTTCCTGTGGAATTGAATGCATCTTCCAGAGCACTGAAGATCATGGAATCTTCAGGTGTTCTGCATGGCGATGAGAACCGTTATGCCAAAGAGGTGCTTGGTGCGGCAGCTCTGACTTATGTGGCCAGTGCGGCATCAATGATCCTGCAGCTGCTGCGTCTGCTGATCCTGACCCGCGGCTTCAGGGACAATGATCGATAAAGGAGTTAGATATGGCAGATAATTTGAATACACGCGCCATTGTTTATGATATGCTGATGAGTATTGAGAAGGAGAATACACCTTCTCATATTCTGTTATCCCAGACACTGATGAAATACCAGTATTTGGATAAGCGGGACAGAGCTTTTATCAGTCGGCTTTTCAGGGGAACACTGGAATATGAGATTTTTCTGGATGGCGTGATCCGTCAGTTTTCCAGTGTCCGGTTGAATAAAATCAAACCGCCTATTAAAATCATCCTCAGAATGTCGGTTTATCAGATATTGAAAATGGATCATATTCCTGACGCGGCAGCCTGTGATGAAGCAGTGAAGCTTGCCAGAAAGAGGGGGCTTAAGAATCTGTCCGGTTTTGTCAACGGTGTTTTGAGAAATATATCCCGCAATAAGGACAACATCCGTTATCCGGATGCGGACAGGGAACCGGCAGCCTGTCTGTCCATGCGCTATTCCATGCCGGAATGGCTGGCGTCCATGTGGCTTCAGGAATACGGTTTTGAGACAACCGCCAAAATGGGACAGGCCATGCTGGATGACCAGAAGACCTCTGTCCGTGTGCGGAATCCACAGAATACAGAGAATGTAAAAGAGGCTCTGGCTGCGGAAGGTCTGCAGACGGAACCGGGATGTATCCTGCCGGAGGCACTGCATATTTCCGGGTATGATTATCTTGGCAATGTGGATGCATTTGCGGATGGACAGATTGTTGTACAGGATGAGAGTGCCATGCTGGCAGCTGCGGCAGCTGGTATTGCCGGTGGGGAGACTATCATTGATGTCTGTGCGGCGCCGGGAGGCAAGAGCATGCATATGGCGGATCTTCTGCATGAAAGCGGACATGTGTCAGCGAGAGATCTGACAGAAGCTAAGGTGATCAGAATTCGGGAGAATCTTTTGAGAACAGGATTGACAAATGTTTCAGCAGAAGTCAAAGATGCCCTTGAATTTTATCCGGAGGATGAGGCTAAAGCAGATATTGTCATGGCGGATCTCCCTTGCTCCGGACTTGGCGTGATGGGAAGAAAAGCCGACATTAAACGGTCTGTGACACCGGAGAAGATTGCAGCCCTTGCTGCGCTTCAGAGAGAGATTCTTACAGTTGTACAGCGGTATGTTAAGCCGGGAGGGGTTCTGATCTACAGTACCTGTACGGTTTCAAAGGCTGAGAATGAAGAAAATATGCATTGGTTTTCTGAACATTTTCCATTTCATCTGGAGAGTATGGATGCGTACGTACCGGCTGTTGTTCACAGTGAACAGACGAAAGATGGATGGATCCAGATACTGCCGGGGCAGTATCAGTCAGATGGCTTTTTTATTGCGCGGTTCAGGCGCAGCCAGGACGGAGGAATGAAGTGTTAAACGAAAAAACAGATATCAAGTCAATGACTCTTTCGGAATTGGAAGTTTTTATAACAGAAGTGCTGGGTGAGAAAAAGTTCCGTGCCAAGCAGATTTATGAATGGATGCATGTGCGCCTTGTGGATTCTTTTGATGAGATGACCAATTTGTCGAAGGATTTGCGAAAGAAGCTTTCAGAACGGTGTGTACTGACGCATCTGGAAATTGTTGAGAAATATGTTTCGGCGATAGATGGTACGGCAAAATATCTTTTTAAATTATCCGATGACCGTATTATTGAAAGTGTATTGATGCATTACAAACACGGCAATTCAGTTTGCATTTCTTCACAGGTCGGATGCAGGATGGGATGCCGTTTCTGCGCTTCCACACTGGGAGGACTGGAGCGTCAGATGCTGGCATCAGAGATGCTGGATGAGATTTATCAGATCCAGAAGGATTCCGGAGAGAGAGTTTCCAATGTGGTTGTCATGGGTACAGGAGAACCGCTGGACAATTATGATGCCCTTGTACGCATGATTGAGATCCTGACCCATGCGCCGGGGCTGGATATCAGCCAGCGCAATGTGACAGTATCTACATGTGGCCTTGTGCCGAAGATTTATGAGCTGGCGGATCTGAAGCTGCAGATTACACTGGCAATTTCACTTCATGCAGTCAATGATGAAAAGCGCCGTGAACTGATGCCGATTGCCAATACATATAGTATAGAAGAAATACTAAAGGCATGCCGGCATTATTATAGCCAGAATAACCGGAGAATCACTTTTGAGTACAGCCTTGTAAAGGGTGTCAATGACAGCAGAGAGGATGCGAAAGCACTGGCGGCCTTACTGGAGGGGATGAATTGTCATATCAATCTGATCCCGGTCAATCCTATTGAAGAGAGGGATTATCGCCAGACAGAAGCAGATGCTGTACTGAAATTTAAAAATATGCTTGAAAAATATGGAAGAAATGTTACTATAAGAAGGGAAATGGGCAGAGATATACAGGCTGCCTGTGGACAGTTAAGAAAGAAATATATGGAACAGTCAGTGAAGAGGGAGGGATAATATGCGGGCGTATGCCGGAACAGATATTGGCTGCGTGAGGACGATGAATCAGGATGGATACTTCTGTTCAATGACTCCGATCGGGCCGTTTCCGAATTTATTTATTGTTGCAGATGGAATGGGCGGGCATCAGGCCGGCGATTATGCTTCCAGATATGCGATAGAGACATTCCTTGCTTACATCAGTCATACTGAGACAACTAATCTGATCCGTGTGATGGATGAGGGAATTGCCATGGCGAATCAGAAGGTTCTTGAGAAATCTTTTGAGAATGCGGAACTGGCAGGCATGGGAACGACCATGGTTGTGGCTTTTTCTGAAGACAGACAGCTTTATGTAGCCAATGTAGGTGACAGCAGACTTTATCTGATCGGTCATGAGATCAATCAGGTGACAGAAGATCATTCTTATGTGGCTGCTATGATGCGAGCTGGTGAACTGACGAAGGAGCAGGCCAGAAATCATCCGGAGAAGAATGTGATTACCAGAGCTGTCGGTGTGTCCCAGGATGTAAAGGCGGACTTTTTTGAAGTAGATCTGAAGCCGGGAGATAAGGTGCTGATGTGCTCGGATGGTTTGTCCAATATGATTGAAGATGACAGATTATTCGATGTGATTAATGCCAATAATGTGGAGGATTCAGTGAAGATTCTTATAGATGAAGCAAAGAAAAATGGCGGATACGACAATATTACAGCGATTGTGATCGAACCGCAGATTGAGGAGGTGAACGAATGTTAGTGCCAGGCAGTTATGTAATCAACAGATACGAGATTATAGCGAAGATCGGATCGGGCGGCATGGCGGATGTCTACAAGGCGAAGGATCATGTATTGAACCGATTGGTTGCCATCAAGGTTTTAAAGCAGGAATACAGTACTGATGCAACATTCGTTAAGAAGTTTAGGGTGGAGGCTCAGTCCGCAGCAGGGCTGTCTCATCCGAATATTGTCAGTGTTTACGACGTCGGTGAAGATGATGGTGTTTATTTTATCGTTATGGAACTGGTACAGGGTATTACCCTGAAGAACTATATTGATATGAAGGGTAAGCTGGATATCAGAGAAGCACTGAATATTTCAGTACAGATTGCATCTGGTCTCAGTGCGGCTCATGAGAACAGGATTATCCACAGAGATATCAAACCGCAGAATATCATTATGTCCCGTGACGGTAAGGTTAAGGTGACAGACTTCGGTATTGCGAAGGTGGCAGATTCAACCACCGTGACAACCACAGCTGCGGGAACGGTGCACTATATTTCGCCGGAACAGGCCAGAGGCGGCTATAGTGATGAGCGAAGTGATATCTATTCCCTTGGTATTACCATGTATGAGATGGTCACCGGCCGTGTACCTTTTGAGGGTGAGACCAATGTGGCGGTTGCACTGATGCATATCCAGAGTGAGATGGTACCTCCGAGAAAACTGGAACCATCTATTCCGGTCAGCTTCGAGAAGATCATTCTGAAGTGTACGCAGAAGAAGCCTGAGAGACGATATGCTTCTGCAAAAGAGCTGATTGCAGACCTGAGAAAGGTTCTGACTCATCCTGATGGTGAGTATGTTGTTATTCCGGGAGCAGTGCCTGAGGGAAGGACCATTGTTATGAAGGACAATGATATCGATTCTCTGAAAACAGCATCACTGCACCGAAGCCTGAGTGATGTGACGGAAGAAACATTGAACGGCATGACAGAAGAAGATGAAGAGCCGGTTCAGAAGCCGGTTCAGAAGTCGGATTCCAGAAAACGTCCAGCAAAGAAGAATGATCCTGAAGAGGATGATGATTTTGATAATGATGAAGAAGATGATGATGAAGTTAATCCGGCATTGAACAAAGTAATGATGGTACTTGGTATCGGTGGATTCATCATTCTTGCAGTGATTATTTTCTTTATCATCGGTCATGCAGCCGGTTTCTTTGGCGGCAGTCATAACAAGAAGGAGTCAGATACACAATCGGTATCTACAGAATCTGTTTCTGAAACTGCACCTGCAAGCACCAATGGGGAAGTTGTTATTGTACCGGATCTGTCCAATAAGACAGAAACTGAGGCAAAGGCAGCATTGAATAAGCTGAGACTTGGTGTGAGTGTCCAGAAAGGTTCTTCAGACGATGTTCCGGAGGGGCAGGTTTACGACCAGTCACCGGCTGCCGGTGTGAAGACAGATGTGCATACACAGGTTACCATCTATATCAGTACAGGAAAGGAAACTTTCAAACTGGATGATGTGACAGGTATGGATTATGATCAGGCACAGTCCCAGCTGGAGAATGATGGATTGAATGTAAGCCTTGAATTTGAATACAGTGATTCTGTTGACAAGAATGAAGTTATCAGAACATCACCGGAGGCAGGCAGTCAGGTAGCTGAAGGGGATACAGTCACAATTATTGCAAGTAAAGGCAAGGAGACGAAATATGTCACTGTACCATATGTCATTGGCTATGATCTTGATACAGCCATTTCCATGATCAAGGATGCAGGTCTGACTTATGATGGCAAATCAAGTGATTACAGTGACAGTGTTTCTAAAGGTGAAGTTATGAATCAGAGTATTGGCTCCGGTCAATCTGTGGAAGAAGGGACATCCATTACACTGACAGTGAGTCTTGGAAGCAAAGTGTCCTCTTACACGGCTTCTATTTCAATCGAGAATCCGTTTGGTGCGGAAATTGTAGACGGTAATGGTAATTCGGATACCTACTCAGAAGGTCAGGTAACAGTTGTTGTTTATAAACCGGATGGATCCAGTGAGACTGTTTACGATCAGTATGCAACAGAAGAGAGTCTTCCGGGTTCTGTCACCACGACAAGTTCTTCTGCGGGAAGCGGCAGCGTTTACGCATATATTAACGGTATTCAGTATGCTTCTTATGAGGTGGATTTTAATTAATTAAAGAGGATGATATGAAGGGCAAGATTATTAAAGGTATTGCCGGTTTCTACTATGTCCATGTGGGAGGCAGAGGCATCTACGAATGCAAGGCGAAGGGGATCTTCCGAAACCGGAAGATCAAGCCCCTTGTGGGAGATGATGTCCTGCTTGACAGCTTGGATGAAGCGGGCATGAAAGGTAATATAACAGAAATTCTTCCCCGACGAAATGCTTTGATCCGCCCGGCGTCAGCCAATGTGGATCAGGCGATGATCATTTTTGCAGCGGCACAGCCGGCCCCGAATCTGGGGCTGCTGGACCGCTTTTTGCTCATGATGGAGAAGCAGGAACTGCCGACCATCATTTGTTTTAATAAGCGGGAATTGGTCAGCGGAGAAGAATTGGAGAAACTTTGCGGTATTTATCGCGGCAGCGGATGTAAGGTGCTGACGGTTAGTGTGAAGCAGCAGGAAGGTCTGGAGCAGATACGGGAGCTTCTAAATGGCAGAACAACGGTGATGGCAGGACCATCCGGTGTCGGCAAGTCATCTATGACCAATGCCATGTATCCGGATGCGGAGATGGCCACAGGGGCAGTCAGCGAGAAGATTAAGCGCGGACGGCATACAACCCGTCATTCAGAGCTTTTTTCCATTGGGAATGATACATATCTGATGGATACGCCGGGATTCAGTACTCTTTATCTGGAAGGCTGGGACAAAGAAGATTTGAAGTACTATTATCCGGAATTTGAGCCTTATTTTGAAAAATGTCGTTTTAATGGATGCAATCATTTGAATGAACCGGATTGTGCGGTCAAGGAAGCCGTTGCCTCCGGGGAGATCAGCAATGAACGCTATGAGAATTATCAATCATTTTATGAAGAACTGGCGAGTCAGAGGAGGTACTAATTATGTACGAATTAAAGTTATCACCGTCAATTTTATCAGCGGATTTCAGCAAGCTGGGAGAAGATATTCAGACAGCTGATCAGGCTGGTGCGGATTATATTCACATTGATGTTATGGATGGTGCTTTTGTGCCGAATATTTCTTTTGGTATTCCGGTGATCAAGAGCATCCGCAAATGCACTGACAAAGTATTTGATGTGCATCTGATGATCGAGAATCCGGATCTTTTGATTCCGGAGTTTGCAAAAGCCGGTGCAGATATCATTGTTGTTCATGCGGAAGCCTGTAAGCATCTTCACAGAACAATCCAGCTGATCCACAGTCTGGGTGTGAAGGCCGGTGTAGCTTTAAATCCGGCAACACCGCTCTCGGTGCTTGATTATGTGCTGGAAGATCTGGATATGATTCTTCTGATGACGGTGAATCCGGGCTTTGGCGGACAGAGCTATATTCCGGCCATGACGGGTAAGATTCTTACACTCCGTCACCTTCTGGAGGAAAAGGGTCTTCAGACGGATATTGAGATTGACGGTGGTGTGGATACAAAAAATCTGAGTATGGTTCTTGAAGCCGGTGCCAATGTGATTGTGTCCGGTTCCAAAATCTTCGGTGGCGATATCACTGAAAATGTCCATGCATTCAAGGCTATTATGACACAGTATACGAAATAGGTAGGATAGAGAATGAGGATTCTGATTATTACAGGGGGCAGAATTGATGAGAGTTTTGCCCTCTCATTATTACAAAAAGAAAAATTTGATCACATGATCGTGGTGGATGGTGCCCTTGCATTTTGGGATAAAGTGGAGAGAAATCCTGAAATCCGGTGTCATTTTGATCATCTGGTGGGAGATTTTGATACAATATCACCGAATATTTTGGAAAATTATCTGGACAGAGAAGATATTGAAGTTCACCGATTTAACCCGGAGAAAGACTATACAGACACGGATATTGCATTAAAGCTGGCCATCCGTCTTGCAGAAAACGGAAAAGAGGCAGATGCGGAGGATGATTGTGATGAGCATCAGGATGAGAAGACAATGCAGGATTCGATGAATACCCGTTCTGAAATCTGGCTCCTTGGTGCTACCGGTACAAGAGCGGATCATATGCTGGCCAATATGCAGCTGCTGGCTCAGACAAAAGCAGCAGGTGTGGAAGGCGTTATTGTGGATAAAAACAACAAAATCCGTCTTCTGGAAGGCAGTTATACACTGAAGAAAAAAGACCAGTTTGGTGACTTTGTATCGCTGATCCCAATCACCCGGGCATTAAAAGGCGTGACACTTCGCGGCTTTAAATATCCTCTGGAAAGACATACCACATATTTCGGAGAAAGCCTTTGCGTAAGCAACGAACTGGAAGCAGAAGAAGGCTTTATCAATATTGAAGAAGGCATGGCATTCCTTATAGAAAGCCGCGATTAAAAAACTTCCGCAGCCAAAACTGCACTCTGTTTTACTGCAGGCGATGTTCCATGAAGAAGTTGAAGATGGAACCGTTGTTCATCTTGAAAGCTTCCAGGATAACATCGTCAATGATATTCTCTGATGAGGCATCTCGTTCGGCCAGCAGGTTTTTGATGACCGGTATGAAGGAAAACCAGAGAATCGGGCTGTAGTAATTGATGGATGTGATGTCATAGTTGATCTTCCGGGAGAGTTCTTCTCCGATGGCAAGAATAGATTTTTGGTATTGCTGCATGTCATCATTTAATTCATGGATATATTGATACCCATAGAAATTCAGCTTGGCGACAAGGCGCTGCTGGCTGAAAATGGCCGGGTCATGAACAATGGTAAAGTGGTATTTGTCAGCCACCTGTTTGACCATCTCCTGAAGGAGTTCGCTTTTGTCCGCAAAGGCGGTGAGAGATTCCTTATTGATATCTGTTTTGAGAATCTTCTCAACCTTGTTCATGCTCTGATTATAAAGAGTGATCTCATAACGGATGGCTTCGAATTCTTCGTCCAGTATTTCAAGTGTACCGGCCAGGCGGTTCAGTTTGCGCTTGATATCCATCGGCGGTTCGTAATAGGATTTGTAACCGAGACCATGTTCGACTTCGGCCCATGCGTGCTGAAGTACGGTACGGAGCTGGATTTCGAAACGGATATCCTGATATTTCTGGTATTCAACAAGCTTGCAGCGTTCATCGGTGAATTTCACGACCATATGGACGGAGCTGTAACCGAACTCAATGCGGTTATGCTTGCTCTTTTTTCTTTTGTCAACAATTTCACAGACTTCAAAGGTATCCTCCAGCAGCTCAAGAATGCGTTCTACATCGGACTCAAACAGAGTCAGAATACGGCATCCGAGAACATCCGTGATATCTTCAAGATGATGATATTTATCCTTTGAGATAATCTTATTGCGCAGTGCCTGTTCAGATTTGATTCTGAGAGACATCGTAGAAATCTTGATCTGATGGGCTTCGATCAGGGTATTGATGATATCCTCCACATCATGCTGCATCTTCTTATATATATCAACTCTCTGATAATATTCACTCATAATCGTATCTAAAGTATGAATCATAATATACTTCTCCTTTTTTGACAATTTAATATATTTTAACATAAAATAACGTTAAAAGCTATGGGAAAATGGCAAATTGCACAAGTTGTGAATTTGCAGACTTGGGTGAGAATATTGTTGAATTCGGCAATTATCTGCTTTATAATAAAAAAGAAAAATTGAGGCAGGAATATAGAAGGATTTGAAGAAAGGAGCATCCACTCAAAGAAAAATATACACTGCAATGTCTCGATGTGAACAGGTATAATAAAATTTTGAGTGGCAGGTGTTTTATGAGCTACGCAGATCAGGTGTTTATTAATATGTGCAGGGATATCCTTGATAACGGCTGCAGTACGGAGGGCGAGAAGGTTCGTCCGAAGTGGGAGGACGGCAGTTATGCTTATACAATGAAGAAGTTTGGTGTTGTGAACCGGTATGATCTCTCTAAGGAGTTTCCGGCACTGACGCTTAGAAAGACAGCTATCAAGAGTGCAACGGATGAGATGTTGTGGATCTGGCAGCGCAAGTCCAATAATATTCATGATCTGAACAGTACGGTCTGGGATGAGTGGGCAGATGAGAATGGTTCCATCGGCAAGGCATACGGTTATCAGATGGGTGTGAAGCATCAGTACAAAGAAGGCATGATGGATCAGGTGGACAGAGTGATCTATGATCTGAAGAACAATCCATACAGCCGCCGTATCATGACCAATATTTACGTGCATCAGGATCTTCATGAAATGAATCTCTATCCTTGTGCCTACAGTATGACATTTAATGTAACGAAGAAACCGGGAGATGACAAGTTGGTGCTGAATGCTATCCTGAATCAGCGTTCGCAGGATGTACTGGCGGCCAATAACTGGAATGTGGTACAGTATTCAGTATTGATGCATATGCTGGCACAGGTATGTGATATGCAGGTGGGTGAACTGGTACATGTGATTGCGGATGCACATATCTATGACCGGCATATTCCGCTGATCGAGGAGCTCATCAGCAGGGAGACGCATCCGGCACCGACATTCAAATTGAATCCGGAGATTAAGAATTTCTATGATTTTACAACAAAGGATATTATGATTGAAAATTATGTAACGGGACCGCAGATCAAGAACATCCCGATTGCGGTTTAGAATAATGAGCGGGAATCCCTGGTGGTCTGGGCTGCGAGGCGATTCCAAATTTAGGAGGAAACAGAATGAATCTGATTGTTGCAGTAGACAAGAACTGGGGCATTGGTTACCAGAATAAGCTTTTGAACAGCATTCCGGAAGATATGAAGTATTTCAGGGAGACGACCACAGGCAAAGTTGTGGTGATGGGACGTAAAACACTGGAGAGTTTTCCGAATGGGCTGCCATTAAAGAACAGGACCAATATTGTGATCACCGGGGATCATACTTATAAGGCGAAGGATGCTATTATTGTTCACAGCATTGAAGAGGCACTGGAAGAATTGAAGAAATACGATACCAACGATATCTATGTGATCGGCGGCGAGAGCATTTATCGTCAGCTGCTGCCATACTGTGATGTGGCCCATGTGACCTGCATGGATTATAGTTATCAGGCGGATACGTGGTTCCCGAATCTGGATGAGGATGCTGAGTGGGTTGTAGCTGCTGACAGTGAGGAAAAAACCTATTTTGATCTGGAATATTGCTTTAAAATGTATGTTCGCAAGACAAAATTAAAAGAAATTGTTGATTTATTGAAATAATGAGATTATAATTGGTTCGTTGAGGGATAACAGATGGAAGATATTTCATCTGTTATAAGCTGCGCAGGGATGCGCAGGAATTCGAATATGAAATGCATCTGCGCTGTTGCTGCAGATTCGAATTCAGCTCCGGGCCACATAGATATTCGACCTGGATTTTACACGAATGGAGGCATTATCAATGGAAAAGAAAAATCTTGACTGGAAGCATATCGGTTTTGCATATCATACCACGGATTACAGATATGTAGCTGATTATAAAGATGGTAAATGGCAGGAAGGATATTTGTCAGACTCACCGACGGTTGTATTGAATGAATGTGCAGGTATCCTGCAGTATTGTCAGGAAGTATTCGAAGGTTTGAAAGCATATGAGACAGCAGACGGAAGAATCGTAACATTCCGTTCCGATCTGAATGCAGACCGTATGTATCATTCCGCAGAGCGTATGGAAATGCCGCCTTTCCCAAGAGAAAGATTCATCGAGGCAGTTGAGAAGGTTGTAAAGGCCAATGAGGCATGGGTTCCGCCTTACGGCAGTGGTGCAACACTTTATTTAAGACCATATATGTATGCATCCAGCCCTGTTATCGGTGTTAAGCCGGCTCAGGAATATCAGTTCAGACTGTTCTGTACACCTGTAGGCCCTTACTTCCATGAAGGCGCTAAGCCAATCACAATCTGTGTCAGCGATTTCGACCGTGCTGCACCTCATGGTACAGGTCACATCAAAGCCGGCTTGAACTATGCAATGAGCCTGCATGCGAATGTGACAGCTCATGCGAATGGATTTGATGAGAATCTGTTCCTTGATCCGGGCACAAGAACTTATGTAGAGGAAACAGGCGGTGCTAACTTCCTGTTCGTTACAAAGGACAATGAAATCGTAACACCTCTTTCTGATTCCATTCTTCCTTCAATCACAAGACGTTCACTTGTTTATGTAGCAGAGCATTACCTTGGTCTCAAGGTTACAACAAGAAAAGTCAGACTGGACGAGCTGAAAGATTTTGCAGAATGCGGCCTTTGCGGTACTGCAGCTGTTATCTCCCCTGTCGGCAAGGTTGTTGACCACGGCAAGGAAATCTGCTTCCCAAGCGGTATGGAGAAGATGGGACCTATTACCCAGAAGTTATATGATACATTAACAGGCATCCAGTATGGTAAGATCGAAGCACCTGAAGGCTGGATTCATGAAATTATGTAATCAATTGAACGTATAAGTCTAAAGACTGCTGCCTTTCACTTTGGTGGATACAGCAGTCTTTTTCTTTTCTGCATGGAAAATGGTGTCGTATAGATAAATGATAATATAGATAAATGATAAAATTTGATCTTCAGAAATTGTGGGAGCTATTGACTTTTGGAGATAGGTGTATTATAGTGTTCCTAGAAAGGAATACCAGGTGATAGCGAGATGGCTTACATTGAAGATCTGATGCAGTTTGGTCTTACAAGACAGGAATCTGCCATATATTATGCATTATTATCAGAGGGCATGATGACCGGCTATGAAGCAGCCAAAGTATCCGGAGTGTCAAGATCCAACACGTATACGGCGCTGGCAGCTTTGGTTGATAAGGGCGCAGCTCATGTGGCAGAGGGCACGCCGACACATTATGTGCCGGTGGATCCTGAGGAGTTTTGCGGCAGCAAGCTGGAATATCTGAAGGGGTTGTCTGACCGGCTTGTGAAGGAACAGCCGAGGCGTCAGAGGGAAGATGATGCTTATATTACCATCAGCGGTTTTCAGAGTATCTGCCAGAAAGTTGTCCGGATGCTGGATCAGGCACAGTGCAGAATTTATATGACAGGCACAGCATCTATGCTTGAGATGTTCAGAGAGAAGCTGGAAGTACTTGTCAGCCATGAGATTAAGGTGGTATTGATCACGGAACCCGTTTTTGAACTGGCTGGGGCGATCATCTATCACAGTGATCACATAGAGAACGGTCAGATTGGCCTGATATCCGATTCAACCCATGTCCTGACAGGTGACCTGTCAGAGAATGACAGCTGTTCCTGCCTGTATTCAGGCAAGAAGAATCTGATTGATTTATTTAAACAGTCATTAAGCCGCCAGATCCGGCTCATTGAGCTGGGGCAGCAGGAGAAAGGAAGTAATAGATAATGAAGAAAGTACCTTTTGTGACAAAAGAGCAGTTAGACGAAATTGTGAAGAAATATCCTACACCTTTTCACCTTTATGATGAGAAGGGTATCAGAGAGAATGCAAGAAAGGTATATAAAGCATTTTCATGGAATAAAGGCTTCAAGGAGTATTTTGCTGTTAAGGCGACACCAAACCCGTCAATACTGCAGATTATGAAGGAAGAGGGCTGTGGTCTTGACTGTGCAACAAAGGTTGAGCTGATGATGGCGAAGGCCTGCGGTTTTACAGGACACGACGTCATGTTTTCATCCAATGTGACACCGGCCGATGAATATGCCTATGCCAAGGATATGGGTGTCATTATTAATTTTGACGATATCACTCATTTGAAATATTTTGAAGAAAATGTGGGCGAATTTCCTGAGACAGTATGCTGTCGTTTCAATACAGGCGGTGATTTCAAGATCAGTACAGCCATCATGGATGTACCGGGAGAAGCAAAATACGGTTTTACCCGTGAACAGCTGACAGAGGGCTTCAAGTATCTGAAATCCAAGGGTGTGAAGCATTTCGGCATTCATGCATTCCTGGCAAGCAATACCAAGACCAATGATTATTATCCGGCACTGGCCAAGATCCTTTTCAAGACCGCTGTTGAGCTGCATGAAGAGACAGGGGCGGATATCAAGTTCATTAACCTGTCAGGCGGTGTAGGCGTTGCTTATTCACCGGATGAAACACCGAATGATATCGAAGTCATCGGTGAGGGTGTTCACAAGGTTTACGATGAGATTCTTGTTCCTGCAGGTATGGGTGATGTGGCTATCTTTACAGAGATGGGACGTTTTATGCTGGCGCCTTATGGACATCTGATCGCAACAGCCATCCATGAGAAACACATTTTCAAAGAATATATCGGTCTGGATGCCTGCGCAGCAAACCTGATGCGTCCGGCCATCTATGGTGCTTATCATCATATTACAGTGGCAGGCAAGGAGAACGAGCCTTGTGACCATATGTATGATGTTACCGGCGGTCTCTGTGAGAACAGCGATAAGTTTGCAGTCAACAGAATGCTGCCGAAGATTGATATGGGTGATTATATTATTATCCATGATACAGGCGCTCACGGCTTCTCAATGGGCTATAACTATAACGGCAAGCTTCGTTCTGCGGAAGTTCTGCTGAAGGAAGATGGTTCAACAGAACTGATCAGAAGAGCCGAGACACCGATGGATTACTTTGCAACCTTTGATTATACAGGATTATTTGATCGGTTTAAGGATGGTAATAAATGATAAGAGCCGTCATTTTTGACATGGATGGAATTCTCCTTGATACGGAGAAGATATATTGTCATTTTTGGATGGAAGCCGGCTGTGAGGCCGGTTATGACTGGAAGATGGAACACAGTCTGATGCTTAGAAGCATGGCACCGGAATTTGCTGAGCCGATGATGAAAGAAATCTTCGGACAGGATTTTGACTATCATGGTGTGAGAAACAGGCGCAAGGCGCTGATGAATGCGTATATGGAGACACATCCTGTGGAGATAAAGCCCGGGGCAGAGGAATTGCTGCGTTATCTGAAGAGCCACTATTTTAAGACGGCGGTTGCAACAGCCAGTGGCGAGACCAAGGCGATGACGTATCTGGATGAAGCAGGACTTCTGGATTACTTTGACCAGATTATTAGCACCGCCATGGTGCCTCATGGCAAACCGATGCCGGATGTGTACCGGTACGCCTGCAAGTGCATCGGTGAGAAACCGGAAGCCTGCATCGCACTGGAGGATTCGCCCAATGGATTGATGGCTGCTTACAGAGCGGGATGTCTGCCCATCATGGTACCGGATCTTACACAGCCGGATGCGAAGCTGTCGAAGATACTTTACGCAAAGGCAGATTCACTGACGGATGTTATTCCGTATCTGCGTTGTCAAACTTAAGCGTTGGCTTACGGTGAAATTTGCGAGGTGAATAGAATGAATGATTTGAGAAAGATGAAATTGGTTAAGTCCAGAACGAATAAGATGCTGACAGGTGTATGCGGCGGTATTGGAGAATTACTTGGTATTGATCCTACCATTATCCGTTTGATCTGGGCGGCATTGTCACTGGCCGGCGGTACAGGAATTATCCTGTATATCATTGCAGCAGTGATCATACCGGAAGATGATGACATCATTGATGCAGAATAACGGGCGAAACTTTCCAAGTTAAAACGAGATGAACCAATTAGCACCTGTTTTTGAAGCTGCTAATTGGTTCATCTTTTTTAGACTTTGAAGTTTCGCAATGCAGGTATTGT
>ENA-UOOA01001229-UOOA01001229.1-human-gut-metagenome-genome-assembly--contig:-P61old-NODE-1229-length-43505-cov-43.362854_pt1 | contig 43505 bp, 37 predicted proteins | sample MGYA00242467_ERZ724014 | MGnify/ENA metagenome assembly ERZ724014 | reverse complement strand
GCAGGGTACACGCTGCTGACTGAGCCGCTGTTCACGGGAGCATTGGACAGCGGCAACCGTGATGTCACCATCACCGCCTGCAACAATGCGGGATTCGTCCTGCCCTTCACGGGCAGCAACGGTTTTATTGCACCCATTATGTTTGCAGCACTCATGCTTTGCATGGGTGTTTATTTTTGCAAAAGATCTAACATCAAAAAGGAGACAACCAAATGAAAAAGATCCATCGCGTATGGGCCATGCTCTTGGTCGCTATCATGGCTCTGGGCCTCATCACCACAGCATTTGCCGAGCCGACCATCGACACCAGCAAGAAAGCATCCCTGAGCATCTATAAATACGACATCACCAAGGCCAGCAACGACGGTGCGTGGGATGCCGAGTCCTACGTTTCCACCGGCCTGCATGACGATGCGGTTATCGACAAGCTGGCAAAGTACGCCATCCAGGGCGTGGAGTTCACATACCTCCGCATTGCTGACATCACCATGAGCAATGAATTGGTGGAGAGCCAGCGTCAGGTGGGTGTGCTGTATGGCTTTGATGGCTCTGAACGCTCTAATGCCGTACTGTCTGCCATCGGTCTGACCGCCGCAGACGCTCACAAGACCGAGGGCGGCGTCAACTACTTCACCAGCGATATGCTGAACAACAAGCTGGCCGCTGCGTTGGCTGCCAATGCCACCACCGTGAAAAATGCACTGGAAACCGCCGTGAAGAACGGCGGCGTGGCTATGCCCGAAACGGATGCTGCCGGTTATACCTCCGCTTCCAACATGGAGCAGGGGCTTTATCTGGTGGTGGAGACTCGCGTCCCTGAGAATGTCACCAGCACCTGCAATCCTTTCTTCGTATCTCTGCCCATGACCACCATCGACGGTGCGGCATGGAACTATGACGTTACGGTTTACCCGAAAAATCAGACCGGCAATCCTACACTGGATAAGACCGTGCGTGAAGCAAAGAACTCCACCGGCAAGAACAACGGCAGCCTGACTGACATCACCGATGGGTACGCTCACACTGCCACCGCCTCCGTGGGCGACACGGTGGATTATCAGATCATTAGCACCCTGCCCACGATTACCTCCAAGGCTTCTTCTCTGAGCGAGTACACCTATGTGGACACGCTGAGCAAAGGCATCCGCTACAACAAGAACGATGTGGTCATCGAGTTCTTTAAGGACGCTGGCTGCACCGACAAGATCGCCACATGGGATGAAAACTCCGGCAAGTTCACCGTGGCCTATGATGCCGCTGCTAACACCATGACCATCCGCATGACCGAGGCTGGTCTGAGCGAGATCAACGAGGCGGCCACCGTTTATACCGACAGCGTCAAGCGCGGTTATTCCGACTGCACCATGCGCCTCACCTACGCCGCCACCCTGACCGCCGACGCCAAGATGGGCGATACCGACAATCCCAACGAGGTCGTGCTGACGTGGCGCAGAACGAACAACACCTACTTTGATACCCTCAAGGACTGCTGCCACGTGTACACCTACGGCATTGACGTTCTCAAGCAGTTCAGCGATAACGGCGGCAACGTGCGGAACGTGAAGTTCCGGCTGCATAATGACAGTGACGACTGCTATATCATCGCAGACCTGAGGGATGGCGTGTACTACGCCAAGGGCTTTGCCGCCAAGAAGTCTGATGCCACCACTTTCGTTCCCAATAGCAGTGGTCACATTGTGGTTAAGGGGTTGGAGGACGACACCTACTCCCTGACCGAGACTGCCACCGACAAGGGCTATGTGCTGCTGAAGGATGCGGTCAAAATCGTTATCAAGACCGCCGAGAGCGGCCAGTGCGAGAAGTGCGGTACCAAGCTGCTGACCGCCTCTGCTACCGTCAACGGCAAGGATGCCAGCATGACGGAGGGCAACGCCATTGTGCCGCTGACCGTGGTCAACAACCCCGGCTTCGATCTGCCCAAGACCGGCGGCTACGGCACGTGGATGTTCACTGTCGGCGGCGTGGCCCTGCTGGGCGCGGCGGCGTTTATCGTGATCCGCAGCCGTAAGCACAAGAACGAGCAGTGAAGCGCTGGCTACTGGCGGCGGCTTGCGGTGTTGTGGCGTTGGGGCTTCTGTTTTACCCATTGGTGGGAGAACTCTTGAATGAAAAGTACCACTCCGATGTAGAAACCGCCTACACCGCCGCTATCGCGGACACCGATGATGCCGAACTGACTGCCCAGCGGCAGGCGGCGGAGCAATATAACGCCATGCTGTCCGGCACAGCGGCCATCACAGAGGGAGGGGCATCTGCCCCTCCCTTGCCGTATGCCGAACAGCTTACGGTGGGCGGTGTCATGGCGTATGTGGACATTCCCAAGATCAACGTATATCTGCCCGTGCAGCATGGTACGGACGCGGAGACATTAGAACGCGCCGTGGGCCATGTAGTGGGGACTTCCCTGCCTGTGGGCGGAAGCAGCACCCATGCAGTTCTTTCGGCCCACAGCGGTATGGCGAGTTCCAAACTGTTTTCGGACATCGACCAGCTTACAGCGGGCGACACGTTTTACATCCATGTGCTGGGCGAGGTGCTGGCATACAAGGTAGACGCCATCAACACGGTACTGCCCACAGACACATCGCTGCTGCAAATCGAGAATGGCAAGGACTATGTAACGCTGGTGACCTGTACGCCGTTTGGCGTCAACACCCACCGACTGCTGGTGCGTGGCCACCGTATTCCCTATACTCCCGAACAGGAAACTACTGCCGCAGAAGAAAAGCCCACGGCATCCTCGTGGACACAGCACTACCTCACCGGCTTAGGCATCGGCCTTGGCGCGGTGGCCGTGGTCGGCGGCGGATACTTTTTAGTGAGGAGGTGTCGCCATGCGTAAGCTGTCTTTTATGCTGGCGGCGCTGCTGGCCGTGGCGGGTGTTTGCGTTATACTGTGGCCGGTGTTTACGGGACACAGGCTCCAGAGCAGCGCCACAGCTGCCGTGCAGGAGTTCTTAGCTGACCGTGACGATCCGGAGCAGCAGTATCCCGAACTGCTGGCAGCCTTACAAGAGTACAACTGTCGGCTTTACACGGAAAAGCAGTGCAATCTCACCGACCTTGAAGCCTGCGAGACACCCGCCGCTGACCTGCCCACCTACGGTATCGAGGATGAGATCATCGGCGTGCTGGAGATACCCGCTATGGAATTGACCATGCCTGTCTATCTGGGTGCGTCCGACGCTCACCTTGCCGCAGGTGCGGCGGTGCTGGGCAACACGTCAGCGCCCATCGGTGGGGATAACACCAACTGCGTCATTGCCGGACACCGGGGCTGGCGCGGTGCGGATTACTTCCGGTATATCGACCGCTTGCAGGCGGGCGATACCGTGCAAGTCACAAATTTATGGGAAACGCTGACCTACACAGTGGCCGACATTCAGATCATCCAGCCGCACGAGGTGGATAAGATCAAAATTCAACCGAACCGCGATCTGCTGACAATGCTGACCTGCCACCCCTACGCCAGCGGCGGGCGGGAGAGGTATGTGGTGTACTGCGAAAAACTGCCCACCATGAGCCAAGCACGGTGAGCAGTTTTGTTTTGAGAGGATTCAGACAAGCGTGTCATCCAGCAGGAAGTCAATGACGCTGATATTGAGAATGCCGTTATCATCATACCAACGCTTACGGATGTCATGACGGACAATGATCTTCGGGAAGGAATCACCGGTCAGCGCGAAAGGCTTATTCTCGGTGATCGCCTTTTCCGCTGTTCCCAATGCGTAGGCAGACTGGATATAGGTCTTCTTGCCACCGGAGGTTGCAATGAAGTCGATTTCCCGCGCGACCGGCACGACCTTTCCTTTGGTATTTTTCTCGTTGCCGTAGACAATGCCGATGTCAACGGCGCATTCACGGATCATCAACTCATTGAAAATGATGTTCTCCATGATGTGCGTCATTTCCTGCTGGCGGAAGCCGATACGGGCATTTCTCAGTCCAATGTCCTCACAGTAGTATTTGTTGGGATAGTCAAAATAGCTCTTGCCCTTCACATCCCAGCGCTTGCATTCGGTAAAGAGGAAGGAATCCGATAAGTGATCCATATAGGCTTTCACGGTGTTCAAGGCAACGACATTTTCACCGCTACGCTTTTGCACTGTGTTGATGGTGGCTGCAACCTTCGTCGGATTGGTCAGAGAGCCGATAGACGAACACAGCAGATCAAGAATAGCAGACAGCACATCCTCACGCTTGATCTTCTTCCGCTCTACAATGTCCTTCAGATAAACCTCGGAAAAAAGTGATTTCAGATAAGCCATTTTCGCGGTATCCGTGGGCCGGGAGAGGATCAGCGGCATACCGCCATAGAAAGCAAAATCGTCAAAAGCGTCCTGCTTATCGCCGCCGACAGTCGAGTAGTATTCGGCAAAGGAAAGCGGATGCACACGGATCTCATCGCTGCGCCCCCGGAACTCGGTCAGTATATCTGAGGACAGCATTTTGGAATTGCTGCCGGTCACATAAATGTCCAAGTTGGACAAGGACTTCAAATCGTTGAGCGCGTCGTAGAAGGTAACCTTCTTGCCATCTGGATTGTAGGGATTCGGAACCTCGTCGGACATCTGAATCTCGTCTACAAAAAGATAATATTGGTCTGCACTGTGTTCTACGATCTCACGGACATGAGCCGCAAGCTCCAACGGATTGCGATAGCGAATATCACGGGTCAAGTCCAGCTCAAAGGACAGAATATGATCTTCGGTAACACCCTCACCGAGAAGGTAGCTCTTGAACAGATTGCGAAGCAGAAAGGACTTGCCGCATCTGCGGATGCCAGTGATCACCTTCACCTGACCATCCCACATAAAGGAGATGATTTTCTTCAAATAGCGATCTCGTTTTATTTCCATAGCTCAACCTCCATTGAAAACTTGCTGGTATTATCATGCTACATTTCAATGGATAGTATACGGCACCGTGAGATAAAAATCAATAGCTCTGATGAAATGTTTGCAGATAAACCCGGTAACATTTCAGCGGGCGGTGATTCAAACCACCGCTCCTGTGAGGTAAAGAAGCCTGAAAGTTGACAAGAACTGCGATGCGGCTGACCTGCCACCCCCACGCCGGCGGCGGGCGGCAGCGGTTTGTGGTCTACTGTGAACGAACTGATAATAGGAGAAATGCACAATGAAAAAAGCAATTTGTATCATTTTAGCTGCGGTAGCTGCCGTGGCAATTATCGTCTCCAAACGCCCCCGACCCCGTGGCCGCAGAGAAATTTGAAAATTTTTTCAAAAAGTGGCGCACTTTTGATTTCGTTTTACGGATAATGATAGTAGAGGGAATTTTATGGACAAGCGTTTTTACCGATTTTTACAGGCAACCTGCTGTAACTGGCGCAACAGCTTCTTCATTGATTGCCAGCGTTGTGACGGGTGCTCCGGTTTTCTTCTGTCTGTAAATCACAATGCCGTGCCGGCAATCATACCTGTGGCGGTTTTCGAGGAGCTGTCTGGTGAGACCGTGGATAAATATGATTGCGTCGGCATTATGACGCTGGAGGGATTCCAACGCTTCTACACCAGCTGGCTTGTCTGGAACGTAGAAGACCCGAAACGGTGCAGTCTATCCCAATTGTGGGAGAGCTGCCAACAATGAACGCACACAAGCCGAAAGAAGGAGGTGAACATTCTGAAAAGAGTCAATATCCATTGCCCTAACTGCGGAGCTAAGGCTACATTGCATCCTGCCAGCTTTGTATATGGCAACAGTCGTAGTGCAGGAAGCTATCTGTATGTTTGTGACCGCTATCCCGCCTGCAACAGCTATGTGGCTGCCCATCGCGCCACACGGCAGCCCATGGGCTCTCTGGCTGACGGGGAGCTTCGGCATAAGCGTATCCAGGCACACCGGGCTTTTGACCGCCTGTGGCGTTCCGGCTTGATGACCAAGAAAGAGGCGTATCAATGGATGCAGACAGAGTTCGGTCTGCACGAGGAACAGGCGCATATCGCACAATTCGGCGCGTACATGTGTGATCGGTTGATCTGCGCCTGCGATAAGTTTCGTATCCACGGCGCAGAGGTCGCATAGAGAGCACGCCTAAAGCCACAGAGAAAGAGAGGTGAATCTGACGATGAAGAATACGGATATTGCCCTTACTGATGCCCAGCGCAGTATGGTAGAGGCGAATATGGACGTGGTACGCTGGGCCATCCGTACCAGTATTCAGGTCAATGAGCAGCGCTATGGTTTCGGCTATGACGATTTGTTTCAAGAGGGCTGCATTTGGCTTTGCAAGGCCGCAGTGACGTATGACCCGGACGGCGGCGCCAGCTTTCCTACCTATGCTCAGAGGGTCGTTGAGAACGGTCTGCGTACCTATTGCCGGCTGCAGCACAGCAAGGAGCAGCGCAGCTTTCCTGTATCGGAGATCTTTGACACGGAGGCTGACGGTCACCGTGCCATGGCCTCCGGCATCCGCAGTCTTCAGGAGCAGCTGGCTGAGGTAGATGCGTTATCGCTTCTGGAAAGCGCGAAGCAGCAATACAACGGTGTCGCACGGCTGGGTATCGAGGCGATGCAGCTGAAATTTATCGGCCTGAGCAATACGGACATTGCTGCCTATTATGGTATCAAGGCCAACTATTTGGGCGCGGCCGTACATAGAGCCGCTGAGCGGCTGAGGAACAATGCGGAGTTTTTGAATAGCCTTGAATATGAGCCGTTGAAGAAAAGCTCTAAGGCTTCGTGAAATATGTGAGGTGAAATTCATGCAGAAATACTATACGGCCGTCGGCCGATTCGAGCGCAAAGGCCGCATGGGCGATATGACCTGCCCTATGGTCATCATCAACAACCGGGAATATGCATTGGACATCCAGGAGATGATCCTTTGGGCAGCACTGAATTGGCAGATCATGGACGCCGGATCCCTTGAGGATGCTTATTCTGCCAAGCTGAAAGCCAGCGGCATCAGACCCCAGCGCAGTATCTCCGACTGTATGCGCCGGCTGATGCAGCGCGGACTGGTGGTGGAGGGTTGCGGCGAAACCGATGAGGATGCACTGTATGCTCTGTTGTCAGGGCTTTACGTGGTGCCGATCTCAGACAGTCTGCTGCTGCGGCTGATCTCGTTTATCAAGCTGACGGTTTTCGGCCATGTCCCTTTTGCGGTTACCAGGAAGCTGTTTCGCAAGGACCGGCGCAGCGCAAACGAACGGCGGGTTTATCGTCTGTCCCGTCAGGCACTCTTATCCACGGCAGAACTGATCAAGTGTGTGGAGTATGACATCCATACGATCCATTCTGATTCGCAGCTGATGGACGCCCTGTATGCAGACGATACCACCACCAGCGACAATATCGCGGATATGGTCAGGCCCTTTGTCTGCTGCCGCCCCGTGCTGCAGGCTGTGGCAAACCTCTATCTGCGCCGTCAGATCATCTTTGAGAGGCTGTCATGATGGACAAGCTCAGGACAGCACCGCTGCCTCTGAGAAGAAAGCTGCTCCTCACCGCGTTGGCAGGGGCGGCTTTCTTCCTTGTAGGGCTGGCAGCCATTTTCTTTTCCCTCGATACCGTTACAGCTCTGCTCAGCGGCATCCTCGCCATAGGACTTGCTTTTAAAACGGCAGAACTCTACCGCCTAATTATCGCTGGGCACTACACGACCGTTGATGGCATCTGCATTGCCATCACACAGACGCCGCTCCGCAAGTACCGTAATATCCGGATCATAGACAGTAAGGAGCGTGAAAGGGCACTTGTACTGCCTAGGCAGGACAAGATAGAGGTTGGCCGCCGATATCGTTTCTATTTCAAATCCTCTGCACATAAATCTCCTGCACAGGTACAGACTGGCAGCAGCTTCATAGACGAAGCTCTCCCGACCGATGGCTTTCTTGGGCTTGAGGCGGCGTCGGATTATAGCAATATTGACACGGTGCGTTGATTATAGTGTAATCCGAATCAAGGAATCTCCTTCGGCAGATCGTTGACTCCGATGCATATAGGAGTGACTATGAGCAGATTACATCCGCACTCCTTTTTGAAGACGTGTCATATTCCACCGCAATCACTGCGCTGCAGCACATCATTGATTCTCGTGTGTTTCAATAAATATCTATATATAGAATTGCGACTCTTGACAATCACAATATATAGTGCTACAATGCACTTGTAGTTGTTCTTTGTGCATCGCCTATTCAGGGTTTCCGAATACCTTTCGGATCGCACACGTTTGTTAAGATTGTAATTTAGTGCCGACATGACAGCTTTGGCTTATTGCTGATGCTGTATGCCGGCACTTTTTATTATAGATATTTAAGCCGTAAGGCAGAAAGGAGTGTAATGGCAAACATATCCGTCGTTGGCCGTATTGTATCGGATGATATTGAACTGAAGATCAGCGCCAATAATCGGCCCTATCTACGGTTCGACCTTGCGGAGCGTACCGGTAAGGGGGCTTACGCAAGAACGCAGTATTATCAGGTCGTTTCCTTTGGGGCTATTGCCTCACAGTTCGCCAAAAGAGGCTTGTGCCGCGGCGCGCTGATCAGTGTGGAAGGCACACTGGAGCTGGAGGACTATCTGAAACGGGATGGTTGGACGCGGGATAAGCGTCTGAAGGTCATCGCGCTGCGATGGCGGTATCTCCAGCCCTATGACACGAAAGTGCCTGAACAGGTACCGGAGATCGACGGAGAACGAGAACCCCTGCCCGGATAGGATGCCGGGCATAAGAGGAGCTGTCATGTATCAAAAGGATGCGTGGCAGCTCCTCTTTTTTTGTTTTCATCACGAAAAGGAAAGGATGTGCAAAGCATGAATAAGAAGAAGTCCATCTGGTCTGGCGTATCTGTCCTTATCGCAGCCGTTCTGGCCATCGTTGCGTTTGTACGCAGCGACACGCAGATCTGGCTTCTGACAGCCGCATTTACCATTTGGGCGATTTGGGTCACGGCCGCATTCGTGTTCCCTTATATACAGGAACAGGAAAACGAAAAGCGGCGCGCCGCCCGCAGAGCAGCCTATGACGTACAGCGCCAGAGTCTTCGCGCACTGTCTGTGGAAGAGGAGGATGGCTTCGGCCCACTGCTGCTCCGCCATGTTAACCACCGGATCTCCGCATATTTGAAAGCAGTGTATCCGGATGCCACATGGGAGTGGCGCAGCCCAGAGCCGGAGAAGCTGATCCTTCACGGCGGTACAGGCCGTATCACCATCTCTGGTATTCCCGACTATGATCAGGCGGAGGTGACCTTTGACCAAAAGGCCAACTTCTCCTGCTCACTGCTGAAGGTCACACCTGTGGTACAGAGTGCGGCGGAGAACGGCACCTCCGAGAAGCTGCCTGCTCCGCCCCGTGAGATCGATCCGCAGGTCTGGTTCGAGCAGCAGGGACGCAAGGTTCTGGATGATCTGATCTACGACCTCAATTCCCGTGGCTATAGCAGCCTTGTCATCAAGGACAACGGTGACATCTGCATCCGTCAGGGTGACGTAGAGAAAGCGCAGACCTCATTCAAAAGCCTGCCGGAGAAGCATTACTGGCCCCGGCTCCTGAAGGTGTTCGAGCGTGAGGGCATCGCCGCCAGCATGACGGATGATGCCATCGCGCTGAACTGGTAAGGAGGGTGCTGCCATGAAAACAGGCTTAACCCTGGAGCAGCTTGCCGCGGAGATCACCCGGCAGCAGAGCGCCAAAGAGGATTATGTGGTCAATACCGGCAATCTTCGTCTGGAAAGCTATGGTCCCGATCTGACACTTCGTGTGCTGGACAGTGACGGCGCAGACCGTATCGAACCGCTGGAGATCGGGGACATCGCCCACCGGCAGATCGGTACGCATCTGAGTATCCCTGCCAAGTACTATGAGCGAATGCGCAGCGAAGACCCCGGACTACTGGCACACAATGTCAACACATGGCTGGAGCGGACACCTGCCCAGCGCATGATCCGTGTGCTGGACGGTAAGGCACGTGCCTACCTCAGCAATCGTTATCTGCGTATGGACAACTACAGTATCGCCTCAGCGGTGCTGCCCATCCTGGCGGAGATCCCCGATGTGCGCATCGAGAGCTGCCAGATCACCGACTCCCGCATGTATATCAAGGCGGTCAATCCCCGTTTACAGGAGGATGTGACGCCGGGTGACACAGTGCAGGCCGGTGTGGTCATCAGCAACAGCGAGGTGGGCTTAGGCTCTGTCAACATCCAGCCTCTGATCTACCGATTGGTATGCAGCAACGGTATGGTGGTCAACGACGCCGCCACAAAGCGCAACCATATTGGCCGGGCAACGGATGCGGAGGAGAACTTCCAGCTCTATTCCGAAAAGACGCTGGCTGCAGACGATCACGCTTTTCTGCTGAAGGTGCAGGACACTGTCCGTGCCGCCGCAGAGGAAGCGCGGTTCGCTCAGGTGGTGGGCATGATGCGGGAGGCTGCGGCCGTCCCCATGAACACCGCAGATGTACCCGGCGTTGTGAAGCTGGCCAGCAGACAGTTCGGCCTTACGGACTCGGAGGGTGAGGGCATCCTGCAACATCTGATCGAAGGCCATGACCTGAGCCTGTATGGTCTTTCCAATGCGGTAACACGGTACAGTCAAGACGTAAGCAGCTATGACCGCGCCTCGGATCTGGAGATCATCGGCTACAACATTCTGGCAATGCCCAGAAGTGTGTGGTCGCGGCTGAATCAGGTATCCGCGGCGTAATGTGAAAAAACAAAAAAGATAAAATGGAGGATCAAAAAATGAGTTATCCTGAAACTACTACGATGGCAACTGCCAGTGCATTCAACCTTCCCACCATGGCCGGCCTTGATTTCGGCAACGATGATCTTGCCGACGATATGGAGGGCTTGACGCTCTCATTTCCCAAGGTCAAGATCCCGTCCGGCGGCGCACTGCAATTCGAGATGCCTACCGGCGACCCGGAGAATCCGGAGTATACCCGTTTTCTGCAGGGCGTTATCCTGTATCACCATGCCAGTGGCGCGTATTGGCCCGAGGGCTGTGAATACGATGATAACACCGTTCCTCTGTGCTCCACCGTGGACGGAAAGCAGGGCTACGGTACGCCCGGCGGCGCCTGTGCTGCCTGTGAGCTGAACCGTTACGGGACGGCAACAGACGGAAAGGGGAAGGCCTGCAAGAATATGCGTATTCTGTACCTTCTGCAGGACGGTGACTATATCCCGCTGCAGCTCTCTCTGCCGCCTACCAGCCTGCGACCGTTCAATGATTTCATGAACGCCGCGTTTGTGGCCCGGCGCCGTCCGGCATGGAGCAGCGTGGTGCAGATCGGCTTGAAGCGCGTGGACAACGGCAACAACACCTACAGCGTGGCGACCTTCCGTAAGGTGGAAGATCTCCAGCCTGAACAGGTGGGCGAGTTCCGCGCCTTTGTAGAGTCGTTCCGCCAGCAGGCGAAGGAGATGCTGAAGAACCGTGCGGAGCTGTCTGCCGCCCGTGAGGGTGAGGAGGACCAGTATGCCACCGCAAACACCGAGTATGCTGTTGCCGACAGCGGCCAGCATTTCTGCATTTCCGGTGCGGATGTGATCGATGGCGAGCGTGAGGAGCTTCCCCACTAAATGAACCTATCAGACCTTATAGGGATCTGAAACATGTGAAGAGCCGCAGTCTGTGTAAAACACAGGCTGCGGCTCCCGGCATATAGGAGGAACTGTAATGAATGAAAATACCCCCATGACCCCGGCGCAGCAGTTATTTGCGGAGGAGCATCACAATCTGGTCTATGCTTTTCTCAATGAGAAGAAGCTGCCGGAGGATGAGTATTACGATGTGGTGGTCTTTGGCTACTTGCAGGCAGTCATGGACTATACCACGCAGGGTGAGTCCAGCCGTTTCAGCTTCGCCACCATTGCATGGCGCAAGATGGAGAGCCGCCTGGCAGACCACTTCCGCCATCAGGCATCTACCAAGCGTGCAGCACCGACGGTCAGCCTCAATGCTGTTATGGACGATGCCGGCCTGTCTCTGTCCGATATGCTCTCCGCAGCGGATGAGAGCTTTCTGGAGATGGAGATCGGCCTGCTGTTCCACGATCTGGGCCGGCATATGCCCCGCCGTGATATGAACGTACTGCGCCTCAAGGCAGATGGCTACGGTACGCGGGAGATCGCACAGAGGGAGAATACCACCGTGCACATGGTGCGGAGTATTCTCAAGTGTGCCTATTAGATCATTCGCAAGCTGTTTTTCGATTCGGATAATGATCGCGCTTTTCACGACCACACAGGTCGAAGGAAGGAGAAAGAAAATGAATAAGAAGCAGGTCATTCTTACCGGCCGGTTGGCCGCACCGCTCTGCGAGGGCAGCCGTGCATGGATACGCCATCATAGCGGTCTGGTCTGCACCTCACGGGTCGTCCGTATCCAATCTCTCACTGACCGAAAGGCCGTTTTTGAGACCATGAACTCCATGTATCATGTGTCCTTGGAAACGTACCCTTTTGTGATGGAGCTGCCGGAAGCGATGTGCGCATAGTATGACGAATGGTATAGGAGGGCGGCAAACGCCGTCCTCCTATATCCCCATCTCCCAGTATAATGGGTATAATGGGATCGAAGGAAGCTAACATACCGATTTATGCGACAGTAAAGCCCAGTGTAAATCTATGCACCTTCCCCCGATACCAAACGTGTTAATCGAAGCAGCACAATAAGAAATAAACGCGGAGAAGCACCGCTGAATTGTTTGACGACAGTTCAGCGGTGCTTTTGTTTTTGTAGGAGGACTTTTAATTATGGGATTACTCGATAAATTGGAGCAAGTTGAGATCAAGGCGGATTCCCGCCTGCCAGAGGATGACCTGATGTTCTGCGAAACCCAGCAACAGGCGTATGATGAATCCTGCCGTGCGCTCCGTGAAATACGCCAACAGTGGAAAAAAGCGATTCAGGCGCAAAGAGACCTGCTCGGCATAGGGCAGGATGGGTCGCTGCCCTACTTTGGAAGCAATTACCGGTTCGGGATAACGGATTTGAACCGAGAACTGGAGAAGTTCCACAGTAGGTTCATCTCTGAGCTCACACAGCATTTCAATGAGAAATATAGCGTAACGATCTCAACGGATGCCATCAAAGAGCATCTGATCCCCGCAGAGCCGGACCCGTATAGGTGCGATATGGATACGAGCAAGGAGTATCATCGCAATCTGCGGGATCTTTCGCTGCACTATGAAGATGTGGTTGACCAGATGTTTATACAGCTGGACGGACTCAGCTTCGTAGAACGTGCTTTTCAGGAGCTGCGTACCAAATGCCATAAGGCGGCATATTGGAGTAATAGCAATGCCGGTTACGATAGAAAAGGAGATACGCTTCGTTTTGGCGGATACTTTTGCAGTTGCGATGAACGATGGGGCCATGAAGAGTGGAGGCTTGCAGAACGTATGCAGGACATTTTTACCGCTGTAGCACACTATGAGACCAATACATTTGGGCGCTTTCCCGCAGGCTTTTCCGAGCTGCTGGGGTACTCTGACGTATCCACATCGCAGTTCCAGTTTCCAACCTGCCAGAAGCTCGTACAACTGCGCATGTTCAAAAACGGGCGCGTGGATCTGAAATTTAAGACGGCATCTATTGCAAAGGAGTTTGCCGAAACGTATCTTGACTATTCATGCTGAGGTGTCGTCATGAAGTATACACCCTCGACAGAATCGATCCCCCAGAGCAGTCGCAGAGCAGTTAACGAAAAGCTCCTGTACCTGATCGACAACAACTGCTGCGAAGCGTATGGTATCACGAAGCAGGATATTTTTCAGGGTTATACAGGGGATGGAGGCCTGCACGGGCTTTCCCGGAAGAACTATCGGAGCTACCATACATACAGTGAGGCAAAAAAAGAGCTGGAAAACGGCCAGTTCTTTACACCGCCCGCCTTGTGTCAGTTCGTGGCGGATTGCCTTCGACTGGAAGAGGACGATCTGGTAGCGGACCTCACCTGTGGGATGGGGAACTTCTTCAACGTAATGCCGGTGGAAGCCAATGTCTATGGCTGTGAATTGGACACCAAGGCATTCAAGGTGGCGTCATATCTTTATCCGGAGGCCAATCTGGTTAATAAGGATATTCGCAATTATATGCCGCAGGTACGCTTTGATTATGTGGTAGGCAACCCGCCCTTCAACCTGCAATGGATGGCTGAGAATGGAAAGGAGTATCTATCGCAACTCTACTATTGCTTGAAGGCTGCCCAATTCTTGAAGCCACTGGGGATCCTGGCTTTGATCGTACCCAACTCATTTCTGGCCGACTCGTTTTCGGACAGCTCAATGATTCGGAAGATGGAGGCACAATTCCGGTTTCTTGGTCAGATCCTGTTGCCGGATGATACCTTTGCGCAGATGGGTGTTTCGCGCTTCCCAATAAAGCTGCAGTTCTGGCAGAAGAAGGGCGTGGATTCCGAAACACCGGCTCGCTATCACACAGGAATGGATAACGATCTTTCCGGCGGCATCTATGCTGGTGCAGCACAAGCGATCCACATGTCGCTGCTGCAAATGCCAAAGGCCATGCTGAAGGAAAATCGCGCCAAGATTCTGCGGGAACTGGCAAAGGAGCGTCAAACCTCTGCATCGTTTACTTATACGGTAGAGAAGATGCTGTACCAAATCAGGATACATCCGTCCCTGAAGGATCGGTATGCCCAATGCTGCGCGTATCTGCATCGGTTCTATACGGAGACACAGCCGCCAGAGATGCGATATGAGGAATGGTGCAAACGGCGGTTGACCGAGGCGAAGGTACTGCATTATCTTCGTCAGACACTCAGACGTCAGAACCGGCAGCCGGAACGTGATGAGATCCACCTTGTCAAGCGGGATTATTCATTCGCCTATAAAGGGTATAGTGCCGCAGTGCGACGCCGCATGAGCGAAGAGCTGCGCCAACCTATCCCGGTCTGTGAAGCAGTGCTGCGCGGTGAAACACTCCCTGGTTACGAACGGCTGCTGCGTAAAAAGCGGCATGAATACCTGATCCAGAGCCAGCCTTTTCAGGAAATGACCCCGGACACGGGAATTGGGAAATGGTTGGATGATTTCTGGTTATGGGATGCCGAGAACGAGGAGGAGATCCTGCTGAACGATACCCAACTCCACGACCTGAATCTTGCTCTGCAAAAGCGCTATACGCTGCTGCAATGGGAACAGGGTTCCGGTAAGACGCTGGCTGGCATTGCCTATGGGAAATACCGCATGGACAGACAAGGGTATCGTAACACCTGGGTCATTTCATCGGCCATCTCTATCCGCAATAACTGGAATGTGGTGCTGCCCAACTATGACGTGTCGTATGTGTTCGTGGAACGGCTGAGGGATCTGGAGCGGATCAAGCCCGGCGACTTTGTGCTGATGACCTTTAATGCGCTGTGCAAGTATCGCAGGCAGATCAAAAAATGGCTGAAGATCCATAGCCGCAAGACCTGTCTTGTACTGGATGAAAGCGATGAGATATGCAATCCGTACAGCAGCCGTGCCAAGGCGGTGCTGTCCTGTTTCAGACGATGCCAATCAAAGCTGCTGACCACAGGAACCAGTACCCGGAACAACATCTCTGAGTTCGCACCGCAGATGGAATTGCTTTATAACAATTCCATCAATATGCTATCCTGCTGCCACACCATCTATCACTATGATAAGGACGGCACGGCGACACGAGAGCCTAACCCGTGGTACGGTCAACCGATCCCGGCCTATCGTCGTGGCTACACGCTGTTTGCCAATTCACATCTGCCGGAGAAAATCACCGTATTTGGTGTCGGACAGCGCACACAGGACATCTACAATGCAGATAGTCTGCGTGATATCCTCGCCAAGACAGTAATAACCCGTACCTTTGAGGAGGTCACCGGGAAGGACATCAAACGTATCCATCAGGAGCCCATTCCGTTTTCAGAAGAGGAGAAGGCCGTATGGGTACAGGCGGTCAAGGAGTTCCATACCATGCGCCAAAAATATTTCACCTCAACGAATAACGCGAGGAAAGACGCCATGCTGCGGATCATCCAGCAGATCACGCTTTTGCTGCGGATCAGTGCCGCGCCTAATACGGTTTCGGAGTATAGCGGCGAGCTTCCCGGGAAGCTGCGGAGAACGATCCAGCTTACCGGCAGCTGGGCAGAAGAGATCGTGGCCATAGGCGTCCGCCATACCGTGGTGCTGGACGCCTATGCGGCAGCCCTGCGGGAAGCGTTTCCCAACCGGCCACTTTTCATTGTGACCGGCGCGACGACTACCTTTGCGAAACGCAGGGCATTACGGCAAACACTCCGCGAGAGCGGAAACGGCATCCTGCTGTGTACGCAGCAGAGCTTGCCCAGTTCAGTCAACTTCGAGTTCGTCAACAAAGTCATCATCCCGGAGCTGCACTATAACAACTCCCGCATGAGCCAGTTTTACATGCGCTTCATCCGCTTTAATTCCGTTGACTGGAAGGACATCTATTTCCTGACCTATGCACAGAGCATTGAGTCCAACCTGATGCAGATGATATTGGCAAAAGAGAAGCTCAATCTCTTCATGAAGGGCGACGAAACAGATATGGATGATATTTACGAACGATTTGGAGTGGACTACGATCTCACATCGCTGCTGTTATACCGCGACATAGATGAAGACGGCCGTTTCAGCATTCGCTGGGGCGAACAGGAAATTGCGTAAAGGAGGTATCGAGCATTGAGGCAAAGAGAAACCAAGGCGGAACGGTTCGTGCGTGTGGCTGAACAGCGCACACAACGAGCCGTAGACGCTATCCATTCGCTTTCTAATTGTGCAAGCCGCGTGTGTTACGATTACACGCCGGAACAGGTAGAACAGATCATAGCGGCACTGGAGGCGGAAGTAAGACGCCTGCAAAGTGCATTTACGGGCGAAAACCGCTTTACACTGTGCCCATAAGTCAGAGGCCCCGGATGATTTCCGGGGCCTCAAATATAAGTCAATAAGGAGTATAAACATGAAAAGAGAATCTGCCCCGCAGGAGTATACCTGTCGGAATTGCCCGGAACGGCATTACCATGCGATCCCCGCTCCCCAGAAGTCAAAGGGACTCATGATGCACTTTGGCGAAAGCTATTGCACCCTGCCGAAGAGAGCCAGACATCTTAAAAGCCGTGATCTGAACAGACGGGCACCGGAATGGTGCCCGAAGCGGAAAGTGCCGAACACGCTGCGGATCTACTATTACCGCAGCCCGGAAACGTATATGTTGGACAATGTGCTGCATCAGGGCTTTGCATTCACACCGCTGCCCACGGCAAGCCGCTATGCAATGGCATATGAGGGAACTTCCACGCTCTCCCCGCGGGAGTTTTGGCTGAAGCTGCTCACACAGAAGGATACGGAGCTGTTAGGCATAGAGGTCAAAGCCAAGTCCGTAGTAGAGATAGACGATGGGCTTGCCCCGTGCTTTTTCTTCAAAACGGAAGAAGGCTATACGCGCTGTCAGTGCTTCGATGCTGATCGCGCACGCACCAACTGCATGGAAGGCTGGGAGGAATATAATCAGGAGGACATAAAATGATCATCAACCAAGAGGGTATGCGCTATACATACAACGGCATGACCTACACTGTCGGTGCCGCTGTCATGGCAACAGAGGCAAGTGAATATCGTGGACTTTATGGCACCATCACGGAGATCCGTGACGGAGCTGACCGAGAGACAGAAAATGATACGCCTGACATCTATTGCTGTTTTGAACCGCCTCTGTTTCAAGAGGAGATCCGGGAGCTGGAGCGACGCTTCACAGATCTATATCAATCGCCTAAGAAGCTCGATGAGATCACGCTGGATATGGTTATCATGGCACCGGAGATGGTTCGGGTGATCTTGCCTGATCCCTCAGTGTGCAAGACATGCAAGGTCTATCTCCTTACAATGCAGTTTACCACAAGCTGGGATTCGGGCTGCATTACAGAGCTGTACGCCGACTATGATATGGCGCGTTTTGCTATGCTGAAGGGCATCCGCGAAGAACAGGCAGAAGGCTGTATAAAGGATTGGGCAGATAGGGATGCTCTGGAGGAGGACTACTGCACAGATTTTTATGAGGCGTGGCATCGAGATGAATACTCTGAGAAACACTTTACCGCATCTATTGAAAAGCTGTCCCTTACATTGCCACAAAGAATTATAGAAGCGGAATGAAATTATGATTGAAATTATTATAATTTGGAGTATAATAATTGTAAAGGTGGTGATCGCATGCATGTATTTGTTGATCGGCAGCAGGAGATGGAGACGCTGCAAAGTGAGTATGCGCGGAATGGCAGCGCACTTGTCGTACTGTATGGACGCCGGCGAGTGGGAAAGACTACGCTGATATCCGAGTTTATTCGGGATAAAAACGCCCTGTTTTTCCTTGCGAGTGAAGAGTCCGAAGCACAAAACCGAGCGGCATTCAAGGAGAAGGCAGCAGAATTTATTGATAGCGATCTTCTGCGTAATGCAGATGTCAAAAGCTGGGACGTGATATTCAAATCAATCATGGATGCCAAGCATGACAGCAAGCCCGTTATCGTACTGGATGAATTTCAGTATCTGGGCAAAGCGGAGCCTGCGTTCCCTTCCATTTTCCAGCGGATATGGGAAGAGATATTAAAGAACCAGTCTGTTATGGTCATTCTTTGCGGCTCCCTGATCTCCATGATGGAGTCTCAGACACTGGCCTACGGCAGCCCTTTATACGGAAGGCGAACCGCGCAGATCCGGCTCAAGCAGATCCCGTTCGCCTATTACCATGAGTTTTTCCCTGGCAAAACCCGCAGAGAACTCATTGAGCTATACTCTGTTACAGGCGGTGTCCCCAAGTATATCGAGTTATTTTCGGAGAGTAGCGATATCTATCGTGCTATCCAGAAATGCGTACTGAACCGCTCTGGCTATCTCTATGATGAACCGCATTTTTTGCTGCAGCAGGAGGTCAGTGAGGTTGGCAGTTACTTTTCCATTATCAAGGCGATTGCGGCTGGAAACCACAAGCTTTCCGCGATTGCCGCTGTGTTGGAGGTCAAGTCAACGAACCTGACCAAGTACCTGAAGACCTTGATGGATCTGGATATTCTGGAACGAAGGGTGCCTGTCACAGAGGAAAATCCCGAGAAGAGCAAGCGCGGCCTTTACAAGATCAAGGATAACTATCTGCGATTTTGGTTCGCATTTATCTATCCCAATATGAGCTTTATCGAAAGCGGGCATAGCGGTATCGTGATGGATAAGATCCGCAGGGGACTCACTACCAGCCACATTGGCTTCGTATATGAGGACATCTGCCAGGAGCGGATGTGGGAATTGAATGTCAATAACGCATGGCCGTTCCAGTTCTCCCAACTGGGTGGGTATTGGGATGCCAAGAATGAGATCGACATTGCAGCTCTTGATCCGGAGGGCAAGAACCTGATTCTGGGAGAGTGCAAGTACTGGAAAGAGCCAGTTGGTCTTAATGTCCTTCATGCGTTGGAAGCTAAGGCCTGCGATGTCGCATGGGAGCGGGATCGGCGAAAAGTGTGGTACGTCCTGTTCAGCATCTCCGGCTTCTCGGATGAGCTACGCAATCATGCCGCAACACGGGACGATCTTCTTTTGATTGACGATGGAGAAAGATAGCTGATCGACCAGCCGGTTCAATATCTTCAAAACGCCCCAAAATTCTTTGAGGGAATTAAAGAAGTCCTGACAAATATGTATAAAACAGACGTGGAGATTTCCACGTCTGTTTTTTTCCTAACTGTTGCAGTAATGCGTATTAAAGTCGTATAAACACAGTATAAGCACAAAAGAGAAGGAGCTGATCTTATGTTAGTCTGTGTAGACCACGGAAATAAACAAATTAAAACAGCCAGTGGGGTATTTACATCCGGACTGGTAGAGAGCGATACCCGTCCCCCTTTCGGTGACAACATTCTATTTTATCGGGGAAAATACTACACGCTCTCCGACCAGCGTATCCCCTATACCCGGGATAAAACAGAGGACGACCGATTTTTTATCCTGACGTTGTTCGCCATCGCTTACGAGATCAACACGGCGGGCCAGTATGTCCCGGACCGGCTGATGAACATTCAGCTTGCCGTTGGGCTGCCGCCTGCGCATTATGGAACGCAGTATAAACGCTTTGCCCAGTATTTCCTGAACCGCGGTGTGATCGGGTTTGAATTCAATGGGAGGAAATACTCCATCTGCATCACGGAGGCGGTCTGCTTCCCGCAGGCGCTGGCAGCCACGGCTCCGGTGTTCAAGCGGCTCCAGCTCGGCACGGTTGCCAAGGCCACTGTGATCGACATAGGCGGTTTTACTGCCGATTACCTCTCCCTGCGCTATGGCGCAGCAGACTGGGCTTCCTGCGATTCGCTGGAAAACGGCGTCATTACGCTCTATAACCGATTGCTGTCCAAGATTCGTGCCGACCATGATCTGCTGCTGGAGGAAACGGACATTGACTCCATTCTCACAGGTTGCAGTACAGAGTACGGCAGTGAGATCCAAACACTGGTAGAGCGCGGCGCGGAGTCCTTCGTGGCGGACCTTTTCCGTACTCTGCGGGAGCGGAAGATCGAGCTGCGTACCGGCAAGGTTATTTTTGTAGGCGGCGGCTCTCTGCTGCTTCGGAAACAGATCGAAAAGTCCGGTAAGGTTGGTACAGCCATCTTTGTGGAGGAGATTGGCGCCAACGCTGCCGGGTACGGTCTCTTGTATGCGGCTACGAAGACGAGTAGGTGATCCATATGGGCGAAAAGAAGGATTCCTTCAGATTTACCGTCCAATTCAATGCCGGTGACCCAAGCCACCAGCAGGTAGCCGCGATCTTGAACGAGCAGGGTCGGCGCAAGGCACAGTTCCTGGTCAACGCCGTGACCCACTATATGAATTGCCCGGAAACACCGGAGGCCGCGGCTGCGCCAAGGATAGACCGGCAAACAGTGGAGCAACTGGTTCGTGAGATACTGTCCAATATGCACCCGGAACCCGTACCCGCAGCGGGCGAGGATATGCCCTGCGGTGATCCGGCTATTACGGCCGCTGAAGGCATCCCGTTCGATGCCGCGGCCATGCTGGGAGAAGATGGTTTCCATTCGCTCATGGACTCATTGGCTGCAATACAGAAGCCGTGAAATCGACAGGTGATCATATGGAGCATACTTCGGCATACATAAATTGCCAGGAGCCAGACTGCGCGTATTACGCAGCCTGGCTCCTGACTTGCAAGGAGACAATGGTCGAAAGTAAGCCAGCACTTTCAGACCGGTAGAAATCGCCGCTCCCGCATGATATGATAAATTTGAAGAAAAGTTTTCCTGTCCACGCAATGAATGGTTATTTTTGTTGTCTATATAAGTGAAAGGCCTTTACGCAGAAAGAAGGGAGGGCGCAATGAAAGACCATGAGATCATAGAATTGTACTGGGCGCGTAACGAGAGCGCGATTACCGCCACCGCAGAAAAGTACGGGAACTACTGCCATACGATTGCATATAACATACTGCGTAACAAAGAGGATGCGGAGGAATGTGCCAACGATACATACCTCGGCGCATGGAATTCAATCCCGCCGCAGCGTCCGAACCGTTTGTCGATCTACTTAGGGAAAATCACGCGCAACCTCGCTCTGAACCGTTATAAGCGGTATACTGCCGAAAAACGCGGACACGGACAAGTAGTCCTCGCGCTGTCTGAGTTGGAAGCCTGCGTTCCTTCGGAAACGACTGTGGAGCAGACCATCGAAGAAAATGAGTTGGCTGCCGCCATTGACCGCTTCCTGTATGCAAAGCCCAAGCTGAACCGTAACATTTTTGTCCGCAGATACTATCATCTCTATGCAATACGGGATATTGCGGACGCATACGGAATGAGCGAGAGCAAGGTGACGTCTTTGCTTTTCCGTATGAGAAACGAACTAAGACGATTTCTTGAAAAGGAGGGAATTATGCTATGAAAACCGAAGTTCTTCTTCGTTCGATCGGAAAGATCAATGACGAGCTTATCGCTGACGCGGAAAGCGAAGCAAATACCAAAAGAAAGCCCGGTTGGGCCAAGCTTGGAATCATGGCTGCCTGCCTTGCACTGGTTCTCTGCACCGGCATCGCCACACATGCCATCCGAAGCAATGCGACAGCAGGCACCTTCACAATGGATGTCAACCCCAGCGTGGAATATACGATTGCCAAAAGCGGGATCGTTAAGAATGTCCGCAGCCTGAACAGCGATGCGGAAAATGCGCTCAGCGATGTTGCGTTGGGAAAGCAGAGTGTCGAGACCGCTCTAACGCGCACGGTCGCCGCCTACGAGGCCTGCGGATATATGGAAAACGGCGAAGCGACTGTTCTGATCTCTTTTGATTCCCGTCTTGATGCGAATGCCGAACTAAAAGCCTCTCTCTCTGCGGAGATCCGGAAGGCCTTGGAGCAGACCGATGCCGTCGGCACACTGGTTTTCCACTCCGAACTGACGGAAAACGCCGAAGCAGCAAAGATCGCCGAGGAATTCCATGTCTCCCTTGGCCGCGCCGACTGGATCCTTACCGCAGCAAACAAAACCGGTCTGCCCACGGACGAGGTTGCCCGCATGTCGTTGGACGAGCTTCTTAAATTCCAAGAGGTCTCCGGCATTTCTTCTGTCAGTGTATCGAAGTTCATCTCCTTGGAGGAAGCAAAGAAGATTGCACTGAAGGACGCCAAACTGGATGAACTGACGCAAAAGATCGTGTTCACCCGAGAGGAGCTGAGCCGCAATCAGGGCAAGCCCTGCTACCTGCTGGAGTTCTACACCGGGACGAATCAATATTTCTACCAAATCGACGCAAAGAGCGGCAGCATTATTTACGCCGGGAAATTTATCACGCTTTCCGAAGCGAAAAAAATCGCCCTGGATGATGCCGGATGCGAGGATAAAGTCAGCTTTACCGAGGAAACCCTTGTGAGCGGCGGCATCAAAACGCCTTACTACCAGCTCGTCTTTGCCGATGCAAAAACACAGTGGACATACCGCATTGATGCGGTGCTGGGCACTGTGTTGGAGAAGCAGCAGAAAGAGATCGTGACAACGGACTTCATCTCTCTGGAGGAGGCAAAGCAGATCGCGCTGAAGGACGCGGGACTTGATGAGGCCACGCAAAAAATCGTGTTCACCCGAGAGGAGCTGAACCGCAATTCAGGCAAGCCCTGCTACATCTTAGAGTTCTACACCGCGAAGAAGCAGTATTCTTACAAGGTGGACGCCAAGAACGGCAGCATCATGGAGGCTTACCACTTCATTCTTCTGGCGGACGCGAAGAAAATCGCACTGGACGATGCCGGGGCCAATGTGAAGGTGGTCTTCACGACAGAGGAGCTGGTTGCCGGCGGCATCAAGTCACCCTACTATTACTTCGTCTTTGAAAGTGACTCAGCTCGCTGGACTTACAAAATTGACGCCGTTCTGGGCGTGATCATGGATAAGACCTGCGATAAGATCATTCCCCTTGCTCCGGAGTTTATCGGCTTGGAAAAGGCAAAGCAGATCGCATTAGAGGACGCTGGACTTGATGAAGCTACCCAAAAGATCGTGTTCACCAGAGAGGAGCTGAGCCGCAATTCTGGCAAACCCTGCTATATTCTGGAGTTCTACACGGACAAGTGTGCGTATTCCTACAAGGTCGATGCAGTATCCGGAGACATCCTCGAAAAGAACATCGAGTGGCGTTCCCGTCAGGAGAGCGAGCCTGTTTCGGAAACCGTTCAGAGTACCGATTCCAATCAGCGCAGAATAGGTTAACCACGACAAGGTGTTTTTGAGCAAGGGCACGCCCGCAGTGGGCGAGGATATGCCCGGCGGCGATCCGGCTATTGCGGCCGCTGAAGACATCCCGTTCGATGCCACGGCCATGCTGGGAGAAGATGGTTTCCATTCGCTCATGGACTCATTGGCCGCGATACAGAAGCCGTGAAAGCGGCAGGTGGTCATATAGAGCATACTTCGGCATACATGAATTGCCAGGAGCCGGACTGCGCGTATCACGCAGTCCGGCTCCTGACCTGTAAGGAGACAATGGTCGAAAGTAGCCTAAATTGGAAGTAAGATGAAGTCTTTTTATTTGGCGATACGCTCCAGGATTTCGATCAGCAGCTCGGTGGTGATCTTGACGTCCTCAATCTTGCAGACCTCGTTGGGCGTATGCACATCCACCAGCGTCGGCCCAATGGAGATCATATCCAGATGAGGGTTCTTCTCCGCAAAGGCGCCGCACTCCACGCCGGCGTGTACCGGCTCCACGATCATATCCGTGCCGGTCAGATGCTTGTAGGCCTCGCAAGCGATATGGGTCAGCTTGCTGTTGGGATTGACCGCCCAGCCGGGAACATGACCCTCGCTGTCGAAGGTAAAACCGAAGCTATTGGCCAGTGCGCTGCAGATCACACCGATCTGAGTGGCCTGATAGGCAACGCTGCTGCGGGCAAACACCGTGAAGCGCACCATATCCTCGTCCACGGACACCACACCCAAGTTGGCGGAGCTCTCCACCAGCCCGTCAATGAACGGACTCATGGTATGTACGTTATTGGGAACCGTGGTCATCAGCCCTACCATACCATAACCAACCTCCCCTGTCAGTACGCGGTCGGGCGCGGTATCACCGAAGGTGGTGGTGAACACCATATCCGATTCGATGTTGCCAAAAGCCTCCACGAACTCTGCGCGGAAGGTCTCAATGATAGCCTTGGCCCTGTCCTCCTCGGTGGCAGACAGAACAATGGTGGCGGTGCCAAATGCGGGGATGGCGTTCTTCGCCTGACCGCCGCTGAAGGAGGCCACGCGGTAGCTGACGCCGCCCTGCCGCAGCATAGCCAGCAGCGTAGCGATGCTGACCAGCGCATTGGCGTGACCCTTGTTGATCCCCACGCCGGAGTGACCGCCCAGCAGACCACTGAGGGAAATGGTCAGTGTCTTGCAGCCCACAATAGGCTTTTCCCACTCGGCCTTGTGGCTGTAGTTAAAGAAGTCGCCGCCGGCACAGGAATTGCACAGTGAGCCCAGCGTTTCCCAATCCAAATTGACCAGATAGCCGCCGTCAAGATACTTGGGGTCAATGGCGATGGAGTCCATGCCGTCTTCCTCGTTGGTGGTGAAGATGGCGCGGATGGGACCGTGACGCAGGGTGTCGTCCTGCAGCAGGTACAGGCACATCGCCACGCCGATACCGTCATCGGCACCCAGGCTGGTGCCGTCTGCAGTCAGGGTCACACCATCGTTGATGACCTTGATGGGATCGTTCATAGGATCATAGGTGACGCCCTCTTCGCATACGCAGACCATATCCATGTGTGCCTGAAAGATCACACGGGGTACATTCTCGCAGCCGGGGGAGGCGGGCTTGTCAATGATGATCTCATTCATGTTGTCCTTTTCCACGGCCAGACCATGGTTTTTGGCCCACTGGAACAGGTACTCGCTGACACGCTCCTCGTGATGGGAAGGGCGGGGCACCTTTGCCAGCTCCAGAAATTCGGACAATACAATATCTAACGCTTTGTCTTTACTCATAGCAAACACTCCTTACTGTGCGACGGAGCAGGCCTCGTCGATAGTCATATCGCCGGAGCCGGCCAGCTTGGTATTCTTCAGCAGGGAATAGAGGATCCAGTAGGCCACAAAGGCGATGATCACGCCGTCCAGTGCGGAGGAGAACACCGTCACCACGCCCAGCGTCTCCAGCAGTGCGAAGCCGCCGCCGATGACCCACGCGATGATGCCGATCCAGTTGATGCCGCGCACAGGAGACCAGTTCTCCGTCTTGGCCTTGCAGATGACCCAGTAGTCGCAGATAACGACGCCCATGATGGGAGGCACCACCGCGCCCAGAATGCTGATATAGGTGTTCAGGAAATCCGCCAGACCTGCAATGGCCATGAGGACGCCCAGTACGCCGCAGATCATGGTGACCAGAGGACGCTTGCTGTCCTTGATGGAGAACATCTTGCAGGCGGCCAGACCGGACATATAGGCGTTGCCGGTATTGGTGGTCCAAGTGGCGAGGATCAGCACCAGCATGGCAACGATGGGCAGACCCAAGCCTGCGAACATGGCGGCCACGTCATAGTTGCCTGTGCCGATGGACATGATGGCGCCCACCATGATCATCAGAAGAGCTGCAGGCATAACGCCAATCAAGGTGGCCTTCACCACATCGCCGCGGGTCTTACAGTAGCGGGTATAGTCCGCGTTACAGGTGGCACCCAATGCAAATAGACCGATGACGGTAGAGATAGCGGCGGGCAGGGGCATCAGGTTCTCCGAAACGGCAGAGGCGATGTTGCCCCAACCGGCGGTGTTGATGGAATGGATACCGCCATAGGCGCACAGCAGTACAAGAAGGGGAACGGCGATATAATTCAAGACCGCCATCCACTTCACGCCGTAAACGGCGGTGATGAACATGACAACGCCCCAGATAACACAACTGAGCCAGAAGGGGAATTCTACGCCCAAATGGAACAACAGTGTGTTGAAGGCCACGGCGCAGGTGGCGGTCTGCACGGCGAACCAACCTGCCTCACAAATAAAGATAACCAGTGCCATTGTGAAGTTGGCACCTGTCATACCGAAGGCTCTGGTGGAACACATGGTGGCGTTCAGACCGGTGTCAGAGCCGACAATGCCGCCCAGGATCATCATGGTGCAGCAGATGGCAAACCCGATGAGGGTGGCCCAAAAGATGGAACCCATGGTCAGCACACCTCCGAAGATGCCGCCGACCATCAGCATGGGGATACAGATCATGGTACCCACCCAAATGAAAGCGATACTCCACCAGGAGCGTTTTTCGTTGGGTTGGATCTGGGATAAGCCCTTATCCTCCTGCTTGGTTTCTGTTACAGTCGTCTTGTTTTCTTCCATGTTGTTATTCTCCTCTCTCTAAAATGTAGGGACGGGGAATGCTCTCATTTAGACGGAAAGCCGGGAACGGGAACTGTGCCCCGTCCCCGGCTTTTCGTCGATGTAAGGAAGCTCGCTGTTGTCGGGTTCTGCAGGAATGCGCTTACTTGGCGGGATAACGAACGATTCTGCCGGTGTACTCCACGTTCTTGAAGTAGGGAGCCCACACATCGTTGATGGCGGCCTCGCCGTTCTTCCACCAGCGTTCATCCACCTCGATAATGCCGATGTCCACATACTGACCCTCCTTGGTATCAGCATTGGTCAGAGGCATACCATCATTGATCTCGTAGAAGGAGATGATGTCGGGGGCGGTCATGACCACGATGCCATCCTTGTAGATGACCAGATTCTCGTTCTGGAACAGAACCATATAGGTGGAGCCGTCTTCGCCCGCGACAGTGGCGGTGCCATAATCGAAGCCGCCGGCCGTCTTCGTTTCCACCTTGGTGATCTTACCGCGGCAAACGGCCTGGCACTTCAGGCTGGAATGCTTGGCGAGATACGCATAGAAATTCTCGGTGGTGTTCTCGGTCTTATACGTGGCCATCACTTCGCCGACGGTCTTGGCACGGGTAATGGTGCCATTGCCGATAGCGGCCTCGATCTGTGCCTGATTGACCATCCAGCCGGACAGACCGGCCATCATATCAAAGCCCACGCAGATGTTTCTGCCGATGACCTCGGCCTCGTGTGCATCGCGAGGATCGGCCAGCTCAATGGTCAGGCGGTTATTCTTGTGGTCGGCCATAGCCAAAGGAGAGGTATCCAGGCCGTTGACGTGCAGCAGCAGCGTGTCCAGAGCGGGGACAGCGCGGGCAGCACCGTCTGCATCAATGACGGGGATATCGTTCATCATGGCAATCAGCATGGGAACGAAGGTGTTGAAGCCGCCGATCTCAACGGGAATCGTATAGCTCAGGGTGCGACCCATGTTCGCAGCCATATCCACCAGAGCGTTGTAGGCGTTGACGGCGTAGGGCGTAAAGTCCTTGTCCTTCAGTGCAACGGGAGAACCCATGCCTGCGGTCACAGCGGCATAGGCGTTGACATTCATCTCACCAGTGGAGATCATGCGGAGCTTCGGATCACCATGTTCCTTGATGTAGTTCTCCAGCATCTCCAAACCGGAGCTGGCAGAACCACCACCGCCGGCACCCAGGACGGTGGCACCATAGATGATGTTGATAATATCCTGACGTGACAAAACAGTAGACATTTCGAGTTCCTCCATATTCTTAATTTTTGTGGCGTTCCCGCCATCTCTGCTTAAAAGTATACAGAGTCTCGGTGTATAGGTCATCGGGTGGCAAACCAAGGATTCTCCCGTTTTGTTGGCCGCGAAAACAAAGAGAGACCGCATATGCAGTCTCTCTTTGTGGAGTTTGCTCAATTGGATTGTGGAAAACGACTAAAGCTCCTTTAGGATGCGATAGACCGTCGCCGCCTCATATACGGCGAGGGTCGCGGGCATTTGCACCAGATCACACCGCAAAACACTCCGTATCTTATTAAGCCGGTAGTGTACGGTGTTCTTGTGAATATATAACAGGTCACCCGTGCTTTGCGTATTAGATTCTGCGTCCAAAAGATAGGTACATAGCGTTTCTATCAGAATGTCCCCGTCTGCGGTATCCTTCAGCTTTCGAATCGGCAGCAGACAGCTCGCTACTGATTCTTCTCCTTGCTTCACGTAGTCGATACATGATTGCACATAGCGCACATCACTGTCTGAATAGATCTTGCGCCGCGGATATACAGCGCAGAGCTCTGCAAAGCAGCGTATCATCCGGTTATATGCATCGCGGGCCTGCGAGGTGTTCTCAAGATCGTCGAAGACACAGCCGCGTGCAGCATATCCCTCTTTTTCAAGCAGGGAGACAAAAGCCTCACCCATCTCCCGCGTATTTTCCTCAAGCAGCATCCCGTCGGTCAAGGCGACAATATAAGTGCCGTAGCTATCAACGATGACGATTTTATGGTGCTCCTGCAGGTACACCTTCAGCTTCAGGACAACATCCAGCTTTTGGCTGGCGGTCAGCTCCTGCCCTGTCCTCAGATCCGAAAGCTGCAAAACCCACATGGTGTTAACGGCACTTATGGAAATGCCCATTTGCTGTGCGAGTCTACGCATTTTGGCGGGATCGTCTGTCAGGACCGCTTCTACCAGCGCATCTGTACCGTCATAATAAGTGCCTTTGTCCCAGATGTTTAAGAACAACGCAACAACATCTACTGCTTGCTGCAGCCTTTCAGGATCCATTTGGTCAAACTCGTCCAGCACCAGCAGGTGCATCCCTCGATGGGTCTTTGACGGAACGGGTATGTCCCATAATCTAAAGCTGTGCCCATCCAATTCCATCCGCTGCTGACCTTTCGGCGGCGGCTTCTGCCTTTGAACCATCTGCAGCAACGAATGATAGTTCCACTGATTGGAAACGGGCCACGCCGCTGCCCCTCTTCGCTCCAAATATCGATCTGTCAGCAGCAAGGTGCAGCGCATGCGGTCGGACAGCAGACGCAAGACGGTATTGATGTTCCGCTGCTGCGGTTCCAAAAGCGCAATGCTGTTCATCACCTCGGCGGTATAATAATTGCCCTGCATTCGCCGCTTGTGGACATACTCGACTATATCCGTGATCATATCCGAGTATCGGAAGTCCATGCGGCCAAAGGGCATAGCAATCAGCGGGAGGTTGATCTCATCCGCAACGGCAATCAGTGCATCGTCGATCTGAGGAATAAAGACCCCAACGTAAAACAGAACAAGTCCTGCCGCGCCCATACTGCGCAAATGCCGCAAAACACTACACTGTCGGCTAACATCATCTTTAATGGTCACGAGAGCAGATATGACCAACTCGTTTCCGACAATCAGCTCGTCAGATAATAGATTTGTTTCCGGCCACTCCAGCACACTGACAGAGGATACCGCGCGATCTGTTCCTTTTGCTCCGGCAATCAACTGTGCTTCACGCAGCGTGGGAAGTTTCAGGCAATCCGCAACGGTCACGTTCATAGGATATCTCCTCTCGGCGGGACACGTACCAACAATCGACACTTTTTCATTCTCATAGTACCAAAGTTTCTGGTGACAGGCAATGTTTTTTTGCACAATTTCCGACCGCTTTTTGTTGTTTCTGCAACTAAAAAGCGCGTCAAAGGGCATCGTTGCTTCCAGATAATGACTGCCGCAGATGCGAGGCGTTTCTCTTGTAGAATCGTGCCGGATACAACGCGGGAGCCGGAATCGCCGATAGGTTCTCTGCATTTTGATAAGAATTGAAGATTTTTAAACGGTGCCGTTTGGGGGTAAGGCTTTTGTATAAAGCATAGAATTTTTCCTTGCAGACCTGCCATTATCTCTGAGTACATGTCCATCACTACACAACCGCTGTAAGAACTGTGCAGATATGCCTCCTATATTTTGTGTCGTCAAAATGACAGTCATGAGCTGTGCCGACAGTATTTACCTCTTGCGTATATAGAACTTATGTTCTATTATGGTGGTTAAGAAAACTGGGAGGAGGACGGATAGATGGGACGGAATATTCTACACGTAGACATGAACGCATTTTATGCATCTGTGGAATGTCAGCGGCGCCCTGAACTGCGTCAAAAGCCGGTGGCAGTCTGCGGTGATCCAGAAGCCCGTCACGGAATCGTCCTTACTGCCAACTATGTAGCAAAGCCACGAGGCGTCAAAACAGGCATGGCCATCTGGCAGGCGAAGCAGCTTTGTCCCGATCTGGTGGTGCTGCCTGCCGATATGAGGGAGTATATCCGATTCAGTAAGATGGCTCGCGAGATTTACGAGAAATACACCGACCAGATCGAGCCGTTTGGCCTTGATGAAAGCTGGTTGGATGTGACCGGCAGCGTCGGTCTGTTCGGTTCGGCCGTGAGTATTGCTGAAGAGATCAGCGAGCGGATCAAGTTTGAGTTGGGGATCACCGCCAGCATCGGCGTTTCCGACAATAAGATCACGGCGAAGCTGGGTAGTGACTATAAAAAGCCGGACGCCATCACCCGTATCGAGCGGGATAACTATAAAGAAATTGTCTATCCGCTGCCAGCATCCGATCTGCTCTATGTTGGTCCTGCCACAGAGCGCAAGCTGCGCGGTGTTGGGATTTATACCATCGGGCAGCTTGCCGAGGTGTCGCCGAAGCTTTTGGAATACAAGCTGGGGAAAATGGGGCTGGTGCTGCACACTTTCGCCAACGGGCTTGATGTATCTCCTGTGCAGCGCAGTGATCATATCCGTGCCATAAAATCGGTAGGCAACAGCGCCACCACGCCGCGCGATCTGGTGAGCGACGATGATGTGCGACTCATGCTGTATCTGTTGGCGGAAAGCGTCGCCTGCCGGATGCGGGAGCTGGCATCAAAGTGTACGGTGGTCGAAGTCAGCGTCCGGGACAAAGAACTGCACTGGTATAGCCGCCAGCGGAAGCTGGCGGTTCCAACCTGCTCCAGTGCAGAGATCGCAGAAGTGGCGTTCAATTTGTTCCGTCGAAGCTATTCCTGGACGGCGCCGATACGCAGCATCGGTGTGCGAGGCGCTGATCTGGTAGATGCGACTATTGGTATACAAACTTCGCTTTTTGATAACGATAGGCGTCGGAGCGCGTGGGAACAAATCGATGTGACCATGGACAGGCTGCGGCAGCGATATGGCTATATGAGTGTGCGCCGCGCCATCACCATGTCTGACCCGGCATTGGGCTACATCAATCCCAAGGATGACCATACCGTGCATCCGATAGGCTACTTCGCAGGATAGGGGGAATATCCATGGAACTTGAAAAGAAGTATGTGCCGGTGACGGTGCATTTTGACGCCAACGGGAAGATGCGTCCTATCGAGATCGAGTTTGACGAAATGCGCAGATATCATATCGACAAGATACTGGACGTGCGCCGCGCAGCCTGCCAAAGTGTAGGCGGCGTGGGAGAGAGATATACCTGCCGCATACGGGGCAGGGAGAGTTATCTCTGGTTTGAAAAAGGCCGCTGGTTCGTAGCAGCGAAGGATGGAAAATAAGAAGGAGGCTGCCGGCAACGCCGGCAGCCTCCCTTGCGTAGAGAAAACTATTTACCAATACTTGGGATACTTGCTGGTGCTCTGCTGCTTTTCGGCATACTGCCACCAGGGAACTTGGGTGGCGAAATCAGTCAGCTTATCCCAGAACTGGTCGGCCAGCGTCCCCTTGTCCACGTAGACCGTGACAGTATAGGTCTTGCTGCTGCCATCCTCCATGGCGGCGGTATAGGTCACGGCATTGGTGAAGTTCACCGTCTCGCCGTTACCGGGCGTCAGAGACTTGACGCCGTTTGTGGCGATAACCGGGGTCAGCTTCGTCACATCTGTGCCGCGGGGCATGGTGATGGTAATGGTATTGGTGCTGTTGTTCACCGCACCGGCCACGCCATTGATGGAGAAGCTGGTGATGCCCTTGGCGGTCGTTGTGGCAGTCTCCCACTTGCAGGTGATAGACACATCGCCCGCAGGCATGGTAAAGCGTCCGTTACTGATGGTTTTGGTTTCGCCGCCCGCTGTTTCCAGCGTATAGGACAGAGAACCAGACACCATCTGATAGCCGTTGTCGGGCGTTACGGTAACGATGATCTCCTCACCCGCATCCGCCTTGGTGCGGTTAGTGGTGATCGTACCACCCTTGGGTGCCCTTATCGAAATCTTATACGCGCCGGTATCAGGCGTATCAGTGCCACTGCCATAGGCGGGGATCTCCACCTTCAGGGGTGCGCTCTCACCACCGGCTGCGCTTACGACCACGATGTAGATGTCGCGTGCATCCTCAGTCAGATTGCTGAGGGTGAAGGTTATCTCACCCGTGCTGGCCGTACCCTTAGTGGTGGATTTCATGATTTCATCCGCAGTGGGAGCTGTCGCGCCGTGATCCACCACCTTGTAGAAGTAGTTGCCTGCCTCGCTGGAGGTGAACTTCACGGTTGCACCGGTCTTGCTGGTGCGGGTAGCGGAGCCGTTGGACAGGGTGGGTGTACCGGGCGACGCAGCTTTCTGAATGGTAATGGTGTACTCCCGGGTAGGACCTTCGTTGCCTTCCGTAAGATCCTTCTGCGAACGCACGACGAACTTTGTGACTGTGCCCAACGTCATATTGCAGGCTTGTCCGTTCACATTCCACGCCGCTGTATCTCCATCTCTAAAGACCTTGGCATTCTTGGAATACGTCAGCTTAAGAACCATATTGGCCAGATTGGATGCGTCCGCATCAGCCGGCAGGGTAACTGTAAATGCCGTGCCATCCTGATCGCCTTCAAAGGTATTACCGCTATGATTCAACAGTAGCACCGATTCCAGAACACATTCCTCGCTCAAATAGTTGGGGTCTTCCGCGAAGGTGGCAACCACATTGACGGGCTGACGATTGGTCGCAGGCATAACAAAGGTTGTTTGGGCTTCAGTGCTGTTCGCAATTTCAACCTGAGTGTTATCGGAATCATAAGTCACGCTCCAACTTTGGAAAACATATCCAGTCTTTGGCTGCGCCTGCAGCTTGATTTTCGTTCTTTCGACTACACCGATAAGGCGTGTTGCCGCTTCTTCTGTGCCAATCTGAGCGGTGGCAGTACCCATGCTCTCGTCATTCACCGTGACATTCACATTACCATAGTCTTTCGCTGCAAAGATGGCACTAATGGTATAGTTTGAGGTTCCGTCAACAGTGAAGTAAGGTCGTTCGATACCTCCATATCCTGCGTCATATTTGAAGTTCACCTGCTCATTCGTTGTTGTGTTAGTGATTTCCCAGCCGACCAGTTTGTAACCAGCTTTTTTTGTGCCAGCAGTAATAACTGCAGAAACTTTCGCGTCAGCAATCACTGTCCGGGTAACAGAGTCATTCATATGTTTCCCAGAAGTGGAATCGTATGTTGATGCAACCACTGCCCAGTCACCGATCATTAACGACACATCGCCCGCATTAAAGTCGTTTGCGGTCAAAGTGACTTGTGATCCGACTGCCACAAACACAGCTTTAAGTGAGACAGTCGCTGCCGGCATATTGAACGTCAGCTCCGCATTTTTCAATTCAGCGTCAGACAATAAACCGGTAGGCCCTGCCACCACTTCCCAACGGTCAAACTTGGCATCGTATAAGTCGGTCTTAACGTAACTGTACTTCTGAGGAATGGCCTTGACCATAACGCGATCGCCTACTTTTGCTTCACTGGCAGACGTACCATTTACGGTAATCTCCGTTGTTCCCATTGGCTGAGTCACATTTTCAGTATTGATTATATACGCGCCATCGACTGCGGCGGTAATTGTATAGGTTTCTTCGCTCGCTGCCGTGACATTCAGCGTCACCGTATACTCAGGACTGTCGGCCTTACCGTCGTTGGAGGTAAACACCAGCTTGGTCGTGCCGGCTGCGGTGGGTGTATAGCTGTAATTGGCATCTGCGGCAACAGCCTCGGCATCGCCCACCTTCACCTTGTAGGTCAAGGCATCGTTGTCCGCATCCTCAAAGATAGTAGTCAGATCCAGCGTCCACGCCGTACCCACTGTGGCGTCAGCAGTCGCGGGGTTCACCACATTCGTCTTGATGGTAGGCACACTATCAGAAGAATCTGGCTCAATGACTATCTTAAAGCGGTAATAAGAATATACCTCCCAATCATCGTCCGTCACAAATGTCGTGTGATGTGTAGATTGATTATACACTTCACTGTATTCTCCGCTTTCCTGCTTTAAAGTCGTTAATGCCTCTGTTGCGGTGTCTGTAATGGTGGCCTCAGCCATATCTGCACCGGCAATGCTGTCGATGCTCCAATTACCAGCTTTGACAATAAGCTGCTCTGGTATTTCGGCCTTTGTGCCATCACTGCACTTCACTGGCTCAGAAACCGTCAGGCATATCTCGCCCACGATATAAAGCATATCGCTTACAAGCGTCTCTCTTTCATCATACTGCGTGATTGTATAATCAGTAATTGCCGCTTTCACTGTGGGATTTGCAGGTGCATCGTAGACACATCCGTCCGTGACGCTGATCTTCGTTATCTGCGGCCACGGCGCTGCAACTGTTCCGGCCTTAGCGGTTAGGTTCACAACATACGCCTCACTGTCAGCCGCACCACCATTGTTGGCAGTAAATGTCAGCTTGGTCGTTCCGGCAGTGCTGGGCGTATAGCGGTAGGTGCTTCCTTCGATAGCAACCGCATCACCATCGTTTACCTTTACCTTGTAGGTCAGAGCCTTGCCATCCTTATCCTCGAAAATATCGGGCAGGTTCAGCGTCCACTCCGTACCCACGGTGGTTTCGACATTTGCGGGGTTCTCCACATTCGTCTTGATGGTAGGCACACTATCAGAAGAATTCGGCTCAATGACTATCTTAAAGCGGTAATAAGAATATACCTCCCAATCATCGTCCGTCACAAATGTCGTGTGATGTGTAGATTGATTATACACTTCACTGTATTCTCCGCTTTCCTGCTTTAAAGTCGTTAATGCCTCTGTTGCGGTGTCTGTAATGGTGGCCTCAGCCATATCTGCACCGGCAATGCTGTCGATGCTCCAATTACCAGCTTTGACAATAAGCTGCTCTGGTATTTCGGCCTTTGTGCCATCACTGCACTTCACTGGCTCAGAAACCGTCAGGCATATCTCGCCCACGATATAAAGCATATCGCTTACAAGCGTCTCTCTTTCATCATACTGCGTGATTGTATAATCAGTAATTGCCGCTTTCACTGTGGGATTTGCAGGTGCATCGTAGACACATCCGTCCGTGACGCTGATCTTCGTTATTTGCGGCCACGACGGTCCCCCTGCATACGCATTAGGTGCGGTGATCGCAAAGAAGCTCATAGCCATGAGCAGGCAAAGGAGCAGGGATACTGCTCTTTGCCATCTCGTTGTTTTCATGGCTCTCTCCTTTCTGCTTTAATCGAATTTGTGTCCGTAGCTGGTCTGATGGTCAGCCACGTCGCTGTTCTCTGCCACCGCATCCCAAAGCTGCTGGGAAATACTTCGCTCAAAGATAACAGTGACGGTATAGTTTTTACTTTCCGCGCCCAGCGTTACGGTATAGGTCAGCGGACTGGTAAGGTTCACGACCTCGCAGGATACCGGACTGACAACAGCTCCCGCAGGAACGGTGACGACCGGTGCTGCCGCCGTGACATTCGTCCCAACCGGCAGTGTGACGGTAATGATGCCGGCACTCTGGTCGATCACACCATCCACACCCAAAACGGAGAAGCCTGTGATTTTCGCGGTGCTGGTGGCGGGCGTATCATTCCCACCGCCGCCCTTGGCGGAGATCGGCTGGCCGCTCTTATTCAGCACGGTAACGGTATAGGTGCGGCTGGCCAGATCGTTGTCGCCGCCCAGCGTGAACGTGGCAGCGTTGGCAAAGTCCACCGCAATGCCGGAGGTCGGTGAGCAGGTCTTGCCGGTGAATTCGATGTCCGTCACCAGCTTGGTGCTGGTCAGCTTGGAATCGTCCACACCGGAGACGGTGATGGTGTTCTTGGCATTGTCAACGACGCCATTGTACCACTCGCCGACCGCTTGAACACGGAAGCTGGTGATCTCCGCCTGCGTCTTGGATACGACCTTAATACGGTAGGTATTCTGTACTGTCTTATCGCCGGAGGTCACGGTGAAGGTCTTCCAGTCAGAGAAGTCCATCACCTTCTTGCCATCCAAAGACGGGTTGGAGGTCGCCTTGTAAGAGAGACTGGCACTGAGATACATCTTCGAGGTATCCACACCGGCGTTCACCGTAAGCAGGATCTCCGTTGCGCCATCGGATGCGTTGGTGACTTTCTTTTCCAGAATGTCCGTTGCGTTCAGCACGCTGTTTTGCAGCTTGATGCTGTTGATATCCAGCTCGGCGCCGGCAGCACCCACATCACCATAGTTCACGGTGACGTAATAGGTCTTGGTGGTTTTCCCGTCCTCGGCCATCACGGTAAAGGGCTGCTTGACGCCCTCTACGAAGGTCGTGGGAAGATTCGGAGCAAGAAGCATCGCTCCCTCCGCCATCGTCACGGTCGGAGTCAGGTTCGCCAAGGGCATACCCTTGGGCACTGTAACAGTGATGGTGTTCTCACCGCCTTCACCACCCTCGGTGATATCGCCCTGCTTGCCTTCGATCTCAAAGCCGGTGATGGAGGCGTCCGTAGACATCTGCCGGGCAAAGTCAAACCGGTGGTAATAGAAATAGCAGGGATTTCCTTGACCACCTTTCTCAAGGAAAGTGAGATACCACATGGTGGCGTAGCAGCCCTGATAGGTCGCCATAGCATTGTTGGTCACGCTGGTCGTATGATGGAAATAGCCGCCGCTTACGTTAGCGAAGTTATCCATCCAGTGCTGCAGCGCACTGTGACCCTGACCATCTGAGAACCGGGGATCGGCATTCCAGTCGATACCCATACTGCAAAGGCCCATCATGACCCATGCGGCAGACTCGCTATTGATCGTACCCCACCCACCGAAGGAGAAGTCGGAATTCATCTTTCTTAGGATGATCTCCAGACACAAATCCAGCTTTTCCTTTATCTGCGCACCGTAAACTGCATCCTCTTGATAAGGGGCCAGAGAGTACATGATAGCTCCCACCATGTCAATGCCGAACTCGTCATAATTGCCGTAGTCCAGAACGACATTTATCAGGTTCTCCCGCGTCCATCTGGCATTTTCCGGAATGGTGTAGGTTCCCATGTCCAGAGCCAGCAACGCAAAAATGGGGCCGTTGATGGTGTACTCACCGGAATAGTTGTAGAGTGCTGCGACAAGGTTGTCGATCTCATTGCCCTTGCTGTCGATGTACGGTTTTCCATTGTTGTACTGCGAGAGTTTCGTGCAGTCAAAACCGCGGGCAGTCAGCATCATGATGGTGCGGTCAAACTCGGTCATTGCCACATTTGTGGTCGTGTCCAGCTTTGCAAGCTTTGCGGCAATGTCGAAGGGGTGATCGGAGGTATTGTAGTTTTCTGGCCGGTTTTCATAGAAGCCGAGGTCCATCCACTCCCAGTCATCATTTGCTTCACTGCGATACCGAGTGATGATACTGTCACGAACCTGCTCAAGCTTGCCTATATACTTATTGGGAGCAGCTTCAGAGGATATCGTAACCTTGACCGTATAAGTTTTAGAAGCCTTGTTCTGTGCCGTGACCTTATACTTGACAGGCGAGCTGAAATTCTGCACTTCGCCGGATGCCGGAGAAACTGTGGCAAACTCGGAAATTTCGATGGTCGGCGCGAAAACAGGAGAGATACCCTTTGGCAGCGTCATGGTGATCTCGGCCGTACCTTCGTTGATCGTGGCTTCATACCCGCCATAGCGGAAAGACTTGATCTGTCGCCCCGTCGCTACCGGAGTGCGGGTGATCGTCACGATATAGTCCTTCTCAGTGCCGTTTTCCGCAGTCACGGTATAGTGATTTTCACCGACCTGAAGCCCTGCGGGCTTCTGTGTCACTTCCGCAAATTCGGATACCGTTATATCCGGCTCTGTCGTGGTAAGGTCCGTGGCATATGGAATCGTTATGGACACGCTGTTGCCGGAGATCGTACCGACCGCATCACCGATCTTATAGGAGAGAATGTCATTCTCCGCAGATTTTTCCGCTGTGACAGAAACGTCATATGTGGCCTCTGTCCCGTACTTCGTGCTATAGACGATCAGCTTGATCTTCTGGCTAAAGTCGATCTTTTCGGTCTGGTCACTTCGCTGGCCGTTAACAGTATAATAGAATCCCTCGCCGGCATAATCTACCGTAGGGGACAGAGCGTTTAAAGTGGTTCCGACGGGCAGATTCAGCTTGATCGTCCCGTCGCTTCCGTTCACGCCATCCGTGATGCGGGCAGAGCGAACCTTGCCGTCGTCTGTCTCAATGTCAAAGGTAAGTACCTTTGTGTAAGGAGCTCCCTCTTCGACGTTGATCGTCCATCTTTGGCTCAGATTCTTTTTGAATCCGTATCCGGTAGTGTCGCTGCCGTTGTAATAGGTTCCCGTTGCGCGGTCACCCGGTGTCACTGTGGCAATAGCCTGACCATCCTTCAGACTGCCAAGATTTTGGACAAACTGGCACTCATCATTTGTCTCAACCGTAGGCGCGGGAAGCTTGTCCCAGTCGGTATCTTTCGGCAAACGAAGTGTTATGGTTTTGTTGGCGGTGTCAATCAAGCCCCGTGAGCCGCCGACTTCATAGTAGGTGACTGTAGGATCTACAATACGGTGATTCTCTAAATAATTCAGATAATAAGGGGCAATCACATCCAGAAGCATATCCAACTCCTTCAGCCTCTGCTGTGATATCTTATCTCCAGGATTGCAGGCGGGCTTGTCACCCGTATCTGGCACTTTATAGGTCGTCCAATGTTTAATAATGTCTTCAGCAGTAGCTGTTGCCCAGCCAGCACCCTCTACCCAATAGCTATGCGTATCGGACCATGCGATCCTAATGTCAAACCCTTTCTGAATCATATTGGCCACAATACAGGCCAGGTTGACATCACTGGGATGGCGACCACCATATTGCACTGACGCACTGTTTTGCGAGTCTACCAAGGCATCGAATATCTCGTCGAACTGCTTCATGGTCGAAATCAACTTGTCCACTCGGGCAGTATATGCCTCAAGCTTATCAACCGTTTCCTCGGTTTCGGAGGGGTTTTCAACCATGGTGATCACAGGCAACACGAAACTTCGATCTGACTTGGCATCATAGAAGCGCCAGAATTGTGTTTGAGAATAGTCCGCTGCTCCCTTGACCACCGGCTCGATTCGATACCGTCGTGCGCTATCTTCAAAGCGAATGCCTGTATCTGCCCAGCCAGGCGCACCCGCCGTGCCGGTATAGTACGAGGGCGTTAAATTGAAGTTACTCGTTCCTTCTGGTAGTGTTAGCTGTACATAGCTGTTTTTGATTGCGGTGAAAAACACGCCTTTGTCCCATCCCTCAAAGTGGACAAAGCCATGGCTCGCTATATAGTAATCATCATAAATAGGACTGAAAACCGGCCACAGGGTATACTGGGACTCCAGCGCGTGTGCCGGCGTGATACAGGAAAGGAGCATCATCAAAGCCAGTAAGAATACCGGGATGCGCCGAATTGCTTTCATTGTTGGGGGTCCCCTTTCCATTTAGAAAGATTGAGGTGTGGGCGGGCGGCGGATTCCGCCCGCCCACACCTCTGTGTCATTTAGCGCATATTAACACGCGCCCCTGTAGATATTAGAACCAGTTCCAATAGTTCACCGTATAGAACCATACAATTCGCGTAGAGCTGGTGAAGACCATGTCAGCGGCACCAACCGAGGGAATCGTAGAGTGATTGTCGGCGGCTGTCCAGTAGTAACCGTTGGCATCGTTGGTATACATATATCCAGCCAGATTGCCGCAATCATTCCAGTTTAAGCCATTCAGCTTGGACAGATAAGTACCTCCGCCAAAGTCAGAGTCGCCGGTAAAATACTTTTCACTGGATCCTGGCTTTGTTGTAGTATGAGCCCATGTATCAAAGTCCTGCAAAATGGCCATAACGCTGGTTCCAGCATTAAATGTATGGGGCTTAGCAATATAGGCGTTCCAAGCAGTCACGATAGCATCGACCTTGGTCTTAATGGCTGCATCAGCATAATAGGAAGAGTTAATAACCTCGGTCAGATTAATATCATAGTTGCGGGCACCGGTCTTCGTTTGCTTCACCACGATGGACTGCCCCTCGACAGCAAGTTCAGCATCGTAGGTGCGGCTCTCGATGCCGTTTGCAACGGTGAGGGTTTTGCCTATGGTGAAGTTGAATGTATAACTCGTAGCAGTAACCTCGGTAGCACCGGCACCAGAGATCGTTGCACCACTCTTAAGAGTATAAGCAGTGGCAACGCTGCTCAGAGAGGTGCCCGTAGGCAAAACACCAGAAATGAAATAGTTAATGAAGGTCCAGTTGGTGTTTCTATTAACGAAATAGGTGTTGCCCATGAAGGGGTTCTGAACATTGGCACCATAAACATCCATGGTCGTTCCGGCCATTGTCACAGTACCCAAGCCGAGAGGATCGTTCGAGTCGATGGAAACCTGACCGTTGGGTAAACCTGCTGCCAGAATATAATCAACACCGCCGATGGTAAGGGTATGTGCCTTATTCATCAGGTCTGTCGTGAAGGTACGAGTTGTGGTACCACCGGTAATAGCGGTACCGTCCAGAGCAACTGTAGTACTGCTGTTCGTCAGATTGACCGTAACCGTAGCGTTCTTCAGGTCATACTCGGTCTTGCCGGTCAGCAAGGCACGGATGTAAGTGGTATTGCCGGTGTTATCGTCCGTCTCATAATAGGCTGTCGCAGATCCAACAGAAATGGAGTTGATCGTGGCCGGCTTAGCTACCTCGGTATGAGTAGTAGGAGCAGACAGACCATCGTTAGAGCCTTCCGCGTGAACAACAGTCAGCAGAGAGAACATCATGGCAAACGCCATGCAGAGCGCTACGAGGCGCCGAGAAATCATTTTTTTCATATGCTGTCCTTTCTAAAATCTTCTTTTTTACATATCGTTGCGGTTCTTCAATTAACCCACTGGCATCACCTCCGTAAAATCAGAACAGAAAACATAAAACTTCCTGCTATTCTACAGCCAGATGGTAGCAGCGTGTCATATCCATGGCATCAGCCTTTAAGATAATTAACGGCGCTTCTTCACTCAAATCCACAATGACATTGCTGCCATCCATCTGGACTATACAATTACTATCCTCTGAAATCGACCAACCAGAGCCAAGCTCCAGCGTCAGTGTGACGTTCGTCTCATCCTGAACTGCCGCTTTCGGGATGGAAATGCTGAACAGCATCCCGGTTTCCTGGCCGCCGGGGTTTTTCACAGCATCAACGCGGCACTCCTTCCCATTAACATTTACAGAAGATATTGCGTTTGTCGATGCACCATCAGAGCTGGCGGGTTCGTCTACCTGCTGTCCGCAGGCTGTCAGCGTTAATAGCAGTGCGATAATAAGCACTGTAAAAATAATTGATATCTTTTTCATTGAATTATCTCTCATTCTAATCCGACCTGAAAACTGTACGTCTGGCTTTGCTCACCGCAGGTAACCACTAAATCACGCTCCGGCAATGTCAAATTCAGGATAGGCCGCCCACCCAGCTCGTTCACGATACAAGGACTATCCATGGAAAGCACCGCATCCGGGGCAAGCTCTACATTTGCGGCACAGCTTTTGAAATCCGTGTCCGTCGGCAGCGTAATGGCGATCACATAGTGCGTCTCGCCATCCTCCGTGTGGGTCTGGATCTCCGCCGTGCTGTTGCCAATCACAAAGCTGCGGATCAGCGGCTCTTCATTGACAGTATTTGCTTTCCCACACCCTGCCAAGCACGGCAGGATGCAGAGTACGGTCAGCACTATACAGCATATCTTTTTCATATCGTTACCTCACTCAGAGCGAATGGCCTCGTTGGGGCTGATGAGCGTCGCTTTGCGGGCGGGCATCCACGCGGCGGCAATGGCTACCGCGCCTGCGAACACCACGCCGCAGACCGCCAGCCACCAGGGCAGCACGCACCGCAGCTCACGGGACGCGAAGATCACCGGTATGAGCCACTTGGCGATAAAGCTCAGCACCAAGCCCGCCGCGCCGCCGATCACGCCCACGATCAGTGCTTCCGTCAGGAACATCTTGAAGATGTCGCTGCGAACGGTGCCCAGCACCTTCAGCACGCCGATCTCCCGCGTCCGTTCCGTAATGGACATCATCATGGTGTTTGCCACGCAGATGGCGGAGATCAGGACAGCGATGCCGCCCAGCGCGCCCAACATCCCCTGGATCTGCCGGGACTGCGTCCGCACCGTCTCCAGCATATCGTTGAGCGAATAGGTGTTCAGCCCCGTGTCCCGGATCAGCTTGACAATACGCTGCACATCGTTGACGTTCTTGACCTTCACCCAAACGAGATCGTAGGTGGGGCCGTTGGCCTTTTCCTCCGCCGTCTTGGTTTGAGTTGTCGCGCCCATGTAATTGGCGTTGGCCTGCGTCATTTCCTGCAAGCGGTCGAAGGACATGAACGCGGCGGTGGCGAAGTTGTTATTCAGGGTGGAGCAGATACCCGTCACCCTTAGGGTATAGAGATTGCTGGAGGGCAGCGCCCGTCCGTCGGTGTCGGCCTTCGGCTCACCGGTCAGGCTGGAGGAATCGAAGGTCATGCGGACAGGCACTTCCAGCAGGTCGATCAGGGCGTTGCCGTTCTCGTCCACCGCCAGTTCCCAATCCTTGGCCTTGTTGGCAAGACCAGCCGCCACGTCGTCGGTGAACAGCACCTCCGGATGCAGGCGCGTACCGTCCTCGGCCATAACGCCCCGCTCCGGCGTCAGCATGAAACGCTCCGCCGTGGTCATGTCGATGCCGTAGACGCGCACCATGTTGACATAGTTGCCGGACACGATATAGGCGGACTGCTGATAGACCGGCGTTACCGCCTCCACACCGTCGATGCCTCGGAACGCCTCCAGTGCCTTGTCGTTCAGCAGTGCCTTGCGCCCGTAATCGCCGGTGGCAGGCGTCACAT
>ENA-UOOA01001228-UOOA01001228.1-human-gut-metagenome-genome-assembly--contig:-P61old-NODE-1228-length-43507-cov-8.664549_pt1 | contig 43507 bp, 44 predicted proteins | sample MGYA00242467_ERZ724014 | MGnify/ENA metagenome assembly ERZ724014 | reverse complement strand
ATAAATGATGAATGAACGAATTGACATTCCAGCGGAATTGTATGAAGATGAAGTCGTGCGCTTCTTTGCAGACCGTTATCATACCTCTGCCGAAAACGTGGTGAGATGTTTTCTCGTGCAGGACGGGATTTGCCCGGAACAGGAAAATGAACCCATGACTTTTCGGTTGGAAGATAATGAAATGGAGATCATGCGGGGCTTGACTTATGGAGGTCATTCTTAAAAATTACAGGATTTATGGACAGAAGAGATTTTTTGAAAATGTCATCAATGACGGCTTTATTGGCTGCCGGGGAATGGACGGGATTGTCGAAAGTCTTTGCTCAATCTACCTCGCTGTCTAAAAACGGTTATTCAAACGGAAATAATCCGTCGGGAAATATGGAATACAGAAACCTCGGAGGATTGGACGTGTCGGCCATCGGTTTGGGCTGCCTGCCGATGGTAGGCTATTACGGCGGGAAGTATGAGAAGAAGGATATGATTGCCCTGATCCGGCGTGCCTACGACAAGGGTGTGACCTTTTTCGATACGGCGGAGGTGTACGGGCCTTATACCAGCGAAGAGTGGGTCGGCGAAGCGCTCGCCCCGTTCCGGGATAAAGTGAAGATTGGCACGAAGTTCGGTTTCGGGGTCGAGGAAAAGCAACCTACCGCTTTGAACAGCCGTCCCGACCATATCCGGCGTGCGGTGGAAGGATCGCTCCGGCGGTTGCGTACAGACCGTATCAACCTCTTGTACCAGCACCGTGTCGACCCGAACGTGCCGATGGAAGAGGTCGCCGAAACGGTCAAGGATTTGATGCAGGAGGGAAAAGTGTTGCATTGGGGACTGTCGGAAGCCAGTGCACGCTCCATCCGTCGCGCCCATGCCGTATGTCCTTTGTCAGCGGTACAGAGCGAATATGCTATCTGGTGGCGAGAACCGGAAACGAAGATATTTCCGACACTCGAAGAGTTAGGTATCGGCTTCGTTCCCTATTGCCCGTTGGGACGTGCTTTCCTTACCGGGGTAATTGACGAGAACAGCCGTTTCAAACAGGGCGACCGCCGATGGAACCTGCCGCAATTCACACCTGAAGCACTGAAACACAATATGCCGCTCGTGGCACTTGTCCGTAAATGGGCGGAGCGCAAAGGCATTACTCCGGCACAGTTCGCCCTCGTGTGGATGCTTTCACGCAAGGCGTGGATAGCCCCGATACCCGGCACGACCAATCCCGCCCATCTGGATGATTTTCTCGGTGCAGCTACCGTTCGTCTCACTCCATACGAAATGGAAGAGTTCGACAAGGAATATGCTCGGATAGACCTCATGGGACACCGTGCCGACCCGTTCACCGAAAGCCAAATCGACAAATAAAGAGTATAAATTATGAAAAAGATTTTATTGATTCCGTTTTTATTGTTTGCCGCCTTGTCTATGGCGGCTTGCGGAGGCGGTTCTGACGAGCCGTTCACTCCTGAACAGCCCGAACAACCGGAAAATCCGGGTGGCGGTGATGATTCCGACGATAATCCCGACACGCCTGCCCCCGGCGGGACCGGCCGTTACCTTGTCCTTTATGCTTCCCGCACGAACAATACCGAGCGTGTGGCGCAACTGATTCAGACGACACTCGACTGCGACATGCTTGAAGTGGAGCCGGAAACGGCATACGACAATGACTACAACGCCATGTTGGAACGCTCGCAGGAAGAGCTGGCGGCTATCCGTCAGGGCAACTATCCTCCGATCAAGACTTCGTTGAAAAATTTCGATGACTACGACATCGTATTTGTCGGTTATCCCATCTGGTACAGCAGCATGGCGACACCGATGCAGACATTCCTGCACGAACACGCAGCAAAACTTGCCGGAAAACGGATTACCCTGTTCGCTACCAGCGGCAGCAGCGGTATCTCCACATCGGTAAGTGAAGCACGCAGCCTATGCCCGGAAGCGACGGTAATCGACCGTACCCTGTTACTGACCTCTTCAAGTCTTTCGCAAATGGCAACACGTGTCCCGTCATGGCTTGAAGAAATCGGAGCGAGCCGTGAAGGATCGGAAACACCGGGAGAAGCATCCCTGAAAATGAAGATTTCGGTCGGCGACCGCACGATTACCGGCACGATGGAAGACAATGCGGCAGGCAGGGATTTCCTTTCCCGCCTGCCGTTGGAGGTCACGCTGGATGACTACAACAACACGACCGAGAAAATATTTTATCCCGATCCGGCGCTGACCATCGAAGGCGTGACACGTGGCTGTGCGCCCACGCCCGGCGACATCACGATTTATGCGCCGTGGGGCAACGTGGCGATTTTCTGCAAGAGCTGGTCGCATAGCAACGACCTGATTAAAATAGGCCGTATCGACGGTGACGGCATCGAGGCTCTGAATATCGGAGGAGATATAGCAGTAAAATTCGAAAGGCAATAAATATGACGATAGAAGATTTCAAGACATACGTAAAGACACGGAAGCCTCTCGATACGGAAGAAATCCACCGTTTCATGGACGATATGAGCAATGAGGCCCGTCGCGTCACGTTCCGCCTGAATACTGCTTATCATACGCCGGATGAAGTGCGTGGACTGTTATCCAAACTGTTCGGCTATGAAGTTCCGCAATCGCTGCGCGTTTTCCCACCCCTCTATGCGGATTTCGGTAAGAACATCACCGTAGGTGAAAATGTGTTTATCAACGCCTGCTGCCACTTTCAGGATCACGGCGGAGTCACGATAGGCGACGGATGCCAGATTGGACACAACGTAGTGTTTGCTACGCTCAATCATGGACTTTTGCCCGAAAAGCGGAAAACCACTTACCCAGCTCCCATCGTGCTGGGTAAGAACGTTTGGATCGGCTCCAATGCGACTATCCTGCAAGGCGTGACTATCGGAGACAACGCTGTCGTTGCGGCAGGAGCCGTTGTAACAAAAGACGTTGCGGCAAATACGGTCGTGGGCGGCGTTCCGGCAAAAATTATGAAACATATAACAAAATAAGAATTAGAGATGGAAAAAATGAAATTACCTTCAATAGCATTAGGTACATGGTCGTGGGGCGCAGGATTCGCCGGCGGCGACCAAGTTTTCGGGAACAACCTCGGAGTGGAGGAGTTGAAACCCGTATTCGATGAAGCAATGGCCGGAGGACTGAACCTGTGGGATTCCGCTGTGGTGTACGGTATGGGGGCTTCGGAAAGCCTACTCGCCGCATTCACCAAAGAGCGCAACCGTGAAGATGTGCTCATCTCCACGAAGTTCACGCCCCAGATTGCCGGAGATTCCGCCAATCCGGTAGAGGATATGCTTAACAGCAGCCTTGAACGATTCGGCACGGACTATATCGACATCTACTGGATTCACAATCCGGCGGATGTGGAGAGGTGGACTCCGTTCCTTGCCGACCTCGTGAAAAGCGGCAAAGTGAAGCGTGTGGGTGTTTCCAACCACAACCTCGCACAGATCAAGCGCGCAGAAGAGATTCTTTCCAAAGAAAGCGTACATATCTCTGCCGTACAGAATCATTTCAGCCTGCTGTACCGTTCGTCGGAGAAAGCCGGCATCCTCGATTATTGCAAGGAAAACGGCATCGACTTCTGGGCATACATGGTGCTGGAGCAGGGTGCATTAAGCGGGAAATATGACACTGCCCATCCGCTGCCTGCCGGAAGTCAGCGCGGGGATACGTACAATCCGCTGTTGCCGCAAATCGAAAAACTCGTTGCCGTGATGCGCACAGTCGGTGACAAATACGGCATCACTCCGGCACAGGTCGCCTTGGCTTGGGCGATTGGTAAAGGAACGACACCGATTATCGGCGTGACGAAACCTGCTCAGGTGCAGGATGCGCTGGAAGCGATAAAGTTGACGCTGACCGACGATGAAATGAAAGTTTTGGAAGAGACGGCTGAAAACACCGGTGTAGATACGAGAGGTGCTTGGGAAATGCCTATGATATGATAACAATGATGATATGAAATCCATATTAGTTTTCTTGACGAGTATTCTATCTATGGTTTCGGTTATGGCACAACAAACGATAGACGTACATTGCCACAATGTCCTTCCCGAGTTCACCGAATTTCTGGAAAGACACGGGGCCGCAATGGAGGAGACATTCCCGTTGCCGAAATGGGATGTAAACTCCCATCTGGAATTTATGGAAAATACCGGTATCGGGAAAGCTATACTTTCGATGCCGGCTCCGCAACCGTATTACGGCGATACCGACGAATGCGTCCGGATTGTCCGCTTTTATAACGAGGCAAGTGCCCGATTGAAGTCGGACTATCCCGGCAAGTTCCTTTTCTGCGCTTCATTACCGTTGCCCGATGTCGAAGCTGCCATAAAAGAAGCCGTATATGCTCTCGATACTCTTGGTGCAGACGGTATCAAACTGGCAACCAACAGTCGCGGACAATATTTGGGTGACCCGGCTCTCGACACGTTGATGAGCGTATTGAACGAACGGCATGCCGTTGTAATCCTGCATCCGCATAAGCCTGTACCGGTCAATGATACCCTGATAGCAGCAACTCCGCTTGTTATTTACGAGTATCCCGCCGAGACGACACGGACGGTTGTCAATATGATTACCCATAATGTTCCGGCACGCTATCCGAACATACGGTTTGTTGTTCCTCACTGCGGCTCATTCTTGCCGCTTGCCGTGCCTCGGATGAAAATGGTGCATCCGGCTATGGTCGCTAAAGGGCTGATGAATCCCATAGACTGGGAAGCCAACCTGAAAAACTTGTACTGCGACCTTGCAGGAGGTGCAACTCCCGAAGTCATTAAAACGCTGTTGGCAATTACCACCCCGGATCATCTCATGTATGGTTCGGATTATCCCTATCAACCGGCTGCCGTGCTGACCGAGAACCTGAACAAACTCCGTTCGGCTATGAAATCCGATGATATGCTGGCTCCGCATATTGATGGCATATTTGGGGGCAATGCCTATAAACTGTTTAATATGACCAAGTAATGAAGATACGTTTTATAAATGCAGTTTGTATTCTCGCGTTAATACTCGCTTCTGCGTGTAAGAGCGATAATGCTTCACAACTAAAAGATAAAGAATTGATGATAACGGAAAAGAAAAATATCGGTAGCAAACTGGCTCTTTACCCTATGCCCGTAACCGTGGTGGGAGCTGAAGTAAACGGTAAGGTAAACTGGCTCCTTGTGGCGCATGTCGGTATTATCGGGCATGACCGCATTCTCGTCAGCATGAGCGACAAGCATTATACCAATCAGGGCATCATAGAGTCCAAGAAACTATCCGTCAATCTCGTTGACAGGAAGATGCTTCCCAAGGCAGACTATGTGGGAAGCGTGAGTGGCGCGTCGGTCGATAAGTCGGGCGTGTTCGACTTTCACTGGGGCGAGAATGGAAGTCCTGTAATCGACGCATCGCCGCTTGTGATGGAATGCAACGTGGTGGATATATACAAGTCGGACGGCTTCGACAACTTCATCTGCTCGATTGCCAACACTTACGCTATACCCGAGGTGCTTGATGACAAGGGAAAACTCGACTATACGCGGTTGAAGCCCGTACTGTTTGAGTTCCCGACCTATTCCTACATCGCCACCGGTGAAGTAGTCGGCAAATGCTTGAAACTCGACAAGGAGCCTTCCATGTGCGCCAAGGAGCCGATGACGGCCGACGGCATCGTGCGGCTGTCGAAAGTAGAGGTTTATCCGCAGCACCTCGACGAGTATATGAAATACGCGACCGAGGTGGGCGAAGTCTCCCTGCGCACCGAGCCGGGCGTGTTGACCATGTATGCCGTCGGTGAAAAGGAGAATCCCTGCAAGATAACCATCCTCGAAACTTATGCGAGCCGTGAAGCCTACGAGAAACATATCGCTTCGGAGCATTTCCAGAAATACAAGCAGGGAACGCTGCACATGGTAAAATCGTTGGTATTGTCCGACCAGACACCGCTCAATCCGGCTAACCGAATCAATAACTTCATTCAATAAAGAATCATGAACCGAATCATTTCAAACTACGTTTGCAATCACTCCCGCCTCGGCATGGCTCAAACAAGTTTGGCTCTGCGCTCGGCTAAATCGTTTATTTTAATTACAGTATTCACCGTTTTAACATTTAATGTTATGGCACAGGAAAAGATAGTACAGACAGCAGGGCGCGATCAGTTAGGCGGGTTCGCCCCAAAATTCGCAGAACTCAACGACGACGTCCTTTTCGGCGAGGTATGGAGCCGCACCGACAAGCTCGGTCTTCGCGACCGCAGCTTGGTTACAATCACATCGCTCATCAGTTAGGGCATCACCGACAATTCGCTGACATATCATTTGCAGTCGGCGAAGAACAACGGTATCACCCACACCGAAATCGCCGAAATCATCACACATATCGGCTTCTATGCCGGTTGGCCTAAAGCATGGGCGGCATTCCGTCTGGCGAAAGAGGTATGGGAGGAAGAGACGACCGGAGAGGATGCAAAAGCTGCATTCCAACGCGAAATGATTTTCCCCATCGGCGAACCCAACACGGCGTATGCCCAATATTTCACCGGCAACAGTTACCTCGCACCGGTTTCGCGTGAGCAGGTGAATATTTCCAACGTGACTTTCGAGCCTCGCTGCCGCAACAACTGGCACATCCATAAAGCCACGAAAGGCGGCGGACAGATGCTTATCGGTGTGGCCGGGCGCGGCTGGTATTAGGAAGAGGGCAAACCGGCGATAGAGATTTTGCCCGGAACGGTCATCCACATTCCGGCCAATGTAAAGCACTGGCATGGTGCGGCAGCCGACAGCTGGTTCGCGCATCTGGCGTTCGAGATTGCAGGCGAAAACGCTTCCAATGAATGGCTGGAACCCGTTACCGACGAAGAGTATGACAAACTTAAATAATCAGCCGCATGTATAGATTTTTATTGATATTGCTGTCGGTGGTCGGCATGGCTACCGCCACCGCCGCACAACAAAGACAGGATATGAGCAAAGGAAAATCAAACAACAAAATACTGGTAGCCTATTTTTCGGCGACGGGAACGACGGCACGAGCTGCCGAAAAACTGGCGGATGTTACGAACGGAGAGCTTTATGCGATTGTGCCTGCACGATCCTATACGAGTGCCGACCTCGACTGGAACAACAAACAGTCGCGCAGTTCGGTAGAGATGAACGACCCGAAGTCGCGACCAGCAATCAAGAGCAAAAAGGAAAACATCGCCGATTACGATGTCATCTTCATCGGTTATCCCATCTGGTGGGACCTCGCGCCGCGCATTATCAATACGTTCATCGAAAGCCACGACCTGAAGGGCAAAACAGTCATCCCGTTCGCCACATCCGGAGGCAGCACGCTCGCGGGCAGCGCGGCGGCGTTGAAGAAAACCTATCCCGCGCTGAACTGGAGAGAGGGACGCCTGCTTAATCGTGCCGATGAGAAAAGCATTCGCAACTGGGTAGATAACTGCAAGCTATGAAAAGAAGAAAGATTCGCAGTTTAAGCGTCAGTGAAATAGGCATGGACTGCATGGGATTCTCCCACGGATACGGCCAAGTACCGGACGCAGGATATGCCGAAGAAGCCATTCGGGAAGCGTTCGGCTATGGATGCAATTTTTTCGATACGGCAGAAGGATACGGGAAGGAGCTTTATTATCCCGGACATAACGAGGAGATTGTCGGGCGTGCGGTCAAAGGCTTTCGCAATGAGGCCGTAATTGCCACAAAACTGCATATCCAGCCTGAGACGGTTGAAGATTGCGGCTCCGTTTATGCTGCCGTCCGCCGCCACCTTGAACGCTCGTTAAAGAATTTGCAGACCGATTACGTGGATCTGTACTACCTGCACCGCATCAACATGGAGGTGGACTATCTGGAGGTCGCCCATGCGATGGGCAGGCTCATACAGGAGGGACTTGTCCGCGAATGGGGCATTTCGGCGGTGGACAAGGCTCAACTCGAAGCTGCACACGCCGTAACGCCCGTAGGTGCCGTGCAGAATATCTACTCTATGGTGGAACGCACTTCAGAAAAAGATGTCATTCCTTTTTGCGTGAAAAACGAGATTGCGTTCGTGCCGTTCTCGCCTGTCGCCAGCGGACTTTTATCCGGAAAAATTACACCGGATACGGAGTTCGGCCGGGTCGATGACGTGCGCGTCTGGGTTCCCCAACTGAAACGGGAAAACATAGCCGACAATATGCCCATTGTCGAAATGCTCCGAAGTTTTGCTGCAGAAAAGCAGGCGACTCCGGCGCAGGTCTCTTTGGCTTGGATGCTCCGTAAATATACCAATGTCGTGCCTATTCCCGGCTCGAAGAACAAAGAGCGCATCATGGAGAATCTGCGGGCGTGCGAAGTGCAACTGACAGATGACGAATTCGACAGATTGGATTCAGACCTTGACAGGTTGCCGGTATATGGCATACGCGGCCATGCGGAGACCGAGCAGACTTCGTTCGGAAACAACTGGTTAAAACGAAAATAATTCGAGCATGAAAAGAATACTGATTTTAGAGCATCCGGAACATTCGGGAAAGCTCTTGTCGAGAAGCTGAGCAATGACAAAGAGTGCCATCTGACACTTGCGTCCCGTCATGTCTCGGCTTGCTATCACGAAAGCGAGCGATGCCGTGTCGTCGATTGTGACGCCATGAAAGCGGATGATTTGCAGCAGGCGATGGCGGGTTGCCATGTGGTTTATTGTGCCGTTTCGGGCGACGATTTGCCCGTTATCGCTGAAAACACGGTATCAGCCATGAAGAAGGCCGGTTTACGCCGTATTATCTTTATGGGAGCCGTGGGAATCTACGATGAAATTCCGGCGGACATGGACGATGAAGACAACGTGAAAAACAATCCCGACCAAATACCAAACCGCAAAGCGGCGGATATAGTGGAAAACAGCGGTCTGGATTACACGATACTTCGTCCGGGATATTTACGGGACGGGGATAAGGATGATTTCACATTGACTTTCAAAGGCGAACAAGCGAAAGGATATGTTTCGACCATCCCCTCCGTTGTCGGGCTTGCCGTTCGTCTTATACATGATGACACGCTCTATGTCCGTCAAAGCGTGAGTATTACCCTTGATATGTCTGATACGGAAAAACTTTGATTCACTATGGAAATACGTTTTGAAAATAAAGTGGCATTTATTACGGATGCAGCTGGTGGTATCGGTTATGCCGCCGCACGGATATTTGCCGAAGCCGGTGCGTCGGTTGTCATGGCCGATTTGGATAGTCGGGTAACAGACCGTGCCAAGGAACTGGAAGCGGAAGGACACAACGCCATCGGTATCAGGTGCGACGTATCGGACGAGGCACAAGTGAAAGCGGCTGTCGAAAAGGCGGTCGCTGTTTTCGGCAAGTTGGATATAGCCTATAATAACGTGGGCATACATGCCGCCGTGCGGGAAGATCTGGCGGAAACCGAAGGCTGGGATTTCGACCGGGTTATTTCGGTCAATCTGTGCGGTGTGTGGAACTGTATGAAATACGAACTTGTCGAGATGAAAAAGCACGGCAAGGGAGCCATCGTGAACTGCTCGTCACAGGGCGGTCTGGTCGGCATCCCCTGTATCGGGGCTTACAACGCCTCGAAGCACGGTGTACTGGGACTGACCAAATCGGCGGCGTTGGAGTATGCCCGGCAGGGAATCCGCATCAACGCCATCTGTCCCGGCACCTGCGAGACACCGATGGTACGTCAGGCCATCGAGCAGTCGCCCGACCACATGGCACGTGTCATCGACGCCATCCCGTTGGGGCGTGTCGGCAAGGCGGAAGAAATCGCTTCGATGGTGTTGCTCCTTTGCAGCGACTATGCCGGATTTGCCATCGGGCAGACTTGGGCGATGGACGGAGGATACACGGCGATGTGATAAACAATAAATAGAATGAGAAACAGATTAAAAACAATACTTGCCATTGTCCTTGTATGGGGGATGGCAATTCAAACAAACGCACAGGAAATGAATAAAGTACCAACTGTAAAACTGAACAACGGCATGGAAATGCCGCAATTGGGAGTCGGCACGTTTCTGGTCAAGGACGATGCCGCAGAAAGAGTATGCCATGCAATCAAGGTCGGGTTCCGCCTGTTTGACACGGCACAAGGTTACGGAAACGAAAAAGAGGTGGGTGAAGGCATACGACGGAGCGGAATAGACCGCCGTGAGCTGTTCATCACCACGAAAGTGAACACCACGGAAATGCGAGGCGGCACCGTGCGGCAGTCGCTCGACAAAAGTCTTGCCGACCTCGGAACGGACTACATCGACCTCGTACTCATCCACTGGCCCGTAAAAGGACATATCAAGGAGACTTGGCAGATATTGGAGGAATATGTGGACAAGGGGAAAATCCGCAGCATCGGCATGAGTAACTTCAACCCGCACCACCTCGACGAGTTGCTGGAGTATGCACGCATACGTCCCGTCGTCAATCAAATCGAGATCGAGCCGTACATGACCCAGCACGATGTCGTGGGCTATACGTTCCGCAAGGGCGTTCAGGTGGAAGCATGGGGACCGTTGGGACAAGGCGTTACCGGCGTGCTCGACGACCCTGCAATCGGCGAGATTGCCGCCCGGCACGGTAAATCCACCGCACAGGTCATCTTGCGTTGGCACATGCAGCGCGGGCTGGTCACCATCCCCCGTTGCGACAACGATGCGTACACGGACGAGAACATCCGCATCTTCGACTTCGAGCTTTCGCCTTCCGAAATGGAGATTATTACCGGTCTGAACCGCAACCAACGCGCGTATGAACAGAACGACCCGGATAATTTCCCGTGGTAACCGATAAATCTCATCAGAGAATCAGTTGGCGAAAACAGGAAATGTGTGTAATGCATAGTCCTGTTTCCTGACTTGAATAATATTAGAAATGACAGACTATCTGTCAAAGTGGTTAAATGAAAAAGGTTGGACTGATATGGACAGAAGAAAATTCATAAAGACTGTCGGTGCAGCAGCCGGAGCAACCCTGCTTTCAGGAGTAGGGATAGCGAAGGCAGCCGAATTGTTGAACGATAAAACGGATAAGAAAATGAAAATAGTAGTATTGACAGGAAGTCCGCGCCGGAATGGGAATACCAATCATTTGGCAGGACAATTCATCAAAGGGGCAGAAGAGGCCGGGTACGAGGTGTACCGCTTCGATTGTGCCCAGCGCAAGGTGTCACCCTGCATCGCCTGTAACCGTTGCGGTATGAACGGTCAGTGTATATTCAACGACGATTTCGAGGAACTGCGTCCACATCTCGTGGCTGCCGACATGGTGGTATTCGCCACGCCGATGTATTACTTCGGATTCTCTTCGCAGCTCAAAGCAGTCATAGACCGCTTCTATGCGCTCAACGGACAAATTAAAGGACACGTGAAACAATCGGTCTTGCTGATGGCATATGCTGATACCGCTCCGGAGGAAGCCGAGCCGATGCTCTCGCATTACCATACACTGCTCCAATATTTAGGTTGGAAAGACAATGGAACGGTCGTGGCGGCGGGAATGTGGCCGGCGGGTGCGGTGAATGGCACCGAATACAGTCGGCAGGCTTACGAATTAGGACGTAAATGTTTCGGGTAGTCATGCTACGGATTCATGTAACGATGCAATACGTTGATTATAGAGCAGGTATGCCAAATTAAAACAAAACCAATATGATAACACCTTTATTTATCGGCGGTCTGGGCATGCAGGAAGTGCTGCTGATCGCATTGGTCGTGCTGCTGTTCTTCGGCGGCAAGAAGATTCCCGAACTGATGAAAGGTCTCGGTAAGGGAGTCCGTTCATTCAAGGAAGGAATGAACAATATCGAGAAAGAACCGGAGAAGAAAGAGTAAGCGGATGGCGGCTGATACGGACAAACAATCTTTCTGGGAGCACCTCGACGTGCTGCGGGCAGCCATCGTGAAAAGCCTGCTCGTGGCCGTCGTGTTCGGCGTGGCGGCATTCTGCTTCAAGGAGGAACTGTTTGCCGTTATCCTCGCTCCCAAAGATGCCGACTTCATCACTTATCGCCTGCTCTATTCGCTCAGCGGACTGGTAACGGAGGCCGATGCGCCGGATTTTCTCGTGAAGCTCATCAACACGGGATTAGCAGAGCAGTTCATCATCCACATGAAAGCCGCATTATGCACCGGAATCCTCTGCGCGTCGCCTTACATCCTCTACCAGTTGTTCCGGTTCGTGTCACCGGCCTTGTACGTCAATGAACGGAAATATGTGGTGCGGGTAGTCGGAGGCGGCTATGCTATGTTTGCTTTGGGTGTGGCCGTCAGCTACTTTTTGATTTTCCCGTTGACGTTCCGTTTCTTGGGAACCTATCAGGTCAGCGGTGAGGTGGAGAACATGATTGCACTGCAATCCTACATTTCCACGCTGATGACCATGTCGCTGGCAATGGGACTTGTTTTCGAGATACCGATTCTCTCTTGGCTGTTTGCCAAATTAGGATTCCTATCGGCAGGTTTCATGCGCAAATACCGCAAACACGCCATTGTGGTTATTCTTGTGGCGGCTGCCATCATTACACCGACCTCTGATGTCTTCACGCTGTCGCTGGTTGCATTGCCGATGTAGTTGTTGTATGAGGTAAGTATATGGATCGTAAAATAAATAGTAGATCATAATGGAAAAAAGTCATTCACCTTTTAAGGAATAAGTCACCGCTGTCGATTGTCGTGAACAATACGAGAATTGAACCCCAAGATTTATAACTTAAAAGATGAATGATTATGACATATCATATTACGGCGGATCATCTTGTCGAAGCCGCCTCGAAAGCCGTTACGGAAGAACTCTTCTGCGAATTCAACAAGGCCCTGCAATCGTTCTGCAATGAAGAACAAGACCGGATTGCGATTTTCCGAATTTTGCGTTATACAAGAATCCGATTGCATGTATTGCGGAAATACCTGCCCCAAGAAAATGATTCGGCACGTAACACGCAAAGCCGTTTCTTGGATATAGCAATCGGTTATATCAATACGGAGTTGGATCTGCTGCGTCGTTACGACAGAAAGCAGGAAGAACCGATGCAGTCCGAACCCGCACATCGTTGGACGGGCAGCCTCGTCGAACTGGTCGAGATCATCTATGCCCTCGACGAAACGGGTTGTATCAACGATGGTCAGAACGACATCAAGGATTTGGCTGCATTATTCGGCTCGCTGTTCGGAATGGAAATTAAAGTCAGGAATTGCTATGACGCCTATTTGGACATGAAACGCCGCAAGCACGAAAGCCGGACTTACTTTCTCGACAAGCTGCGCGAGCGACTGAATCTGCGGATGCAGCGCGACGATGAAAAAGAAATGAAACGGCGACGATGATGAGCAATGCGGACGGGGAAAATCCCGCCCGCATTTTCTATAAATTCGGAATGATTATTTTGTAGTTTCCGGGAAATTCACTACATTTGCATAGAGTTGTTCGACGAGTTGCAACGTGCAGCAGTTCAGCGCAGTTACATAGTCGCTAAATCGTCACCGACAACTTTCTTCTTTTCTGCTTTACCCTGTCATTCAAACAGATACACAAAAGTTTTTTATCCTGTGCAAAGATACGAAAAGTCGCATAAAAACGGCAGGATTGAAAAAAATTAAAGTTAAGGAATTCTCCTATTTGAGCGTTTCTCTATTGATACGGTTTTAAAAAAGTAGAAAAGTGAACGTTAATCGCTATTCATCCTAAATTTGTCTTTTTTCGAACATTTTTAATTTTTTTTACTCACCATTGAGAGTACATTACCTCAAATAACGATCGCATCTCCGAAAAACGTACCGCGGAAGATCTTTGCTTTTCAATTATCCGGTATCGGGGAAATATGAGAGATGTCGTCCGAATCGTATTCAATTTCGTTGTCCAGCCATACTTCTCATGGCGATAAATAACCGGATAATACAAAAATTTCATATTATCAAATAGGGTTAAGGAACAACCGGATGCAAAGAAGACGTTCTACTGAATAATCAATATTCAAATATCGGCAATAGAAGTATTTTATTAGCATTTTATAATTATATTTTTTACCTTTGTGCACAATAAATTCCTATTCTCCATAAGGGAATAGTTGATAGGGGGGGGGTAAGTGTTATAAAAGTTGCCAATACGATTATAACATCTATTATAAAGCCCCAATGAAGTGCATGCGAAGTTCAAGAAGAGATGCCAATTTTCCGGCTTGAACCGAACGTAAACATCTGTAATATACCCTAATACACACGTTGGGGTGATCTAAGAATATGTGTTTATGTATGAATATTGCTTCAACCGATACAACAAATACTACGACTGTATGCTGGTTCGTTATGAGGGCATACAAAAGCGAGGGGAAAGCGGAGGAGAAACTCGCCGGTAAAGATGGTTTAGCATACTTTATTCCCAAATGTTATGCGATAAGAGTTTATCACAGAGTGAAGTCTAAAAGGCTCGTCCCGGCTATTCCGAATCTTGTATTCGTTCACGCCAGTCGCTCTCAAATTCTGAATTTCAAAAAACGATATAACTTCCTGCAATTTGTGATGTGGAAAAAAAGTACGGGATCAGAATATATCGTTGTACCGGATGAGCAAATGGATAGTTTCATAAAGGTTGCCTCACAATACGATGAGAATATAAGTTACTATCGGCCAAGTGAAATAAATTTACAGAAAGGAACTCGTGTCCGCATACACGGAGGAAAATTCGATGGGGTTAAAGGTATATTCATGCAAGTACGAGGTAAAAGAAATCGCCGAATAGTCATAATGTTAGAAGGTGTCATAGCCGTTACGGCAGAAGTTGATCCCGACTTGGTCGAAGTCATTTCATAATACTTTGTTATCCGCCAGAAAAAGCGCTAACTTTTTTCCGTAGATCGCCGACAACGAGTCAGCAAGCAGACACGTAATAGCAACAATACTCTCCTTACGACTAAAATTGATTGCAACGAGCCGTTGATTTCGGAACTTTCCGATGTAGAATACCGTCTTTGCATGAACGTACGATAAAGAAATTTCCATAAACACCAACTATTCAACGACAAACTTGGAAATTGCCGCATTCAACGAATACATGAACGACACATAGACGAGATATGGGATTTCTCGATAATTTAAAGAGCGACAGACAAAAAACATGATTTTGCGTTTTACACAAAGGATAATCTGTTATATGATTCCTTCCGGATTTGAACTTTCTCAGACATTTTAAATCCGGAACGTTCACTTGACCAAAACTTTTACTCCTCCCCATATCCAGAACCTTTTGTCGTCGTTTGTCACCCATTGTATATACATCACGTGTATTATTTCGGGGGGGGGTAAGACATATAGCAGTCTGTCACTTTATGAATAGTGTAGAAGCCTCTGCGGGGCTGATATTCGAAGATAATCCATCAAATGAATATACCTCAGAATTCAGATCGAAGAATTCTGGAGGTATTCGGTAAAAATATACATTAATAAGCGATGATGAGAAAAGTATTGGTAACGGGAGGTGCCGGATTTATCGGTAGCAACCTATGTGAAGCATTACTGGAAAGAGGTGACTGGGTAGTTTGCCTTGATAATTTTTCTACGGGACATATGGAGAACTTAATTCCACTGATCTCCCGCTATCCGGATTCGTTCCGACTGATTGTGGGTGATATCCGGAATTTCGATGACTGCCTGAGAGCTGTCGAAGGCGTAGACTACGTACTACATGAAGCAGCACTGGGTTCGGTACCACGGTCTGTCAAAGACCCCGTAACAACTAATGAGGTCAACATCGGCGGATTTCTCAACATGATCGTCGCCTCTCGTGATGCCAAAGTAAAACGGTTTATTTTCGCAGCCAGTTCATCGACCTATGGCGATTCGAAATCGTTGCCTAAGGTAGAGGATGTCATCGGAAAGCCGCTCTCCCCATATGCTATCACCAAATACGTGGACGAACTCTACGCCGATGTTTTTGCCCGCACCTACGAAAAGTTCGAATATATAGGTCTGCGCTATTTCAATGTATTTGGCCGGCGCCAAGACCCGAATGGAGCTTATGCGGCAGTCATACCTCTCTTCGTAAAAAAACTGCTGAATCACGAAGCTCCCAATATCAACGGAGACGGAGAATATAGTCGAGACTTCACTTATATCGATAATGTAATCCAGATGAATCTACTGGCTATGGAGACCACGACTCCTGAAGCAATGAACCAGATATACAACACGGCCTGCGGGGAACGCACGACGCTTAACCAGCTAGTAAATTATCTGCGTGAATACCTTGGGGAGTATGATCCCGAGATCAAAAAAATTGAACCAACCCACGGTCCAAACCGAGTAGGAGACATCCCTCATTCGCTGGCTTCGATCGACAAGGCCCGCCATCTATTGGGATATGCTCCTCAATTCTCGATGAAGCAGGGTTTGAAAGCGGCTTGTGAATGGTATAGGAAAAATCTTTAAATATATAATTGCATGGATAGAGAAATTAAAATCTGCGTAATAGGCCTAGGTTATGTAGGACTTCCTCTGGCTCGACTTTTCTCGACAAAATATAATACTGTCGGATTTGACATGAGTTCAAATCGTGTAAACGCATTGATGTCTGGCCATGATACGACGCTGGAGGTACCGGACGAGTTATTACAAACAGCTCTTGCAAACGGTTTTGTTTGTACATCAGATATCGATGCAATCCGCGATTGTAATTTTTATGTAGTGGCAGTCCCGACTCCCGTCGATGAAAATAATAATCCCGATTTGCGCCCCCTGTATAATGCCAGCGAAACGATCGGCAAAGTCATTTCGAGAGGGGATATTGTAGTTTACGAATCAACTGTTTATCCGGGAGTTACAGAGAACGAATGTATTCCGGTGATCGAAAAAGTTTCCGGCTTGAAGTTCAATGAAGATTTTTTTGCCGGATACTCTCCCGAACGAATAAATCCCGGCGATAAACAGCATACGGTCGAAAAGATAAAAAAAGTGACCTCCGGATCCACGCCAGAAATTGGGCAGAAGATCAACGAAGTATATGCATCGGTTATTTCGGCTGGGACTCACCTTGCTCCCTCAATCAAAGTTGCGGAAGCAGCCAAAGTGATCGAAAACTCTCAGCGGGATATCAATATAGCTTTTGTAAACGAACTTTCGAAGATTTTTACCCGTATGGGTATCGATACGCAAGCGGTATTGGAGGCAGCTTCCACCAAATGGAATTTCCTACCGTTTAAACCCGGCTTGGTAGGTGGTCACTGCATAGGCGTCGATCCTTACTATTTAGCGCAATGCGCCCAGCGTTACGGCTACAATCCTGAAATTATTCTGGCAGGTCGTCGAATGAATGATGGCATGGGTGAATATGTGGCCCAACAGGTAGTGAAACTTATGATCAAGAAAGGAATCAAGGTACTCGGAGCTGATATTTTAATTTTGGGTTTTACATTCAAAGAAAACTGCCCCGATGTTCGTAACACAAAGGTGATCGACATCTTGCGTACGTTTCAAGAGTATGATACGAACATTTCCATTTATGATCCTTGGGTCGATCCTGCTATCGCACAACGGGAATACGGTATCGAAATCACAAATAATTTACCTGATCGGAAATTCGATGCTATTGTTCTTGCCGTGGCTCATGAACAATTCAAAAGTCTGAATATCGAAGAGTTGAAAAAATCGAATGCCGTCCTCTTTGATGTGAAATGGTGTATCCCGAAAAATACCGATGGACGATTATAAAATTAGGTTTTAATGAAAATCTGTCTCACAACATTTGTTCAAGGGCATCTTTATCAGGAATATTTGCCCATGCTGATTTATTCAATAGGAAAAGCCTATCCGGAATATGATGTTAAGATTTTTTTGCACGATACTTTACGTGACGATCTGCGGCCGGCATTAGATATGATCCGATCGACCTATGATCGTTTCGAGATTCGGGAACATACCTTCGCAGATTGTCCGAACATGAACTCTCTTGTGGCCCGAAGTCTACGATGGGTGTTATGGGATGAATCCTTCCGTGATTACGATTATCTTTATACAATCGATATTGATATGTTCTATATTCGTGAGCCCCAAGAACTCATGGAACAACATATCGAGCATATGAATTATATCGGTTCTGATTGCGTGAGCAATTTTCGCCGTATTAACGTTATACGGAAAACGCCGTTCGAAATAATGCGGATGTTTAAATGGGGCGGAATCCGAGGAGTGATCGATATGCTGAAGACGGATCGGGTAAACCGAATGTCCGGTCTCCATTTTGTCAAGGTCAAAGAATATTACGAGCATATTACTCCGGAAATCCTGCATAAATACCGATCGATCATATATGCCAACAAAATTATGCGTCTCAAACCTTTGATTTCATGTGAGCCGCTGCTATACGACATGATGGAGGAAGGAGGTATTGATATGTCGGTATTCGGTGTTCAAAGTAGTGTGATCTCGATGTTGGATTTCGAAAACCCTCACGATCGAGGCTTCGGACCCAATCACGGTATCCATTTCGGGTTATTCCGGGTCGACCCTGCTGATATGGATAAAGACATAACCATTCAACTCGACCACAAAGCCTACCAATATTATATCGAAATATTCAGAAAGGAGATCCTGCCCGATCCTCTTTTCCGAAAACTTTATACAATGTTTCCGGAAAAGCTCAAAATGTATTTCCACAGATTTTTCCAGTACTACTGCTTGGAAACGAACGGCATAGCTGAATAGTAAAAATCCTCGATCTTGACGGATTCTTCTCGGACATCGAAGAGTATTCGGAACAGTAAAGTAGCTCTGATATATACGTTTTTCAACAGTATATTGAGCTTCTTCTCCCGGAAGATTTTTTTGGATCATCTGGGTACTGAAATTCTCGGACTCAATACCACAGCGGTCAACATTCTCCAGTTTCTCAACTTAGCCGAATTGGGAATTGGAACGGCAGTTACATTTACGATTTATAAGCCTCTTTTTGAGAAAGACTATGAATCAGTAAACGAAATAGTCTCTGTCCAAGGATGGCTCTATCGTCGGATTGCATGGTGGATGATTGGAGGGGCTCTCGTGGCAATGTGCCTTTTTCCATTCATCTTCAACAAAATGGAACTTCCGTTATGGTATGCCTATGCATCTTTCGGCGTACTGCTCGTTAGTTCCTTACTGGGATATTTTGTCAACTATAAACAAATCATACTGTCCGCAGACCAATGCGAGTATGCGATCACATACAGCTACAAGGGCACACTGATCGTCAAAACGTTCTGCCAAATGGCTGCCGTCTATTATTTTCCAAACGGTTATCTATGGTGGCTTATTCTTGAATTTGTATTCGCTTTCGTCGCCTCTTGGCGGCTCAACCAAACCATCCGCAAACGAGCTCCCTTTTTGCATTCCAGCGTGTCGCTCGGACGCAAAATAAAGGGGAAATATCCGGATATCATCATAAAGATCAAACAACTATTTTTTCATAAAATCTCCGGATTCATTCTCACCGAAGTCACTCCATTGATTATTTACGGATATGCCAATTTGTCATTGGTAGCACTTTACGGAAACTATCTGGTTATTATCTCCGGAGTTAAATTAGCCGTTAGTTCTGTATTTGACAGTATCGGAGCCAGTGTAGGAAATTTAGTTGCCGAAGGGGATTCTCCCAAAATCATGACTGTATTTAACGAATTATTCAGTTCTCGATTTTTGTTTATCAATACAGCCTGTTTTTGCCTTTATATACTCACTCCTGAGTTCGTAACGTTATGGATCGGGCCACAATACGTCCTTTCCAACTCTACCCTGCTGCTTATGATCCTCACACTCTATATCCGATGTCGGAAAACAACCGTCGACGTGTATCTGAATGCATATGGTTTATTCAATGATATTTGGGCACCGATAACAGAAGCCTGTCTGAATATCGGCTTATCAATATTATTCGGTTATTTCTGGGGATTAAACGGTATTTTAGCCGGAGTATTAGCGAGTCTGTTCATCATACATTCGTGTTGGAAACCTTATTTCCTTTTCTCCAAAGGGTTGCACGTGCCTATAATAACCTATATACAAATCTATGCAAGACATATTTTAGCCGCAGCAATCGCTACGGGTCTGACTCTATGGATTTTCAGTTTTATCCATTTCCCGAGGAACGGACATTTTTCAGGATTTCTGCTGCGTGCTGCAATTACCTCCTCGATATATTTTTTGCTTCTATCGATAGGACTTTTTTGTTTCACCGTTGGTATGCGAGATTTTGTTGCCAGAATTCGAAGAATAATAAGTTGATATGAAAGGGCTGCACAAAAAAATAATTATAATTTCTACCGAATTTCCTCCGGGACCCGGAGGAATCGGCTCCCATGCCTATTCTCTAACCGAAGCCTTATCTAATAAGGGGTGGGAAATGGACGTTTTTACTTGTGGAGATTATTCTTCGAAGCAAACGATCGTCGATTTCGACAGAAAACAATCTTTCAAAATCCACCGTTTCCGGAGAAAAGGGTGGCTTACCTACTTTTATAGGCTATATGATGTCGCGCACTATATCCGTAAGCAAAGGGGGGGGGAAAATTGTTATCGTATCAGGAAAATTCTCTCTTTGGATCGGGTTATGGCTCAGACTTCGTTTTTTCTACAGAGACCTGCATATTCTCGGTATCCTACACGGTTCCGAAGTGAACTTACCCGGTCTTTTGGGAAAGAAATTCACCCATCTTTCCATGATGGCCTGCAACCAATTAGTCGCAGTATCTCATTATACGGCATCGATTATTCCCGCATGGATACGGAAAAGTAAAAATATAAGCATAATTCCGAATGGAATCGACTGTCAACGAATGGATCGGAAATTAACCGAGTCTGTCCCTTTAAATTTACAAGGAAGTCCTATTTTGTTAACTGTCGGAGGAGTAACCCCTCGAAAAGGACAACATAGAGTAATACATGCACTTCCCGAGATTATTCGGTCTTATCCCCAAGTTTGTTACCATATCGTTGGATTACCGATTTACCAAAAACAATTCGAGGAGTTAGCCATTCAGTGTGGAGTGCAGGAGCATATAGTGTTCCATGGAGTATGTCCGACTTGGGAGAAACTGACGGAATATTACAAAGCCGCGGATTTATTCATGCTTTTGAGTGAAAATCAAAAAAACGGAGATGTAGAAGGATTCGGTATCGTCGCATTGGAAGCTGGATTCTTCTCTTTACCGGTAATCGGAGCAACAGGTTGCGGAATTGATGATGCCATCGATGACGGAAGAAGCGGCATTTTGGTAAATGGAGACAATGCAACGGAAATCTGCAATGCAATGACAAAGATTCTTGCAGACAAAAGCAGCTTCAAACAGAGATCGAAAGTCTGGGCCGAACAGCATGATTGGAATATAGTCATAGAAGATTTTATCCGCATACTGCCACCTACAAAAGCATAGAATCAATGAATTATTTAGATAGTCGGAACTATTCGATTCCATTTAAATGGTTAGTATTACATATCCTGCTGGGGATTACTGTCGTATACAGTCATACGGTGGCACAATTATGGGGTATCGTAGCATTAGTCGTCGGAATCGGGCTCATTTTGAAAAATCGGAATCGAAATGAAGAAGTTGCGAGAGTTATCGTCTACCTGGCTTCGCAAGAGGTACTTCTAAAAGTATGTGATGCGCAGATAGGTAGCGAATTCATAAAATATATTGTTGTTTTATTCTGCGTGATCGGTATACTGATATCAGACGTACCATACCCTAAAAATCGTCTTTGGATACTATTCCTAATTTTGTTGATTCCATCTACAATTCTTAGTATCAATTCGATAAAGTGGTTTGAAAATATCCGATATTCACTTTCAGGAATTGTTGTATTAGCCATATCCGCATACTATTTTACGGGAAGATGTGTAGAATGGAATAATTACAAAAAGATTTTAGGCGCTATTATACTCCCGTTGATTTCCCTATCTATAGTGGTAACGCTTGAAACTCCCGACTTCTCTGCAGTGGAGTTTACAGCCACTTCCATGTTTGAAACAACCGGAGGGTTTGGTCCTGTCCATTTATCCGTGGTTTTAGGTGTAGGAATTCTAATTCTCATCACTCTTTCTTTGATTAAACAATCGTTAGTTATAAACCTACTCGGAAATTACATTGCAATATGCTTTCTGGCCTTCAGATTGTTACTCTCTTTTTCCCGAACTGGAGTCGTTGCTTTGGTTGTCTCCTTGGGAGCAATTCTGTTTTGCTTGATCATGAATAACTCGATCAAGCTGAAAAAGATATTGATTTACCTAAGTATTATCGTTATGGCTGGTATCGTCGTTTGGAACAAGGTTGACGATGTCACGCATGGAGTAGCTTCTTTTCGTTTTTCAGGTAGAAACAGCGTCGGAGATAAACTTGACGATGTAACATCTGGACGTATTGATCTTTTTACAGAAGAACTATCTATGTTTGCAGAAAATCCTATTCTCGGTATTGGAGCTGGTAATACATCTTCCGAACGACAACATCGTTTCGGTCAGATACACTCCTCTCATACAGAATATTCGCGCCTGCTTTGTGAACATGGAATATTAGGTATTGTAATGAATTTGATCTTATTGGGAGTCCCTTTATCGTTTTTAAAAAAAACACGGGGAGTGACCCGGCTTTTTTTCGTGGCATTTATCGTCTATTCTCTGCTAAGCATGGTTTCAGCCGCGACCCGGACAACTTTACCTTTGCTGATATACGGACTGGCTTTTTTACGGATAAAAGAGGATTATATCAAGAAATAATGGTCATGAAACATCTCAACTCCATAGACATTGTCCGGTCACTCAGTATGCTTTATATCTTGATATTCCACTGCGGAAATTATACCGAAGAGATCAATTTCCAGCCTTGGGGTGACTTTTAAAAAAATGGGGCGTTGGGAACATTTATGTTCATCTCAGGTTATTTGCTGGGACGAAAATACACTATTTTTCATGGGATAGATGCAGTTAAATCTTTTTTTATCAATCGAGCCATTCGTATTCTGCCATTATTTTTCCTGTCGCTACTAATATATTTGTTCATGGGATATCTTTCGGTCAAAACCGTATTATTATCTATGACAGGATTTTCCGTAATTATTCCGCCTCAGCCTCCTACGCTTTGGTTTGTTTCCATGATCATATTATTCTACTATCTTTTCCCCATCATGTCAGGACAACGAATATCCTCTGTGTTTATGATCGCAGGCTGTATTATACTCGTGGTTATGGCCGCTCAGGGGGGGGGTATGGATGTTGATCGACGTTTTTATTATTATTTTCCATGCTTCATTGTCGGGATTACAGCCGCAAGATATTTACCAAACCAATTCTCAAATTATAAATTTGGTATATTAGGGGCTATCGCATTCTCTTTGATTAGTACCGGATACTTGTGGTTAGATTTGTTTGGCAATGAACCTGCAAACTCTGTTTTTCGGATGCTAATAGCACTGTCAGGTACGATGTCATTCATATCGTTGTCTTACTATCTAACAAACTCTTCCCATATCTCTTTCTGGGCTTCTCGTATCGCCTATTCCAGTATGGCTGCATATCTATTCCATCGGCAAATATTTAGCGTTATCAGACAATATGTTTATTGGCCGGAAGATGGAACCGGAAGAGTCTTGTTTTTACTGTTTGTATGTATTCCAATCATTTTGTTAACTGGGTACATCATCCAAACCGTTTATGACTATTTCCTAAAAAAATTAGTAGTTCGGGAATAGATTGCCGTATTCCAATTAAATATCTATCTTATGAGACTTTTTATCCTACTGTTATACTACGGATTTTTGCGGTTTCTTCCCGCAACAGACAATGCCTATTGGATATTTTCTCTATTCAGAAAAACACGATCATGGGTCGGACACTTTCTATTTGACCAATGTGGAAAACAAATCAATATCGAACATGGAGCAAATTTCGGAACCGGTCGTGGAATCTCAATCGGCGACCGATCGGGAATTGGTATCCGTGCGAAAATACGGGGACCATTGCATATCGGATCGGATGTCATGATGGGACCTGATGTTATTATTCTTACTTCGACCCATGAGATATCCCGTACAGACATTCCGATGCGTGAACAGGGGGGGGGTACAGGAAAAGAAGATCGAACAGTAGTGATCGGCGATGATGTTTGGATCGGTACGCGCGTTATTATATTACCGGGGGTAAAAATAGGTTCCGGGGCCGTGATTGCCGCGGGAGCTGTGGTAAGCCGAAACGTGCCCGACTTCGCTATTGTCGGAGGAGTTCCGGCCAGAGTTATCAAAATGAGAAAATAATAAATAGTTTATGAGGATTTTATTATTGAGCACGGGAGGAAAAATCGGAGGAGAGGAAACATTCACCCGAAATCTGGCTCTGGGGCTGATAGAACGAGGCCACTATGTCGAAATGGCGGTAGGAGGGCCGGTACAACGCGAAGACGCAGAAAAAGCAGGGATTAGAATCACCGAAATCGACATAACAGGCCGATCACCCAAGCGCATCGTATGCGCCGCCCGGCAATTAGCACATTATGCAACAAAGAACCGATTCGACATAATACATGCCCAAGCCGTCGGCCCTGCAATTATGGGTATTATCGCTAAAAAGTTTTTCGGTTGCAGGATTCCCTGGATATGGCATAATCACGGTATTACGGATTTCGCATATCGCTTTATTGTTCGTCACCTGAATAGTCTGGATCGAATTATCGCCAATTCGGATTATGTAAGGGAAATGCTCACAGGTAACGGAGTGAAAAGAGATCGAATCGAGCGAATACATAACGGAATTCATATCGCCGATTATACCGTAACGGAACAGGAACGTCTCGATGCCCGGGAGGCTGTCCGCAAAGAGTTTTCGCTGTCCGCCGATTGCCGTATCATTACTTATGTCGGACGCCTTTCTCCGGAAAAAGGGGTGGAGGTTTTAGTGGATGCTTTCCGAACCCTATGTATCTCAACAGAGAATGTCGCTTGCCTGTTGGTAGGAGATGGTGTGCAGCGGGAAGAACTGCAAGCCCGAATCAACTCGTATCCGTGCAAAGAAAAAATCATTTTTGCGGGATTCCGTAGAGATATAAAGCATCTACTTGCCGGCAGCGATGTTTTCGTGTTACCCTCTCATATTGAAACATTCAGTCTTTCCATTCTCCAAGCTTTCGCAGCCGGAACTCCTTGTGTGGCCAGCGACGTGGGAGGAACCCCTGAGCAAATCTTGCCAAGACTCAACGGCCTTCTGTTTCAAGACAACGATTCGACCGAACTGGCATCCAGATTAAACGAGATATTGAATGATGAGGAATTTCGCTGTTATTTGACTCATAATGCCATCGCTCTGAGTCATTCATATCTTAACGATAACAGAATGATCGGCGATATAGAAAATCTTTACGGACGTTTGATTTCCAAATAAATATGAAAGTAGCATTTCTGACAATGGGGAAAGATATAGGAGGAGCTAAACAGGACGTACTCACTCTTTCCCAAAAAATAGCCGCACACGGACACGATGTGTTCGTGATTGCCGCTCCTGGAGTTATGGATCGGGAACTGACAGGTACACCCGTCCAATTCATTCCGGCAGAATTCTATGTTCGTCGACCTTGGGGATTATGGAAAGCTTCTCGTTATCTGCTTCGAGTCGTACGGGAAAACAATATCGAACTGGTTAACCCGCAAGGCTTTTTTACGGCAATTATTGCATGGTTGATGCGTTTCAGTCTACATCGCCCGCATATTCCCATCGTGACGACTATCCACATGTTCTCGTCGTTGAATTTCTACAAATACGCCAGATTACTCAATATTTTCTCGGATGAAATTATCACCGAATCCAATTGTGAAAGGGTCCGGCTCGAAAGCGGAGGGGCAAAACGAAATCGGATCGAAGTGATCAACAATTCGGTCGATATGCAGCGGTTTTCCCAAGAACGAACAACTCCTGTTCTGAGAACTGAATACAGTATCGAATCAAGTTGCGTAGTATTCGGAATAGTAGCAAGACTCAGTCCTGAAAAACGGCATTCGGATTATATCGAAGCAGCCAAGATCGCACATCACAGGTTCCCTGATACTCGATTTTTCATCATAGGAGACGGTCCGCTTCGAGATACGTTACAGGCACAGGCTGCTGGACACGATTATATTATTTTCACAGGGGCACGACGGGACATCCCGAATGTATTACGGAGTTTGGATTGCTTTGTTCTCTCTTCAGAAGTGGAATCTCTGCCATTATCCATTCGGGAAGCTATGAGCATGTCTCTTCCTGTAATTGCAACCGACGTAGGCGGGAATAGAGAAATCGTAGCGGAAAACATTACTGGATATCTCGTAATGCCCAAAATACCCGATCAGCTTGCAGAGGCGATGTCGAATGTAATTGCTGATCGACTTAAACGCGAAGCTATGGGAAAAGCTGCACGAAAGTTCTGTGCAGATCGTTTCAATGCGGACAATTGGGCGGTGTATACAGAACAAAAATTCGAAAAAAGCATAAAACAACATTAATATGGACTTGATTGTCGGTGCAGGGATAACCGGATTATCCTACGCAGCAGCTACTTCAAACGATTATTTAGTCATCGAGAAAGAGCCGGAAATAGGAGGTTATTGCCGGACAATTCTACAAGATGGTTTTATATGGGATTACTCCGGACATTTTTTTCATTTCCGAAACAAGGATATCGAACGATTCGTGATGGATAAAATGCATAAGGATCGGGATATTATCACACTGAAAAAAATGACTCAGATTCGATATAAAAATAAGCATATCGACTACCCGTTCCAGAAAAACATTCATCAACTTGATAAAGCCGAATTTATCGATTGCCTGTATGACTTATTTGTCAACGAATATCGTGAAGGAACGACATTCAAAAGTATGCTGTATGCAAAATTCGGCAAATCCATTGCTGAAATTTTCCTCATCCCCTACAACGAAAAGTTATATGCTTGCGATCTTGACGAACTCGATCCGGATGCCATGGGACGCTTCTTCCCTTATGCAGACAAACAAGAAATTATTGCAAATTTCAAACATGCCAAGGAGAACTCGTATAACGCAACTTTCGAATATCCGAAAGGAGGTGCTTTTGAATACGTTAATTCAGTTTTCCAAAGAATAGATCCCAAGAAAGTTGCCACCGGCGAAGCTCTTGTTGAATTAGATATAGCTCGAAAGATCGCACGTACAACCCGCCGAAGCATAAAGTACGACCAGTTGATTTCTACGATCCCACTTCCGAAATTGCTCAGTTTATCCGGAATCGAGCATGATACACACCTATATTCAAGCAATAAAGTATTGGTCTTTAATCTCGGATTTGATCGTAAAGGCAACGAAAAAAGGAACCATTGGCTTTATTTTCCTGAGAAGAAATATATATTTTACAGAGTAGGTTTTTACGATAATATTTTCAACAGCGACCGCCTTTCTGCCTATGTGGAAATCGGATTCCGACAAGATGCACAAATTGACATAAATGCCTGTCTGACGCGAGTCTTGAAAGATTTGGAGACCGCAGGCATCATATCTGGACAAAAACTTGTTTCGTCACATTCCGTTATCATGGACCCTGCTTATGTCCATGTTACTTCGGCCATGGAAAAAGATAGAGCCGAAAAGATGAAAACGCTCTCTTCCTACGATGTATATTCAATCGGTCGGTACGGAGGGTGGTATTATTGTTCCATTGAAGATAATGTGGCAGAGGCACTCTCGCTGGCTCGTCGTATATCGCATGAATAAAATGAATTATCCCCTTGTTGCAATAGTCATTCCCACACTAAACGAAGCGCTTTTTATCGGGCCTTGTCTGGATTCTATTCTCGGACAGAACTATCCATTCAATCGGCTTGACATTATGGTCGTGGACGGAGGCAGCGATGACAAAACTCATGAAATAGTAAACGGTTATGCCGATAAATGGTCAAATATACGATGGATCGATAATCCTCGGAAAATTCAGTCTGCTGCTTTCAACATCGGAGTCAGTCGCTCTTCTGCTTCGATAGTGGTCAGAATGGATGCTCATGCCCGTTATGCTAGTGATTATATCTCAAAATGTATCGCCAAACTATCCACCAATCCCGAACTGGGGAATGTAGGAGGAGTGTGTAAAGTCGAAGCCGGAGCTCCCACCCTAATGGGAAAAGCAAATGCCGTTCTGAACCAAACCTCGTTCGGTATTGGAGGAGCGGCATTTCGCATCGGAACCAAAGCCTGTTTTACCGATACAGTACCTTTCGGTGCCTTTCCCCGGAAGGTACTCGATGAAATCGGACCGATGAATGAAAAACTATCTCGCGGAGAAGATAACGAATATAATGCACGCATCCGAAATGCCGGGTACAAAATCTATTTTGATCCCCAAATCATTTCGACCTATTATTCCCGACCGACCCTTACCTCTTCCGTCCATCAAATGTACCGCAACGGACGTTCGATAGGAGTATTATTGCGAACTTTTCCACGGGCCGTAGGACTTCGGCACGTCGTTCCAGCCTGTTTTGTTGTGGGAATGCTCTCCTGTCTGTTGTTCGGTTGGTGGGTTCCTATTTTATGGAACGTATTGATATGGATACTAGTAGTGTATTGGATCGCAGCTCTGGGAGCAACAGGGTTGGCATGCCTCAGATTTGGATTCGACATGGGATTCATACTGCCGATATTATTTTTTTCTGTCCACATTGCTTATGGGACAGGTACCGTATATGGATTTTTAACTAAAAAAATATAAAATTTATGCAAATACCATTTTCCCCGCCAGATATGACGGAAGCAGAAGAGATCGAAGTCGCCCAAGTCCTTCGTTCGGGATGGATCACCACAGGACCTCGCACAAAAGAATTTGAACGCCAAATTGCTTCATATTGCCATACGCCCAAAGTCGTATGCCTGAACTCTGCCACAGCCTGTATGGAAATGATTCTGCGGGTACTGGGTGTAGGGCCCGGAGATGAAGTCATTACATCGGCATATACCTATACGGCTTCGGCCAGCGTAGCCTGCCATGTGGGAGCAAAATTAGTCATGGTCGATACAGCGCCGAATTCTTTCGAAATGGATTATGAGCAACTGGCGCAGGCTATCACGTCCCGGACAAAAGTCATCATTCCGGTGGATCTGGCAGGAATCATTTGTGATTACGATCGTATTTTCTCTATTGCAAACGATAAAAAACAACTGTTCCAGCCATCCAACAAGTTGCAAAACTCTATTGGTCGAGTAATTATTCTTGCAGATGCGGCTCATGCATTTGGAGCAAAACGGAACGGTAAAATGTGTGGAGAGATTGCTGATTTTACCTCTTTTTCGTTCCATGCGGTAAAAAATCTCACCACAGCAGAAGGTGGAGCACTGACTTGGCGCTCGATTCCTGGAATCGACAACGAATGGCTTTACCAACAATTTCAACTTTTGTCCCTTCACGGCCAAAATAAGGATGCATTGGCCAAAACACAACTCGGTGCATGGGAGTACGATATTGTCGCTCCTAATTTCAAATGCAACATGACAGATATCATGGCCGGTATCGGATTGGTACAGTTGAAACGTTACCCCGAAATATTGCGCCGCCGCCAACAGATTATCAACCGTTATGATGAAGTGCTGCGAGATCAAAACCTGCAATTACTCCTCCATTACGAAGAAAATCACACTTCGAGTGGTCATCTCTATCTGGTACGCCTGATAGGACGAGAAATCGACGAGCGTAACGAGATCATAATAAAAATGGCAGAACGAGGCATTGCTTGTAATGTCCATTATAAACCTTTGCCGATGATGACGGCATATAAGAATCTCGGATTCGATATTGCGAATTATCCAAACGCTTATAATCAATATCGTAACGAAATTACACTACCATTACACACACGTCTCTCTGATGAAGAAATAGAATATGTCTTAGCTAATTTCATCAATCTCATTTCAAAATAATAGCTTCGTTGAAACGTGTCTTTGATCTTATTGTAAGCAGTCTGGGACTGCTGATTTTAAGTCCATTGCTTCTTGTATTGGCAATATGGGTTAAATGCGACTCTCCGGGGCCCATCTTTTACCGCCAACTGAGAGTCGGGCGAGGTAATCAGGATTTCTGGTTATTCAAATTTCGTTCGATGCAAGTGGAGGCAGATAAAACGGGATTGATCACCATCGGAGGACACGATCCTCGGGTAACACGTTCGGGATATTATATCCGAAAATACAAATTGGACGAATTACCTCAATTGATTAATGTGTTCCGTGGTGATATGAGTTTGGTAGGGCCGAGACCGGAAGTCCGGAAATACGTTAATTTGTACACTTCGGAACAATTAAAAGTTTTGCAGGTACGACCTGGAATAACGGACCCTGCTTCAATTCGTTATCGGAATGAAAATGAGCTATTAGCACAAGTCCCTGATCCGGAAAAATATTACCGAGAGGTAATTATGCCTGATAAATTGAAAATCAATCTAAAATATATTGCCAATATCTCTTTCAAAAACGATTTACAAATTATTCTCCATACGTTTTTTGCCATATTAAAATAACCCAACTATATGTAGATTCAGGGAGTTTTTCTCTTATATCCGATGGCGACCATAGGTCGCCATTTTTTACCAAAATTATATTTAGATATATACAGTCGTATAAATTATGACTATTATGTAAAGTTGCAAACTGTATTTTGCAACTTGTTTTGTTCATTCAATTTAAAGTATCAACTTTCAGACTACGAACCGGGGCCGTCGCCAATGATAAAAAACGCCGTTCCCCGATCGGGGAACGGCGCAGCCGAAATGTCGGCGAACGGCTATTTCGTAAATTTGTTCTGGTGTTTCAACGCACCCGAAGCGTCGTAAATCTTCACGTCGATGTTGCGGGCGTCCGCCTTTACGTCCATACGGGTCAGATTGGGATTGCACAGCACGGGGAAATCGCAGCCGTTCTCGCCCTTGTCCCAGAATTTGTAACGGTGGATATGGGCCGACAGCATCAGGTCGATGCCCGCACGGTTGAGAATCGGGACGAACAGCCGCGCCACCTCCGAGCCGCCGTGCCAGCCGCCGGGAGCAGGAGGCATGTGGCAGAAGACGATGCGCACGGGGGCGCTCTTGAAATCGGGCTCCTCGACCACGCGCGCCAGCCACTCGGCCTCCTCGGCACGGAAATCGTCGGAACGCATCAGATCCATGTTGCGGATGTCGCTGTCGGGCTTGTCCTCGCCGCTGTCGAGCACGATGAAGTAGACGGGCCCCTGACGGAACGAAAAGTAAGGACGCCCCGTCGACGAAGGAAAGTAGTTCATCCACTCCATGGCGAACGTACCGCGGTTCTCATGGTTGCCGCGCGCCACGTAGAGCGGCGTATCGGAGGCGAAGAGCTCCGACGACGAGGTGAGGTAGTGATCCATCAACTCGCTCTCGGCGTCGATCGACGTGGTCATATCGCCGTTGAAGCAGACGAAGTCGTACTTGCCGGGCTTCACGTCCTTGTAGAGAACGCGCAGGATCGAGTCGTGCTCGTGCATGTCGTTCACCACCGAGAAGGCGACCTCGCTCTTCGAGCGGTCGAGCGTCGTCACCTCGAAGGGCTTGTGCCGCAGGATGTCGCTGCCGAAGCCCTCGCCGAAGATGACGCGCTTGCGGCCTTCGTTCACCAGCACGCCGTTCTGCATCACCCTGTAACGGTAGGTGGTGGCGGGTTCGAGTCCGCTCACCGTCACCACATGGAGCTTGCCGATCGGACGGCGGCCGTTGAGCACCTGATAGTATTTCGGACGTTCGGTGTTGTAGAAATGCGTACCGTCGTCGGGTGCGATCTCGACCCACGAGACGGCGTCGATGTTGGTGGTCCAAACCACCGTGAACTCCCGCTCGCCCACCGCTTGGAGGTAGGGGCCGGAGACGACATGCACCGAAGGCTGCGCGGCGGCCGTCATCGGCAGCGCGAACAGGAGGCCTGCCAAAAAAAAGTAGAGAAGTCTTTTCATTTTCGAGAATACGTTTAGGGTTCTGGTTCGCCCGAAATATACGGTTGAATATACTGCAAATGTAAAGAGAAAAAATCATAATTCCATAAGTAACGTCTGCCTTTCTGTTGTTCTTTACGATTTTTTACTTACATTTGCATAAGCAGTCGAAACAATACGAACCGCTTTCACTGCCGCGCGGCACACCGCTGCGGCAGTGAAACTCAAACTCAAACCGAATGATGACACCCGAACAAACGAAAAAATTCAAGTACTGGCAAACCCGCACCATCATCGTCTCGATGATCGGTTACGCACTCTACTATTTCGTGCGCAAGAACTTCAACACCGCCATGCCGAGCATCGAGGCTACCTTCGGCATCACCAAGACGCAGCTCGGAATCTTCCTGACCCTCAACGGCGTCATCTACGGCGTTTCGCGGTTCATCAACGGATTCATCGCCGATCGGGTGAGCGCCCGCAAATTCATGGCGCTGGGCCTGGCGCTCTGCGCGCTCGTCAACATCGGGTTCGGGTTCAGCGACAAAATGGCCCTGCTCATCACGGGCACGGCCGGCGGCAGCGAATACATCACGGCGCTGACGATCATCATGGGTTCGATCCTGCTGCTGAACGGCTATTTCCAGGGCATGGGCGTGCCGCCCGTCTCGCCGCTGATGACCCACTGGGTCCCGGCCAACGAACTGGCGACCAAGATGTCGATCTGGAACATGTCGCACTCGATCGGCGCCGGTCTGATTTTCGTGCTGGGGGCGCTTCTCGTCCACCACTTCGACAACAGCGCATGGCGTCTCTGCTTCCTCGTTCCGGCGGCCATTTCGCTCATCGGCGCAGGTGCGCTCTATCTCACGCTGCGCGACAAGCCGTCGTCGGTCGGACTGCCCGAGCTGGAAACGCAGGCCGCACCGCCGGCCGTCGGGGAGAAGAAGGAGACCACGTCGGACTCCGCCTACCACAAGGCGTTCCTGCGCCGCATGGTATTCGGCAACCCGATCATCTGGGTGCTGGCCGTCACCAACTTCTTCGTCTACATCGTCCGCTTCTCGATGCTCGACTGGGGCATGATGCTCCTGCCCGGTTCGAAGGGCGTATCGGTCGCCGTGGCGGGCATCATGGTAGCCGTCTTCGAGTTCGTGGGCGGCAATCTGGGCATGGTCGTCGCAGGCTGGGCCACGGACCATATCTTCGGCAGCCGCGCCCACCGCACCTGCGTGTTCTGTATGCTCGGCGCCATCATCTCCACGGCGATCTTCTGGCTCGTCCCCGACACGGCCTCGGCATGGGTACTGGCCATTCCCTTCACGCTGATCGCCTTCTTCATCTACGGCCCGCAGGCATTGCTGGGCATCGCGGCGGCCAACCAGGCCACCAAGGAGGCGGCGGCCAGCGCCAACGGCATCCTGGGTATCTTCGGTTACGCCAGCACGCTGATCTCGGGCGTGGGATTCGGCTACGTGGCCGACCACTACGGCTGGGGCAGCACCTACATCGTGATCCTCGCCTTCGCCGTCGTCGGCATGCTGACGATCGCCACGATCTGGAACGCCAAGGGCGACGGCTACGAAGCGGCGGCGAAATTCAACGCCGAACGGGAGAAAAAAATCAATCTGCAAGCATAATAAATACACCATGCAACCCACCAAAGAAGGAAAAATATCGGTTTCGGTCATGTGCTCCGATCTGATGAATCTGGAGCGCGACATCAAGCAATTGGAACGCAACGGCGTGGATTACCTCCACGTGGATGTGATGGACGCCCATTTCGTTCCCAACCTCACGTTCGGCGTCGATTTCATCGCGGCGATGCACCGCGTAACGAAGCTGCCGCTCGACATCCACCTGATGGTCGAACACCCCCTCCCGATCATGGAGGCGATGGACATCCGTCCCGGCGACCGGATTTCGCTGCACGTCGAACTGGGGGAACAGCTGCACGAGCTGGCGAAAGCCGTCCGGGCGCGCGGAGCGCATTTCGGACTGGTGGTGAATCCCTCCACGCCGGTCGAGGCGCTGACGCCCTATCTCGACGAGATCGAATGGGTGATCCTGATGCTCGTCCAACCCGGTTTCGCCGGAGCGAAGCTCATCGACGGCATCCTCGACAAGGTCGCTGCCGCACGCCGCTTCCTCGACGAACACGGCCACCCCGAAACGGAAATTTCGGTCGACGGGTCGGTAAGCTGCGAACGCGCCCGCCTCATGCGCGACATGGGCGCCTCGATCTTCGTCGGCGGGACGGCAGGCATCTACCGCAAGGGAATGACCCTCGACGAAAGTATCCCGCTCTTCCGACAGGCAATAAAATAGCACGAACATGAAGCCCCCTCTCGAACACTCTCACTCCCTTCCGCAGGCACCGGCGATCGTCAACGAACGGCACCGCAGGATCATGGCACTGTTGCACCAGCAGACATCGCTGTCCGTTTCGCAACTGGCCCACATGCTCGGCGTCTCGGAGGTGACGATCCGCAAGGATCTGACGCTGCTCGAACAGCAGCAGATGCTTTACCGCGTACACGGTTCGGCGATCCTGGCCAACCCCTACATTCAGGAGCGTCACGTCAACGACAAGGAGAAACTCTGTTCCGACCAAAAACGCGCCATCGGAGCCTATGCCGCACGGCTCGTGGAACCGCGCGACACGATTCTCATCGCTTCGGGGACGACGACGCTCGCCATGGCGCGCGAGATCCGCGAGGTGGAGGAGCTGACGGCGATCACGACGTCGCTGAGCGTCGCCACGACGCTCGCGGAGAACGACGAATGCACGGTAATCCAGCTCGGCGGCGTGCTGCGCAACAGTTCGTTTTCGGTCGTAGGGCCTTTCGCCGAACAGATGCTCCGGCAGTTTTCGTGCAGCAAGCTCTTCTTCGGGGTGGACGGTTTCGATCTCAACTACGGTGTGACGACGACCAATCTCATGGGCGGTCACCTGGCGCTGATGATGATCGAGATGGTGCAGAAGGTCATCGCGCTGGTCGACTCCTCGAAATTCGGCCGGCGGGGATTCTGCAAGATGTGCGACGTCGACCGCATCGACATGGTCATTACCGACGACGGCGTGTCGCCGATCGTGGTCGAACAATTGCAGGAAGCCGGCATCGACGTCCGTATCGTCGAAGTCATCCGGACGACGGTGCCTTGACCCGCTCCGCATTGCATACGCCATACGGATCGGCCCAGCGGGATCTTCGTCCGTACAGGGAGCGGTACAGCCTTCCGATACGGATATGCACTCTTCCTCCGCCGGGAGCGTCGAAGGACGAGGAGCGAAGGAAGCGTCGAAAGGGAATGAATTTTTTTACTCAGAATTTGGAATTTTAAAAATTATCCTTAACTTTGCACCACGATTCGAACGAAAATCCGTTCCGGATCGGGATGGTGCCATAGCTCAGTTGGTAGAGCAAAGGACTGAAAATCCTTGTGTCGCTGGTTCGATTCCCGCTGGTACCACTTGAAAATGAACGACTTACAGCAATGTAGGTCGTTCTTCTTTTATCTTTTTCGTAGCGGTTTTATGCACGTTTGAACAGGTTGTTTAAACCGTTGTTTAAACCATGAGTGCCACAATCGAGGTCGTTTGCTACAAGTCCAAAGTATTGGCAAACAATGAATCACCGCTAATGTTACGAATCACGAAAGACCGCAAGTTGAAATATTCCAGCATCGGTGTTTCGGTCAATCCTGCATTGTGGGATTTCGAGAAAAACAAACCACGTAGAAATTGTCCTAATCGTTTGCATATCGAACGCCTTATTGCTGATAAAATAGAAGCCTATCGTGCAAAAATGATTGAATTGCAGGCCGAGAAAAAAGAGTTTACCGCAACATCGTTACATGAAAGAGTTGCAGATAAGACTACTAAACGCACCGTTGGCGAGGTGTTCCTATCACAAATCGAGAACTTGAAGCAAACGGGGCGAACAGGCTATGCTCTTTCGCATCAAGAAGTTTATAATTCCTTGCTGAAATTCAACGGGCATCTGAATATCTACTTTTCAGACATCGACACGGTTTGGTTGAAACGCTATGAAACATGGTTGCGGGGACAGGGCTTTTCAGAAAATACGATAGGTCGCCGATTCCGTACTTTGCGGGCAGTCTATAATGTAGCCATTGAAGAAAAGTGTGTGAAAGCAGATTATTACCCATTCAAATCCTACAAGGTTTCCAAACTGCACCAAGCGACGGCAAAGCGAGCCATAAGTAAGGCGGACATCATGCGGATTATCGAATACCGCAGTAATGATTTCTACAAGCAATTTGCAGTCGATTTGTTTGCGTTCGGTTACTTCATGGGTGGTATCAATTTCGTGGATATAGCCTACCTTAAAACAGATAATATCGTGGATGGGAGGTTAATCTACACACGGCGAAAGACGCATAAGTTGATAAGGCTACCTTTACAGCCCACAGCACGGGAGATTATAGATCGTTACCAACAAGACGGTGCGCTCTTTTTGTTTCCTATACTTTCTGCATTTCATAAAACCGAGCAACAGCAGCGTAACCGAGTTCACAAAGTCATTTCCAAAGTGAACGAGCGACTGAAAGAGGTGGGAAAAGAACTGGAAATCCCTATCGATTTAACAACCTATGTTTCGCGGCATAGCTTTGCGACCGTATTGAAACGTGAGGGCGTTAGCACGTCGATAATTTGTGAATCGCTGGGACATAGTTCTGAAAAGGTAACGCAAATCTACTTGGATTCATTCGAAAACAGCCAGATCGATGCGGCTATGCAGCACTTGTTATAGAGGGAAAAGGAGGTCGGGAGCCTATCAACTCCCGACCTCTACAAACCTTAAAGGCGGTTAAGTAGTTCTTAACCGAGATACTGCATCCACCACTACAAATCGAGCGGTTCCTACAAGGCAGATTCGTCTGCCTTTTCTTTGCGTGGTGTTGCCACATTTTTTGAGTGCGAAATGAAAATTCCCTATAATAGGATAGTTTCAGAATCGAAAAATATGGAATCGTCAGAAAGTGCATCCACTAAAAACAGCCGCTTTTAATGACGCATCATGTAACAGTGAAAACAAATTATTCATGCAAAAAACTTTTCATCGAAAAAGCGAAGCACGATTTTTTGCGATAATTTTTTTCTCACGACTCGTGTGATGAAAAACTTTTTTTGCCTGTTTTTTATTCACGCATTTTTGCGTGTTAAAAAATATCGCTAAAAAAGTATTCATCTTACTTGTGTGGTGAATCTATTTTTCGTGATTGAAACTGTTCTTCATTTTATCGGTTACCACATTTTTTTGAGTGTGAAATGAATATTTCAACTATTGAATGTATTTCAGAATCAGAAAATATGGAATGGATGATAAAGCAGCTAAGCAAAAGTTAGAGAGATAGAAACTTGTTCGCTATATTCCGCTTATTTGGAAGCTGCCATTTGATGATAGAGATTCCATTAAGATTGGAGAGTTAGAAGATTACCACATTTTTTGAGTACGAAATGAATATTTCCTATATAAGTATCTATTCAGAATCAAAAAATATGGAAGATTGTAGAGATAGAAGATTCCCATTAAGAGATAGTAGGTTTTTGAATGACAGGATAGAGAGTTGCTCAAAACTGTCCTATGCAAACTGCTCAAAAGTGTCCTGTATATACACTACCTACTTGTACATAACCTATTCAAGTCTTTCAGACCATGTACTACCACATCAAAGACCGCAGGTGATTCGATAACCGCAAACAGGCCAAAGAGCATTACGGCGTGGCCTGCTTCCGTAAACTGCTGCACTTAAAAGAGATTATATTTACGAACAAACAAAATTCCATTGCCAACGATGAATTATACCGTAATCCCCAAATCGATCATGAACTTTCAGACGGGCAACAGTAAACCCGTCGATGTTTATGTGTGAGCTGTCATTAAATGCTGCTCCAACCACAAGACGAACATTTCCCATGTAACAGAAGAAAAGCTATCCCTGCTTACTGGATTGGATGAACGCTCCATTAGAAGGAGTATTAAACGCTTAAAAGACGCAGGTTATCTTACCGTACAGACCTCTACCGTTAAAGAAGATGCAGACAGAGGATTTATAAAACGGAACATGTATCATATAAAGCCAGAAAAGAGCAACTATTTCTTCCTCGATAACAGTTACTTTAAGAGGAACTATCCCGCCAAGATTGCAGGGTTTCTGCTCTTGTTAAAGTCGGTATGCCTTAATAATACCGATACCATCCAATGAAGCAACAGCCAGATTGCAAAGGCTATCGGCTTGTCGAGAAACACGACAACAGCCCTTATTAAAGAGTGTCAGCAATTAGGACTTATTAAGGCCATAGAAAAAGGCTATGAACTGACGGCTGGTTGTTTTATCAATTCAGCAGTCAGAAAGACCGATGCAGGGATTTATAAGGAGCTATGCGATTTCTGTAAAAAGAAAGGCGTTGCCGCTCCCAAGTGGGATAAACGGGCGATGTCCGTACTGCTTACCAAGTACAATGCAATAGGCTTATCGAGAACAGAGCCGATAAGTCTGACCTGCCAACTCGATAAACGATGCAAGAACCTACCCGAAAAGGTATCGTTGGCCTACTTTATAAAGGCACTCGATATGCAGGGACAGTATCGGGAGGTGATGGAACGAGCCGAACAAGCAAAACGCTACAAAGAGGAGTTCAAAGGTTTTGCATTCGAATAACAGCCAGCAAATAAAGAATCCATATACAGCCCTCATGCTTGCGCATGCTGGGCTTTTCCCATTTAATAAGGATATGACATAGTTTGCGGATTGTTCCATTTATAAAGGCGCTTCAAATTATGTCACCTGTATTGCTTTTACCTCTTCTCTTTATATGGCGTGCCGCAGGCACTCACTCAATAAGCCCAAGATTATAAAAATCGCATATATACTGCCCACGAACACAGTAACAGATCAAAGCCCCCGCCCCTTGTCGAATGTAAAACTTAAAAATATGGACAGACAAACAAGGGCAAAACGCATTGCGGATTTGCATGTGTTTTATGGGCAGAACGAGGTGGTCGGGGAACTCATCCGTGCAGGCAAGATCGACGAGGAGTATACCTATCCTTTCGTCGATACCGAGGAGGAGGTTTTCGAATGGTGGCTGGTATCGCCTTACTTGGCACGGGAACTCAAAGAGCAGGGCGAGGTCATAATCGACGCACTCGGTTGCCATTGGTGGGGACGTACCACCAGCGGACAGGCTGTCTACATGGACGGCGTGATACAGAAGATCGCAGGAGAGTAAAACTCGGCTTGCATATCGACATGGCAAAAATGCAAATTACAGAGATTAGGGGATTTGCAAGTTCATCAAGATTTTGCAACCCCTGATTTCTGGTTTCTCGGTGGCGTAATGCTGGAATATTACACAATAATAAATTGCAAACAATGGATTTCACGCCACCGAGACAGCGTAAAACAAAGATTCAACACAATGTAATATTGCATATCGATACGGAGACATCGGGAAGTGCGGATCGTCTTGGAGACGATTTCCCCAATATGTAAAGAACAAAGTTTACTTTCCAGTTATATCACTGTTGGATTGTTACTTTGTTTTTAAGACCTTTGTAACTACAATACCCCAAGAGTGTTGCGTATTGAAAAACATTTCCTAACTTTGTGGCATCGTCCCCAAACGGACGAAGACATATTAGTTTAGTGAAAGTGTTTCGCTAATCCTTGACGACAAAATTTGGCGATTTTGAAAAGCACAAGGATAAGCAATACGAACACTCATCACCGTGTGTAGGCATATATCATTCTCGATATATTCTATTCGGTGTGGGGTATTGTTTATTTGTGCTTGGGCCACGCCAAATGCCTGTCGTCAGATAAACGAACAACTCCACACTTTCTTTTTGCTTATAACCCACCGCAGCAGGAGTTGATACGGTAAGAAACTTTACTGTTATGGAGAGTCCTTTATGGGAAACCGTCATTTTAAAAAGTCCATATAATGGTGTATCAATTCCTTATATGGTTGGGAAGTATTACGGCAATGGACGAGTACAAGATTTACAGACAGCCGATTGTATTAGAATTGTACTTGAAGATATTGTAAATACAGCACAGCCCAATAACGAGGCCGCGATCTTCTTATGTGATTCATATGTGCCATATATTCCAATGATTCAATTGTTAAGAAACAACAGGAGTGTGGATAAACTTGCGAAGATCATAGCTAATAATCCCTATATAAAAAACAGCAAAGGACAAATTGCTATTTATTTACAGGCAGATTGGGCAGAAAAGTGTTCGTTAGAATATTTAGTCCAATTCTTTTGGAATATGTATGGCGAACATATAAAGCAAAAACATTTTTCGGTTCAAGCCACCACCGCATTGCAACCTGATAAAACCTATCATCTTTGGGGTAATTATACAGATAAAGAATAACTAATTTTTAATTTCAAATTTCCATGAAAAAACTATTTATGTTATTTGCAATCGCTACATTAGTGTGCGTAGGTTGCAGTGATGAATACGATGACAGCGCATTGCGCAATGATTTAAGCGATCTTGAAAATCGCGTCTCCAAATTAGAGGAACTCTGCAAGCAGATGAATACCAATATTTCATCGTTGCAGACCATTGTGACGGCCTTGCAGAATAATGATTATGTTACAGGTGTCACGCCCGTCATGCAGAGCGGTAAGGAGGTCGGTTATACCATCACGTTCAGCAAGAGCAATCCTATTACGATCTTCCACGGTAAAGATGGAGCAAACGGATCGGGCCATACTCCCGTCATTGGTGTGAAGAAAGACACGGACGGCATTTATTATTGGACGCTGGATGGTGAGTTTATCGTTGTGGACGGACAGAAGATCAAGGCACAGGGAACCGATGGCAGCAACGGGGCAGATGGAAACGATGGGCAGGACGGTAAAGATGGTATTACCCCCAAACTGGAAATTCGAGAGGGTTACTGGTGGATTTCCTATGATAATGGAAAGAATTGGACGCAATTGGGCAAAGCCACAGGAGAGGACGGCAAGGATGGAGACAGCATCAAGATCACGCAGGATGAGAACAATGTCTATTTCGAACTAGCGGATGGAACTATTATTACTATTGCGAGATCAAATAAAACAGAAGAAGGTGACACCCAAATCATTCAGTTCAAGGATGCAAAAGTAAAAGCGATTTGCGTACAGAATTGGGATACAAATGATGATGGCGAGTTATCATATGGAGAGGCAGCAAAAGTGACGAGTATTAGAAAGTTTTTCAGAGGAACAACGATTCAATCTTTCGATGAACTACAATATTTTACTGGAATAGACGAAATCGGGACGGATGCATTCAGACAATGTAAAAATCTTACAAACATTACAATTCCCCAAAATGTTATTTGGATTGAAGAGTATGCATTTAGCGGATGTAATTCTTTGAATTACATCATAATCCCAAAAGACGTCACTTGGATTGGAAATAGTGCATTTAGCCAATGCAACAATTTAACAAATATTATCATCCCCAATGGTGTTACAACTATTGGAGCTAATGCATTCCTTAATTGCAACAGATTAGAAAATATTACTATTCCTAATAGTGTTACAACACTTGGAAATTCGGTATTCCAAGGTTGCACAAACCTAACTACGGCTATTATCAGCAATAATATAACAATAATTGAAAGTACAACATTCTCTGGCTGTACTTCCCTAACCACAATCGAGATACCTGCAAGTGTAGAGACGATTAAAAATACTGCCTTCAATGGCTGTACCTCCCTAACCTCGATCGAGATCCCTGCAAGTGTGGAGACGATTGAAGAGGATGCCTTCTTGGGCTGTTCCTCCTTGAAAACCGTAACGTTCGAGAAAGGGTCAAAATTGAAAATGATTCAATATAACACCTTTCGTGATTGTACCTCTCTAACCACGATTGAGATACCTGCAAGTGTGGAGACGGTTGAAGCTAATGCTTTCAATGGCTGTACCTCCCTGAAAACCGTAACGTTCGAGAAAGGATCACAACTTTTAATGGTTGATGGGTATTATATGGATAATGGAGCCTTCGTTGGTTGTAGAGCATTGACGACTGTGGATATGTCTGCATGTACACAAGTAACAGAGATTGGAGACTATGCCTTTTCTGGAACTTCCAAACTCCAATTGTTCAAGATCGGGACAAGGACACCGCCGAGTTGTGAATATAATGTATTTATGGGTATAAATTCCTACTCCGTTCTGAAAGTTCCTGCTGGATGTGTCGATGCATATAAAAACGCAACAGGCTGGAAAGAATTTACAACGATTTCTGAATTAGACGAATAAAAACAACGATCCTCTCCTGCTGTGTTTCGACATGGCGGGAGAGGCTAAGTATAAAATATGTAATATGCATTGGCCAGAAAGACTATATGTAAATCAAAATTTAATAACTCTAATTGTCTGTTATGTAGGAGTAGCATACTCAGAATTGAACGATTTATGTCATCTGTCTTGTGCTTGTTGGTTTCTCTTTATGTTTGCTGCGTTTTCTGTAATAGTTACATTGTCATTTTACACTTACAATTATTGTCGAAATAAATGTGAGAAAAAACATAAATGATGAAACTATAATCAAAGGGCAGACTTGGACAAACGGTCTCTGTTTAATCGTTTTTCTAAGTCTGTCTTTTTTATATATTTTATTGCATATCTCATGAATTTTCCGTATATTTACATCATAATCAAACATTTAATAACAATTTAAATTTTAGCTGAAATGAAAAGAAAAACACCAAGTATCGATTGAAAAACAGGCACGGAGACGATCGATGATATACAAGTATCGTATATCTCCAAAGGCGTATCCTACGATAATAATTACGGCGTCTGCCTGTTCGTGGGACGCAGAACCGACGATCCTACACCACGAGAGTTCACCTATATCTTTGAACTCGACATCGACCCCACGAAAGATATGACCGTCTGTTTCCAGAAACGGGGTCGTTATATGGCAGGATTCTCCTATCTGCTGAATCCAAAGGCCGTAGAAGAGGGTCATCTCGCCATTGTATTGCCAAACATCGTAGATTTACCCAAGTCCAGCTGCGAGCTCAATCTTTTCGAAGCCCATATCAAGAGCGACACGGCCGTATTCGGCTATACATCGGTAGAGGGTAAACAGAAAGAGTTCCGTTTCCCGCTGACTGGATTCAACGAGAAGTATCTGGAACAGTTCATATAAAAAGAAACAAGGACAGACTTTGACAAGAGGTCTTAATATAGACTGTTTGACAATGTTTGTCCTTGCTGTTTCCACAGAAACAAAAGCAACAAACATTCTTTTAAAAGGAGAGAGCAGGGGAAAATTTTCCTGCGCGATTTTCTCCTTATCTTAGTGTTGCTTTTAACTTGTATCTATAAGATTTACAGATAATTTACTTATTTATTAATCTTGCAATTTGTTTAAACCAGTGTTTAAACCGCAACGAAAAGACAGAGACAAGGGGCGAACAGGCTATGCGTAAATCATTGATATATAGATATATCAATACGGGATGGTGCCATAGCTCAGTTGGTAGAGCAAAGGACTGAAAATCCTTGTGT
>ENA-UOOA01001225-UOOA01001225.1-human-gut-metagenome-genome-assembly--contig:-P61old-NODE-1225-length-43585-cov-15.938181_pt1 | contig 43585 bp, 44 predicted proteins | sample MGYA00242467_ERZ724014 | MGnify/ENA metagenome assembly ERZ724014 | reverse complement strand
TATTCTCCCGTATATTTGAAAACAATACACAATCAGCTGTCTGCGATATTCAACCATGCTGTCAGGTACTACAACCTGAAAGAAAACCCTTGTCAAAAGGCGGGCAGCATGGGTAAAAAGAAAAATCGTGAAATGCTTTTCTGGACTAAAGAGGAATATTTGAAGTTTGCTGATGCAATGATGGATAAGCCGATGTCATACTATGCGTTTGAAATGCTCTATTGGACGGGTATTCGTGAGGGCGAGCTGTTAGCTCTTACTTCTGCTGATTTCGATTTTGAAAAGCGAACGGTAACAATTAATAAATCGTTTCAGCACTTGAATGGCAGAGATATTATAACTTCGCCGAAAACAGAGAAAAGTAACCGCACAATTCAGTTGCCGAAGTTCCTTTGTGATGAAATGCAGGATTATCTGAAAATGCTTTACGATGTGGGGTTGGAGGACAGAGTGTTTCCAATTACAAAAAGCTATCTGCACAGAGAAATGGACAGAGGCGCAAAAGAAGCAGGCGTAAAAAGAATCCGTATTCACGATATCCGCCACAGCCACGTTAGTTTGCTGATTGATATGGGATTCTCTGCGACGGCTATTGCAGACCGTGTGGGACATGAAAGCATTGATATAACTTACAACTATGCACATTTGTTCCCGTCAAAGCAGGCTGAAATGGCGGATAAGTTAGATATGGAAAGGGGCGAGTAAAATGTCACTTAAAAACAGAGATGATCACAACCGCTGGAGAAATAAAACCGTAGCGTTTCGTGTATCGCCGGAGGAGGACAAACAAATTGAAACTTATGTACGGCTTTCAGGACTAACTAAGCAGGATTATATAACAAGGCGACTCACGTACAGGGATATAGTTGTGCAAGGCAATCCGAGAGTATTCAAGGCTTTGCGAAACCAGTTTGCCGATGTGCTGTCGGAATTACAGCGAATAGAAGCCGGCGGGGAGGTAAATGATGAGTTGCTTGATGTAATAGAAATGATTGCCGATATTCTCGGCGGATTGAAAGGAGAGGATAACAATGGAGAATAAAAAAGAAATGACCGCCCCGAATGTATCTGTTGGCGCAGATACGGAGCAGTCAATCCAAAAATGTACTGACATTAGTATAAACGATAACGATGAAAATATCAAGGATTTGGACGAAAGTTTTCGTGAAATGCAAAGAGAAATGCTGAGGCAAATGGATCCGTCATATTTGAAAACCGTTTCAATGTCGGCTCTGTATGATACCGATTTCGAAACACAAACCGCACTTATAGACGGTCTGCTTTATCAGGGAACTTACTTGTTCGTGGGTTCTCCGAAAGTAGGAAAGAGTTTTATGATGGCACAGCTCGCTTATCATATCAGCACTGGAACTCCGCTTTGGAATTACAGAGTCCGCAATGCAACCGTTCTTTATTTTGCCCTTGAAGATGATTACCCTCGCTTACAGCGCAGGCTCTATCATATGTTCGGCGCTGACGGAACGGACAACTTGTATTTTGCAACAGAAAGCAAAACCGTAAACGGCGGCTTGGAAGACCAAATAAGAGGTTTTATTCAGGAACACCCTGACACCGGACTGATTATCATAGATACGCTAAAGCGTGTTCGAGAGACAGGTGGTGCGGATTACAGCTACGACAGTGATTACGATGTAGTCGCAAAGCTGAAATCGCTTGCCGACAGCTACAAGGTAACAATGCTTATCGTCCATCACACACGCAAACAGCAGGCTGACGATAAATTTGATACAATCTCCGGCACAAACGGATTGCTCGGTGCGGCAGACGGCGCCTTTGTTCTCAGCAAAGAGAAACGAACAACCAATGCCGCAACGCTTGACGTCACCGGCAGAGATCAGCAGGATCAGCGAATACACCTTGTTCGCAATCCGCAAAAACTTATATGGGAATTTGAAAAAAGCGAAACAGAAGTTTGGACAGAGCCGCCTGACCCGCTGCTTGAAAAGGTATCGACTGTTCTTTCTTCGGACAGTAGCCGATGGGACGGGACGGCTTCTGAATTGAGCAAACTTATTGGATTGGATATTAAGCCTAATGTTCTGTCGCTAAGACTTAGTATCAACGCCGGGCGGTTGCTTAAAGATTACGACATTCATTACAAAGCGAGTCGCACGCACAGCGGACGAAAAATATCCCTTTGGAAAGAAAGCGTGTCAATGTGTGACGACCGTGACAAACTCTCCGAGAACGGTGATGTGGTCTAAAACATTGTCACCATCGTCACGGTTTGTCACAGCAAAAGTTTAGCAGAGTGTGCAGAGAGTGCCTTTTCAAAGGCGGCTCTTTGCCCCTCGGAGAGCGCAAAACCTGCTTGCAGGTTGCATTTTTGATGGGCTTGCCTGTCAAAAGTGCTTTTGCGTTACTCTTGACAAGAGTAACAGAACCGAGGACGAGCAAGTTTATGAGATTGGAGGTATAACTTATGCAAAGAACTATAAGCGCAATGGTGGGTAAAGGTTCGGTAAATCACAACAGCCGCAAGTTTAAGGCTGAAAATGTTGACGGTAGCAGAACGCATTTGAACATTGATTACTGTAACGAGCCGATAAAGAAAATCTATCACGAATTGTTTGACGAAGCACTAAAAAGATACAACGAAAAGCAGACAAGAGCCGACCGCAGAATAGAAAACTACTATGAGAAAATCAGAAACTCAAAGCAAGAAAAGCCGTTTCACGAACTGATTTTACAGATTGGCGATAAGGAAAATATGAGCGTCGAAAGCGAAAACGGACAGCTTGCACGGCAGGTTTTAGATGAGTATTATCGGGGATTTCAAGAGCGAAATCCCAACCTAAAAGTGTTCTCTGCTCATCTGCATATGGACGAGGCAACGCCCCATTTGCATATTGATTTTGTTCCGTTCACAACCGGCAGCAACCGTGGACTTGACACGAGAGTATCACTTAAACAAGCGTTAGCCGCACAAGGTTTCAAAGGCGGAACTCGTGGAGATACCGAATGGAATCAATGGGTGAGCGCAGAAAAATCCGCACTCGCATTTGTTATGGAACGCCACGGAATTGAGTGGGAACACAAGGGTACTCACGAAAAGCACTTGTCTGTTCTTGATTATAAGAAACAGGAACGAGAAAAAGAAATTACGGTATTGGATAACAAACTCGCCGAAAAGCAGGATGAATTTCGTGTTATGATTGACCGCATTGAGAACTTCGATAACGGAGAAAAAGCATTGCAGAAACTTGATGAAAGTATAATGAATGAGCCTGAATATCAACTGTCTGAACCGCCTGCAATGATGTCGGCGAGAACTTATAAGGCAAAGTTTGTTGAGCCGCTCATATCTCGATTTAAGTCTTTAATCAGCACCTTATTTGCACGATATTTCAAAGCATTGGACAGTTACCACAGATTGAACATCACAAACGGAAACCTGTATCGTGCTAATGAAAGACTTGAAAAAATCAATGATAAACTTACTAAAGAGAATACAAGGCTGAGAGCAGAAAACAAAGACTATTCATTGCTACGTAAGGTATTCGGACACAAACAAATTGACGATTTACTTGAACGAGCAAGGAATGTTAAAGGTCGCAAGCGTGACGATCCACGCTCAAGATAAATAATTTTTTGGAGGAAAACAAATAATGGCAAAGACAATTTTTGAACAAATGGGTGGTACTTACACACAAGTTGGGGATTATCTTCTCCCCAATTTGAAACTGCCCAAAGAAGAAAAACAAGCAAATATCGGTGTATGGTCTATGCGACACAAGCGATTTTTGCAAGAAAATCATCGTGTTTTATACGCCAATTTGATGATTTCGGGTAAGCTCGGTGTTTATCTTGATGAGGTTGAACAGCAAGCAACAGCATTGTTTCTTCGGTTAGTAAAGGAACTTTCCAAAAAAGAAAATGTAACAGAAAAGCTCAAGGCTGAAAATCAAATGCTGTGGGTTCAGAAGATGAACAATATCCGCAGTAGAACTACAGAAATTGTAAATGCAGAATTGATTTACACAGCATAAGCATTATGGAGGCAGGGAGAAATCCTTGCCTCTTTTTTGTTTATCATTGTAAATACCCCTTGCTTTTATTCGCGTTTCGGTATATAATAAAGGCATCAAATTGTGGAGGTTTGTATGAACTATTTAAGTGTTGCTCAAATAGCAGAAGAATGGGATATGACACCAAGACGAGTACAGGTGCTTTGCAACCAGGGACGTATAGTGGGTGCTCAACGTGTAGGCAGTGTGTGGACAATTCCTGAAAATGCAGAAAAACCAGCGGATGCGAGGAAAAAAGTAACAAGTAAAAGCAATCGTGTTAATACAAATATTTCCATTGAACGAGTGTGGGCTATGCCAAACAAAAATACATTTGATATTAAGCCTATACATGATTTGATAACAGAAGAGTTAACCGACGGGTTATGGATTGATCCCTTTGCAAATCAAAACAAACTTGCCACCATTACAAATGATCTTAGTTTGGAATTTGACACAGACTATCATATGGATGCTTTGGATTTTATGAAAATGTTTGATAGTGATTCAGTTGATGGAGTTTTATATGATCCTCCATATTCCCCAAGGCAAGTTAGTGAATGCTACAATAATGTCGGTTACAATGTGACGTGGGACACCACAAAAGCTTCTTTTTGGGGAAATCATAAGCGCGAAATATCACGTATTGTCAAGATAGGTGGAAAAGTAATCACTTTTGGCTGGAATAGTGGTGGCATAGGATATAAGTACGGCTTTGAAATAAAAAGGATTTTACTTGTTCCTCACGGTGGATGGCATAATGATACTATTTGTACAGTTGAGATTAAAACTCACGAAGGAGAAATACCTAAACTTCAAGGGGATACTGCTAAAATGATTCAAAACTCTACAAACAAAAAAGCACTTACTCAAGAGGATAAAAAATTAATATCGGCATTGTCCTCGTTGCCAAATGATTACTGGGATTTCAAAGATAATGATGTTAGAGAATATACGCACGGTATTCACAACTATCCTGCAATGATGGTTTGTCCTATTAGTCGCAACATAATAAAATTGGTGAAGGATGTACAGACTGTAGAAACAATTTTTGATCCTTTTATGGGTTCAGGAACTGTATTGGTCGAGGGAATGCTTGCTGGAATAAACAATATTTATGGCAATGATATAAATCCTTTGGCTTTGTTTTTAAGTAAAGTTAAAACTACTTGCTTAGATATAACTCAATTGCAACAATCATCACAGGCGTTATATAAGCGAATAGAGGATGTTTATAATCAATTTGCGCTTCAAATTAGTGGTGCAGATGAAATAATGCAATATGTTTATAATTTGGATTTGACAGCTAAAAATGGATGGGGTGCTGAAGCACCAAAGTATTTACATAAATACACAAAAGATAATTATATCAAAATTGAAATACCAGAATTTAAAAATATCGGATACTGGTTTAAACCTCGTGTAATTTTGCTATTGTCTTTGATAAAAGGGGAAATAAATAAGATTACTAATAAGGATATACGAGATTTTATATTTGTTGCATTTAGTGAAACTATACGATTTGTTTCAAACAGACGCAATGGTGAATTCAAAATGTTTCGTATGCCGGCAAATAAGGTTGATAAATTTGAACCAGATGTCATAAAAGAATTTACAACTATTTTAAACCGTAATATTGAAAAAATGAATTCTTTTGATGAAGCTTGTACTGATATTGGAAGTAATTCGACGGTTTCAATATTCAACAACAATGCAACATCACTAGAGGATGTTCCGGATAATTCGGTAGACTTGGTTGTAACTTCGCCACCTTACGGAGACAGTAGAACAACTGTAGCGTATGGCGAATATAGCAGGTTGTCTTTACAATGGCTGGATCTCTTTGATTTGTCTGAAAGAGAAATTATGGGTATAGATAAAACATTGATGGGTGGAAATAAGTATAGAAATGGTTTTGAGTATACTATACCAAGTGTTACCTTAAGAACATCTCTTGAACGAATTAAGGATGTTGATTTGGAACGAGCTGGTGATGTGTATAGCTTTTATCTGGACTTGTGTAATTCTATTGCTGCTATATCTAATAAAACCAAGTCAGGTGGATATCAATTTTGGGTGGTTGGTAATAGAACCGTTAAAGGGGAACTTCTTTTAACAGACCAGATCATATCTGAAATTGCTAATGAATATAACCTTGAACATATTTACACTATTGACAGAAATATTATTAATAAAGTTATGCCTTCGCTAAATTCACCTACTAATGAGAGTGGGGTAAAATCATCGACAATGACTAACGAACACATAGTAGTGTTGAGAAAAAAATAGTGCGCTGCACTTTCGTACAGCGCATGTTATCAAACAATTCTGTTTTGTACTTTAAACAGCAAAGGTTGATCTATTTCACGAATTCTAAATCCAGTACCATGATCGTGAGTCTTTCCTTTATTTTTACCATTATGGTACTGACCAATTCGTAAATCAACATAGATTTTACCAGTTTCAAGTAGTGTGATAAAAGCATCATAGTCGAAACCAGAGACCTCATACGCTTCGATAAAATGAAATTCTTCGTTAGAACCTGTGCCTCTAGTTAGTGCTTTAGCATATACAAATTTATTTTTATATTTTTTCTCAAAGCATTTTCTCAAGGCTTCTCTTGACCAAAAAATATCTTCTATTACATCTTGAGACTCAATGTAGATTCCATCAGGCCTACAATGAATCCTTAACATATTGCCCGTATTGGCAATTGGAGTAAACCTATTGGCAGACAGAGTAGAGTGAAGTACTTTCTCATCATTATCATAAACGCTACTAGAATATCCATATTTTTCACGAAGATATGTATTCGCTTTTGCGGGCTGAGGGGCACGTGTAAACATTGTAAGCATACTTGGGGAATCAATTCTACAAGATTTTAGTTCATAATCACCGAAATCAGGTTGATCAAGATTGTTTTCAGGAATTCCTAATAAATCTTCCAGTGTCTTGCCTATTCCTGTCGGACCTGATCTGTGAGTCTGTATCCAGCCCATTCCTTTTATTTTAGTGAACTCTCTAATAAAATCTTCAAGTGTGACTATCATTGATTAATCCTCGCTTTCAACAAAAAGTTTATATGTTTCAATCTCAAGGGCATCAGCTATACGTTGAATATTCTCAAGAGAAATACTGCGACGATAGCACTCGATTGCACTGATATATGTGCGGTGCATACCACATTTATCGGCAAATGCTTCTTGTGATATGCCCATTGCAGTGCGATATTTCTTTAAATTAGTGCCAAATACTTTTACAATATCCATACTTGCAATCCTCCATACTGTATAGTATAATGTGAATGAATACAAAAAGTCTACATACAATAAGTAACTGAAACATTTTCGTCATTTAATACGAAAGATTTCAATTAATAATTTGAGTGTAAAGGAAGATAAAATGGAAGCTAATATTATTTCGATTGTTAGGTCTTGGTTTGATAAATCAAGGGATTGGCAAAAAGATGCATTTGTAAATCTTTGGAAAAGTAAAGATTTAGAGGAAACCAAAAAGCGAGCACTTAAACTTGTTTGCAAAGAATATGGATATACCGATTGTCCCTATGTTTCTGATACAAAGTTTCCCGAAGACTTGGACGATGTCACATCCGATGATAGTAATATCATTTTAAAGAGCATATCTAACATACAAGGAGTGGCTGCGTTAAAGCCTACAAAACCACTTGAATTCACTAAAGGACTAAATGTAGTGTACGGAGCAAATGGCTGTGGCAAATCATCATATGTTAAGGTGTTAAAAAAGGCTGAAAATCCTAAAGACGACATCAACATTTTTTCCAACATTTTTGAAAAAATCAATATTCCAGCAAAAGCAACATTAACCTTTTCTTGTGACGGAGAAGATACAACAACTAATTGGTCGTTAAAGAATGATAAAAATTATCCGATCAGAATATATGACACAAAAATAGCACATAGGTTTTTAGACAAATCAACAGAAACAATTTACGAACCAAAATTATTACATATTTTTACTCAGTTAGCTGAAATATCAGAGTATATAAGCCAAGAGGTAAGTTCAGAATACAAAACTAAAACTTCAAATTTAAAAAGCGTACCTAACGAACTATCAACCTCTGACTTAAGTAAGAAATATAGCGAATTGGAAACACTTCCACTGATTGATGATTTCGAAAAATGTATAAATTTCACAGAGAAAGATCAAAAGCAATTAGAATTGATTGAAAAGACATTCAATTATTCTAATCCTGATCAAACCAAGAAAAAACTATCTCAGCAAGTAGAAATACTTTCACAATTAAAAAGTAAAATATCTAATGCCTACTCCCAATTGGATCAAAGTAATGTTGAAGATTATATTCACTCTATCGAAATTCAAATTAAAACTCGTCGTGAATTTGAAAATTTATTAAAAACATATAGAGAAGTTTCAAGCATTAAAGAGTTTGGGTCTGATCTTTGGAAAGATATGTGGAAATCATCACAGAAATTTTCTGATTCAATTGAAGGAGATAGTACAAAAGATATATGTGTATTATGCCAGCAACCGCTTTCTTCTGAAGCGAAAATAAGATACGCTAAATTTTCAGAAATATATGCTTCAGACCTTGAAAAAAAGCAAAATGATGCATATGAAATCTTAAATAAAAAGACACAAAAATTAAGTGAACTTATCAATAGGAATCTTAATGTAAATGACACAAAACAAATTCTTATTACAAATATGTTCTCGGATGATGTCGTCTCTTACATTGAAGATGTGTTGAATAAACTATATATTAGAGCAAATTGGTTATACAATTATGACCCGAAAAATGTAGAATGCCCAAAAGTAGTATGCGTTAATGAAGTACTTAACAAATTTGATGAATTTACGAAAAGAATAAAGGAGCAGATTGAATCCATTGATGAATTCATTAATAATTCAGAAAAACAAAGCAAGGATAGAATTGAACTTCAAAGTAAAAAATGGTTTTCCGAGAATCAGAATAATGTTAAATTGAAAAAGGAACTTATTATCTTAAAAAATATTAAGGCTGGCATAAAAACCAATAATATTACAAAAGCTAAGAATGCATTGTCTGAAAAAATGATTACTGAGGTGTATGTAAGAAGATTTGAAAATGAATTAAATGCACTCAATCCTTCACGATCGATAAAGGTGGAATTATTATCGGATGGCAAAAAAGGTAGAACATCTCACAGAATATCGATAAAAGGAGCTTTCGAAAAAAAGAAAACGGAAGAAGTTTTAAGTGAGGGTGAATATAGAGTTGTTTCTATTGCTGCCTTTTTAGCCGATTTAAACTCTATTAATAAGACACAAGCCTTTATATTTGATGATCCAATAAATTCTTTAGACCACAACTATGAAGATAATGTAGCAAAACAATTGGTTAAACTGTCTTTTGAAAGACAAGTAATAGTATTTACACATCGCCTTGCATTTGCAGAAACACTCAAAAATTGTATGGAACTGTACTTACTTGAAAATCCTGAAATAAAAGAATCTTCCAAATTTAATTATATAGAACTCAGAAACAGTCCTATGGGAGAACCAATATACAAGGGAGACTACAATAAAACTAATGCTATATCTTCATTACAAACGATAAAAGATGAATCTATACCTAAAATACGCAAATTGAGAGAAGACGGAGATTATGATTTAGCCGATGCCAAACTTAAGAGTTGTTGCACAATTGTAAGGGTAGATATTGAATATCTCATCGAAAAATTGTTGTTAAACGGATTGGTTACTAGATATAGTAAAAATATTTCATCATTAAAGATTAGATATCTAAAAATAATCGAATCAAAGGATGTTGATTTTATTGAAAAAATGATGACAAAATATTCTTATTTTGAACATTCACAGCCAAGTGAAAAGCCAATCGAGTTACCTGACCTTGAATGTTTAGAAAAAGATGTAAACGACCTTATTGATTGGGGTAAAAATTATAAAAAAAGGCTTAACAAAAAGTGATTCATTATTGGAAAATAAAATAATTTTAAATTTATTTTCTACTAATTGATTTAGCCAGATAGTAGCCATTATAGTGTGGCAACGAAATGGCAACAAAAAATCGGATAGCGTATGCTTTACCGATAATTCAAATAATATAAATACTCTCTGATAAATTTCATAAACAAAAGTGTTTAAGATTGATTTACAGGGAGCGAGTGGGAATAATATCAAGAGTTGCGTAAACCCGCATAAACACTGGGCTTTAGGCTCTCAAATTCCCGATTTGATAGCAAAATGATAGCAAACCATAAAACGACTTTATTCTAAATGTTCTATCGGTTTGCAGGTACAATTATCTTAATACTATAAAAGGCATTACTGACTTTTGCAGTCGGTAATGCCTTTTTTCTATGCTTGTTTTAAGCGACTTGCTCAAAAATATTTTTTTGCATATTCAAATAGTATTGTAGATCGGAATAGTTTTTTTTCTTCAAAATCTTGGGCTTGCTAATAAGTGTCGGACTTATATTATTTGCTTCAGCCAAACATACGGTGTAATCAAATATGTTTTGTATCAAATCACTAAATTGGGAAGGCGTGATTTTCAAGTTTACTGCCTTAGAAGTATCGTCATTTGAAAGTTCATCAAGGGAGTTTATTAAATTATCTAAAATTTCCACAGTTAGTTTGCCATCTTTTGCGGCATCTAAATAAATCTGAAGATTTTGGGCAAATCGCTTTTCAAGGTTTCTTTTATCACGGGTTGCAATGTAACCGATGACACCGGCAACAGCACTACCTATTATGAGAATTCCACTAACAATAACAGTACCCTTTTTATGAACACGAATAAAATCAATAGCCTTAGCTGCACCTTCTTTAGCAGCATCTGCAACAGCGGGAATATGCTTTGCAACTCGTTTGTTGTCAATATTTTTCGCCATACCGCAGAGTTCCAAAACTCCGGCTTGAACAGCATCATATGTCTTTTCGTCAACTAGTAAATTAACATTTACTACAGGCATTTTTATCCCTCCTTACGATAATTGAAAGCTACGCTTTCGGGATAGTTATATCTCCAGTTATCGTATTCCTCTTTCGTGATTTCTCCGTTTTTGAACTTTTCGGCTTGTTCCTGCCAAGCGGAAAACATATCAAACATTGTAAGATAATTTGTTCCCATACCCTTATCAAGGCGTATGCAAAGTTCGTCATCAAGTTTATCAATACGGAAGCCATATAAATCTTCAAGTGTAAACAGCGTGTGCATTAAGCCGTTGTAACTGTCAATATCCGGCACAGTTAAAGCACTTGTTGATATGCCAAACACATTTGCAAGATTGTTTGTTAAATCAGCCTTAGGCGTTCTACTTCCGGATTCATACTGTGCCATACGAATGTCAGCGGTTTTCTCCGGAAAGCCCACCTGCATACCGAGATACTTTTGAGTCATACCTTTTAAATTTCTGAAAAATCTTATTCTTTCGCCGATAGCCATACTATAGCTCCTCTCACCTTACTGTTAAATATCATAGCATAACAAGTTAAGTAATGTCAAGCAACACAAAACAAAAAAGTTTAATGTTTTTGCGAAAACCACTTGACATAACGGAATATGCTTAGTATAATCATTAAGCAAATAGCGTTAAGTCTATTTGCAAACAACTGAATAGCCGTCATACATCACGGTAATGGTGTATCCGCTCGGGCAAATCGGAATGCGGTCAGAAAGTTTTCCGACACTAAATAATTATGAAAATTAAGAATGAAAGGATGATGTTAATGTCAAACAAAATGTTTATGCGTGTTGAGGATGTGGCAGAAGAAATGGGCGTTTCCGTTTCTTACGCTTATAAACTTATACGCAAATTAAATAAAGAATTGCAGTCAACCGGGTGTATTACAATTCCCGGCAGAATTGACCGTAAATTCTTTCACGAAAAATTTTACTCAACCAAAACAATTGAAAGGAGCGATTAAAATGGGAGCATTTAAAAATGAAAAAAACGGAACTTGGTATGTGCAGTTCCGTTACACAGACTGGCAAGGCTTGCGACAGCAAAAATTAAAGCGTGGCTTTGCCACCAAACGAGAGGCACAGGAGTGGGAACGAGCATTCCTGACCGAAAAGAAAGCCGATGTCACTATGCCATTTAAGACTTTTACGGAATTGTACGAAAAAGATGTTCGACCGAAGTTAAAGGAAAACACTTGGCTTACCAAAGAGCATATTATTAAAACTAAAATATTGCCGTATTTCGAGCATAAGCGATTATGCGATATATCGGCGAAAAATGTTATCGCTTGGCAAAACGAGATTAGAAAAATGACAAATTCAAGCGGTGAGCTGCTTTCTCAGGGGTATTTAAAGACCATTCATAACCAGTTAAGTTCTTTGTTTAATCACGCAATCAAGATTTATGGTTTAAGATTAAATCCGGCATCTACGGTCGGTAATATGGGTAAGGAAGAACGCAAGGAAATGAGTTATTGGACTGTGGAGGAGTACAGCAAGTTCTCTGATGAAATGATGGACAAGCCCATTTCATATTATGCGTTTCAAATGCTTTATTGGACAGGTATTCGTGTAGGTGAGTTGCTTGCATTAACTGCCGGTGATTTTGACTTTAAAAACAATATGCTTACAATCAACAAATCTTATCAAAGATTGCACGGAGAAGATGTTATTACTCCACCGAAAACGGAAAAAAGCAATCGAACAATAAAAATGCCGCAGTTTTTATGTGATGAAATGCAAGAATACTTGAAAATGTTTTATTCACCGAATAATAGCGACAGGATATTTCCTATTTCAAAAAGCTATCTTCATCACGAAATGGACCGAGGCTCAAAAGCCGCAGGTGTAAAGCGTATTCGTATTCACGATTTGAGACATTCGCATGTTTCACTTTTAATAAATCAAGGCTACCAAGCCGCTGCTATTGCGGATAGAGTAGGTCACGAAACCGTGGAAATTACCGATAGATATACACATATATATCCGTCAAAACAAAGCGAAATGGCAAACACACTTGACGAATTATGGAAGGAGAGAAAATAATATGTCACTTAAAAACAAAGATGAACACAATCGTTGGAGAAATAAGACTGTGGCTTTTAGAGTTTCGCCCGAAGAGTGGGAACAGATTGAACGATATGTTCAGCTTTCGGGTTTAACAAAACAAGATTATATCACAAGGCGACTTATAAACAAAGAGGTTGTAGTTCAAGGCAATCCGAGAGTATATAAGGCTTTGCGTAATAATCTTGCAGATGTACTTACGGAATTACAAAGGATTGAAAACGGCGGTGAACTCGATGACGAATTGCTTGACTTAATCGAAATGATTGCCGATATTCTCGGCGGATTAAAGGAGGTATCAGAATGACAGAAAAAGAAAAGACCGCTCCGGTTGTATCTGTTGGCGCAGATACAGAGCAGTCAATCCTAAAACAAACTAATAACAGTATAACCGATTTTAATGAGAAAGGCAAGAGCTTAGATGATTATCTTGAGGAAATGCAAAAAGAATTTTTGCAACAGCTCGATCCATCACATTTGAAAACGATTTCTATGCGTGAGTTATATAACACGGTGTATCAAAGCAAACCGCCATTGGTTGACGGCTTGCTTTACCCCGGAACATATATTTTTGCAGGAGCTCCGAAACTTGGCAAAAGTTTTCTTATGGCACAGCTTGCTTACCATATCAGCACAGGCACATCGCTTTGGAATTTTGATGTAAAAAAAGGAACTGTTCTATACCTTGCTCTCGAAGACGACTACCACAGATTGCAGGAAAGATTGTACCGAATGTTCGGAACGGAAAGTGCGGATAATTTGTACTTTTCTGTTTCGGCAGGTCAACTTGGAAATGGACTTGACGAACAGCTTACAAGATTTATGACCGAACACACCGATACAAAATTGATTATCATAGACACACTTCAAAAGGTGCGTGAAGTCGGCGGAGACAATTACAGCTATGCAAACGATTATGAGATTATCACAAGGCTCAAAAAGTTTGCGGATAGTTATGGAATATGCTTGCTGCTTGTTCACCATACAAGAAAGCAAAACTCCGATGACAAGTTTGATATGATTTCAGGAACTAACGGATTGCTTGGTGCCGCTGACGGTGGCTTTATTTTACGGAAAGAAAAGCGTACAAGCAACTCGGCAACGCTTGAAGTTTCAGGCAGAGATCAGCCTGAACAAAAGATTTATCTCAATCGTAATCCCGAAACCCTTGTGTGGGAACTTGAGAGAGCTGAAACAGAACTTTGGAAGTTACCACCTGAACCATTACTTGAAAATATAGCCGGCAAAATTACAAATGAAAACCCCGAATGGTATGGCAGTCCGACGGAGCTTGTTGACTTTCTCGGCATTAATATGAAAGCAAACGCTTTGACAATGAAGTTGAATATCAACGCAGGGCGTTTGTTTAACGAGTATGGAATTACTTATCAAAACAAACGCTGTCACGATGGGCGTAAAGTCAGTTTGAGTTATGAACAGCGTGACGATGTGTGACGGTTGTGTCGCTGTTTTAGACGGTGGCAAAATTACCGTCACTATCGACACAGACCGTCACGCAATAAAGTTTTTGCAAGGTGCAGGAGGCTTTTTTCAAAAAGCCTCTCCGTCTCGCCTGCCGGCTCGGTCGGTGCTTCTGCCGCCCACAGTCGGCAGAGGTCGCCACCGGCGACCCGCACCCTCTCGGAGAGCGCAAAACCTGCTTGCAGGTTGCATTTTTGATAGCTCCGCTGTCAAAAGTGCTTTTGCGTTACTCTTGACAAGAGTAACAGAACCGAGGACGAGCAAGTTTATAAGATTGGAGGTATTTATAATGCAAAGAACGATAAGTGCAATGGTGGGTAGAGGCTCTGTAAATCATAACAGCCGTAAGTTCAAGGCTGAAAATGTTGACGGTGAACGAAGTCATCTCAATATAGACTACTGTAACGAGCCGATAAAGAAAATCTACCACGAATTGTTTGATGAAGCGCTAAAAAGATACAACGAAAAGCAGACAAGAGCCGACCGCAGAATAGAAAATTACTATGAGAAAATCAGAAATTCAAAGCAAGAAAAGCCGTTTCACGAACTGATTTTACAGATTGGCGATAAGGAAAATATGAGTGCCGAAAGCGAAAACGGGCAGCTTGCAAGGCAAATTTTAGATGAGTATTATCGTGGGTTTCAAGAGAGAAATCCTAACCTAAAGGTGTTCTCTGCTCATCTGCATATGGACGAGGCAACGCCCCATTTGCACATTGATTTTGTTCCGTTCACAACCGGCAGCAAGCGAGGACTTGATACAAGAGTATCACTCAAACAAGCGTTAGCCGCACAAGGTTTCAAAGGCGGAACTCGTGGCGATACCGAGTGGAACCAATGGGTGAGTGCAGAAAAATCCGCACTTGCGTTCGTTATGGAACGGTATGGAATCGAGTGGAAACATAAAGGAACGCACGAAAAACACCTATCTGTTCTTGATTACAAAAAGCAAGAGCGAGCGACAGAACTTGAACAATTAGGTGCTGAAATCGAAGAAAAACAGACTGAATTCAATGTGTTATCCGAGCGAGTGTTAAATTATGATGATGGTTTAGAAAACTTAAAAAATGTGGAAGAAATGCTCGATACCGCACCCGAATATCAACTGTCCGAGCCGCAGGGCTTTATGACTGCAAAAGCGTATAAAACTAAAATTGCAGAGCCGCTTATTCAAAAGTTGAAAGCATTGGTTAAGACTGCATTGGCTCGTTGTTTTGAGGGTTGGGACAATTACCACAGGCTAAATATTACAAATGGCAACCTATATCGTGATAACGAAATGTTGTCGAAAATCAACAGCAAACTAAAAAGCGAAAACGAAAATCTGCGTTCAGAGGTCAAGGATTACAAGCTTTTGCGTAAAGTTTTCGGGCATAAACAGATTGATGAGTTGCTTGAACAGGCAAGAAATATCAAAGGTCGTAAGCGTGAAAACCCACGCTCAAGATAAATAAATTTTTGGAGGTAAAACAAAATGGCAAACACAATTTTTGAAAAGTAAGGCGGTACTTATACGCAGGTGGGCGACTATATGTTGCCCGATTTATTACCGGCGGAAGAAGAAACACAAGCTAATATCGGCGTATGGGGTATGAGGCATAAACGGTTTTTGAAAGAAAATCATCGTGTACTTTATGCTAGCCTAATGACTTCAGGCAAACTTGTCACATACCTTGATGACATCGAGCAACAGGCAACCGATATGTTTCTCCGGCTGGTAAAAGAACTTGCCGAAAAAGAAAATGTAAACGAAGAACTCAAAGCAACTGATATGATGTTGTGGGTGCAGAAGATGAATAATATCCGTAATCGTGCAACGGAAATTGTAAATGCGGATATAATTTACAAGGTATAAACATAACGACGGCAGGGAGTAATCCCTGCCGATTTTTTGTTGCTTAAAAACAGTTGACTTATTTGCGGATTAAGCATATAATTAAACCGTATAAATATAGTTTGCGGTATGTGCAATTTAATATCGAGGGTGCATTATGATTACAGATAAAATTGGTAATAGAATACGAGAGTTAAGAAGTCATACCGGATTGAGTCAAGAAAAATTTGCTCAAAAAATAGGTATGGACAGAACTTATTTTGCAAGCGTTGAACTCGGTAAACGCAATATTTCAATTGTCAATATTGAAAAAATCGCAAACGGCTTAGATATATCACTTTCCGAGTTTTTTAAAGATATTTGAATCCAGTCCGATTTAATGGACTATATTTAATTTATAATTAAGTTAGAATAAATCAGTGGAGGAATTACAATGAGTGCAACTGAAACAACATATAAAACCTCATTGATAAACAATAGACATTACTTAGGTAATAAATACAAGTTACAATATAAAACAAAAATTGTAAAAATTAATAGGTAAATGTATGAAAGACAATTTTAGCAAAACATTATATGTTGTAAAATGGAATAGTGATCATCAAACTATAATTACCAGCGGCTGGCAAATTAACGCTATAAGGCATAGTGAAAAAAAGTGGTATAATGGTGAATCACAGATGAGAGTTTTACGAAAAGCCACTGACGAAGATTTTGAAAAGATGGAAGTGATACTATAAATGGAAAAAACAACATATCTTTCATCAATTATATCAGCACTTAACAAATTAAACGGTATGGGATCGCTAAATGAAATATATGATGTTATTGAGAAGGAAGGACGATTGAGTTATATTTTTTCTAACCCTAATTGGAAAGATAATGTAAGGGCAACAATACAAAGACATTGTATCCAGACGAAATCTTACAGAGGAAGCGAAGATTTATTTCGCTCAGTATATGGATTGGGTGAGGGTTACTGGAAATTAAAAGATTTTGATTCTTCAGAATATGATAATCCTATAATCGATCGACAACTGAAAATGATTGCAAATTTAGATATTTCAAATACAGAAAAAGAAATGATAATAAAATCCAGAATTGGACAAGGAATCTTCAGAGATAGGATAATACAAAAATATGAACATTGTATAATCACCGGAATTAACGATAACCGTTTGTTATTAGCAAGCCATATTAAGCCTTGGCGTTCAGCTTCAAATTACGAACGATTAAGTTCGGAAAACGGACTATTATTATCCCCATTATATGATAAGCTTTTTGATATTGGGTTAATTACTTTTGATGATAATATGAAGATTCTGATATCTAATAAACTAAGTTGTGAAAATGTTTCCAGAATAAATATTGACACAAATAAGATATATGTTAATAACCCTTCAGACGAAATGATGGTTAATATGAGATACCATAGACAAAATATATTTGTAGAATAGTTATATTGAAAATGCATCTCAACATAAATGTTATTTCTGATTTCCGTAGCAGAAAAACAACGCCGTTTTATGATTTACAAGACTATTCAAAGTCTATTGCAAGAATGAAAACAATTCCTTTACAGACATCTGAATTGAAGAAAATAGTTTCTAACAGGAAAACATATAAGGAACTGTATCCTTTATTTGAAACGGCGTTTAATTCAGATTTGCCGCTACACAAGTGGTATAATGCAAGCATTAACAACCTATTTGATAATTGAATGTATATATAATAGCGATTTAGGAGGTGTGTGATATGTTCTATTCTCCATTAAGATATCCTGGCGGAAAAGGAAAACTCGAGCCATTAATGGAATTACTGATCAAACAAACTGGGCATTATGGCGGTACATATATTGAGCCGTTTGCGGGCGGTGCAGGAATTGCATTAGAGTTATTAGAAAAAAATGTGGTTAAAGATATTGTTATTAACGATTTAGACAAGGGGATATATTCGTTTTGGAGAGCGATTCTTACAGAAACAGACAGATTTATAAATGATGTTCAAACAGTAGATTTAACCATACAAGAGTGGCAAAATCAGAGAGCGATCATTGAGAAATGTCGCAAATATAGTTATGAACTTGGATTCGCAACATTTTATTTAAATAGAACAAATAGGTCAGGAATTATAAAAGGTGGCGTAATAGGCGGCGTAGAACAAAGCGGTCCTTGGCGAATGAATGCGAGATTTAATAGAGAGGATTTGGCAAAACGTATCCGTAAAATTGCAAATAAAAAAGATCACATTCATCTATATAATAAAGATATCGATTCTTTTACAAAAAACTACTTACCAAAGTATCAACAAAATGCTTTTGTATATTTTGATCCACCATATTTTGGAAAAGGCAAACAATTATATCTCAATTTCTTTTCTTATGATGACCATATTAGAATAGAAAGAATTATAAACAGTCGGGTTAATTGTGATTGGGTTATAACTTATGACGATGTTAAAGAAATTGCAAACATCTATCAAAACCATACTTTAATGAGATTCGATTTAAATTATAGTGCGGGTGTTAAACGCAAAGCAAGTGAAATTATCATATTTAAAAATCACTGTATGATACCAACAGCAGAGCAATTAGTGCAAAATGGAATTTTGGTAAACTTACGATAAGGGGACTAACAAATGTATAAGATATTGAAATTAAATAATTTTAGACAATTCAATAATATGGACATTTTTTTGGGTCGAAGGTTAACTGTGGTTGCTGGTCGAAATTCTACTGGAAAATCTACAATTTTAGGCATTTTGGCCAATAGTGGGGAATTAAAAAAGAAAGACGGAACAACATACACCGAAAGACAGTTTAGAGCTGAATTTAGTGAGATTTTTCACGGTAGTAAAAAATACGATGCTTCTGGATCTGACAGAATTCAAATCGACATAGTTGATGAAAACGATAATTTATTAGATTACAGGAAGTTTAGAACAGCGTGGCAAAATGATAATGGCAAAGATCGATTTAGAGTAATTCCGTCAAAAACACTTGAAGATGGCAAAAAAACTGAAGCTAAAATGCAGATACCTGTAATTTATTTGGGATTATCTAGACTTTTTCCTATAGGCGAAGCTAATGAAGATAAAATAACAGCGAACAGCATTAATTTTATAGATGATAAACAAAAGAAATGGTTTATTGATAAATACACAAAGATATTGTCACTATATGATGATATCTCCGATGTAAGCAACTTTTCAATTGGAGAAACTGATAAGAAGAAGGGTGTCGGAATTGAGACAGATAAATATGATTATCTGACTAATTCATCAGGACAGGATAATTTAGGCCAAATATTGATGGCAATTCTTTCTTTTCAAAAACTTAGGAAGGTTCGAAAAGAGTGGACGGGTGGTCTTCTGCTGATTGATGAAATTGATGCGACACTTCATCCAGCAGCCCAAAAAAGACTTATTGATTTACTTATAAAAGAAGCAAAAGAAAATAAAATACAGGTTGTTGTGACAACCCATAGTTCTGATTTGCTTAAGCATATTTGTAGCAAGACTATGCATAATAATATTAGTGTGAATAGTGATATTGAATTATATTATTTCACGAATGCTAATAGACATTTAGAAATGAAGCGTAATCCAGACTATTCAACAATAGAAAACGATTTGTTGGTGGAGTCTATGTTACAAAATTCAAATAAAGTAAAAGTATATTCGGAAGATTCGGAAAACAGATGGTTTATAAGAAAACTAATACCAGAATATCTGCCGTATGTTGAACTTTTGGATGTTAAAATAGGATGTGATCAACTATTAAGTTTATATAAAGGTGATATATCCTACTTTGGAAATGTACTTATTGTACTTGACGGCGATGTGCCGGATAAAGATTTAGAAATAATTCCAGAACAATTAAGAAGACGTTTGAAAAATATAATAAAATTGCCTGGAAGTACTAGACCAGAAGAGGTTATATATAAATATATTATTGGCTTGGATTCAGAACATCCTTATTGGGAAAATGCAAGTAAAGTAGATATGAGTTGGACATACTTCAAAGAAAATGGTCCTGATTCATCAGGATATAATCAAGAAAAAGAACGTGAAAGGTATAAAAAATGGTTTGAAGACCATAAGGCAATGTTTGACTCAACAAAATTATTCGAATTTTGGGCTGATGATAATAAAGAAATGGTTGAAGTTTTTAAAAATGATTTTAAGAAAGCTTACAATGCAATAGCAGATAGAATTTTTTCTACAACAATTAAAGATTGATTTGCAAAGATACTAAAAAATTTCTTTTTAGCTTACAGCATTGCTTTTCGTTAAGCAATTATATTATGAATGTTTAGTTGATAGCACCCCGTGATAGCTATTTGATAGCAAAAGCAGAAATACCTCATAGAATTGAGATAATCTGTACCAAATAAAAACATATTAAGTCATAATTCCTAAGCAAAAACAGTTAAAGCCTGTTTTGTACTTAGGAGTGGGAATAAAAAACATTGTTATTGTGCAACACCCATTATCCTGTAATGTGTAAAATTTAAGCAGTTGCAGGAGGCTTTGCTGTACAAATATTTATATTTTGATACCTAAACCGTAGGTGACTCAAAAAAACTCCGCTAATTTCTGCGCCGTTTTTATCATATACTGAACCTCCAATATGTACAGCGTCTTTTGCAAGACCTGCATATTCACGCATAATGACAGATACGCTGTTAAAGAAAAAATCTGTGAATAAATTTTGTCTGTTAATGCTGACAGATTTATGATACAATAGTGCTGTTAGTTTGAATTGAAAAGTGAGTAGAAGTATAAAAAATGAGGAAACTGAATTTGACAAAAGCATTTAAAAACGCATTGCCGTATGTATTAACGCTTATACTTGTCGGTATAATGACTTTTGTTGCGGAAATATTGGATGAGGGGGAGATAATCTTTCCTGAAATAACGGCACTTGCAATTGGTTATATGGTTACACAAAAGCAAGGTTGGAAAGTCAATGACAGCCGAATGATTGCGTTAATTGCGATTTGCGCTGTTGCGGGTGTGCTGACAGTCCGATACATAAAAGTCGGGCTTTATCTTGAAATATTGATTGCATTTGTATTTGCACAAATTCTCTTTATGTTTTCGGGAACAACATTTGCACCGATGATTTCGGCAATTGTGTTGCCTGTTATGATGCAAACCGAGAGCTTTATATACCCGATTGCCGCATTTTTGCTGACAATTGCGGTTGTATTATTCCGCAGATTTCGTTTGAAAGTTAAAATAAGAGATAAAGAGGATTTTCAGTCGGTAAACCTGCATGCAAAGAGCGATGTGATTGACACAGTCGTAAGAACAATCTGTGTTGCCGTTGTGGGATTCTTCGCAATTTGGTCGGGCTTTAAATTTGCAATTGCACCGCCGTTGCTTGTGGCGTTTACGGAATTTTCCCGTCCGAAAAATAAGGCTCGCAACAAGCCGGTAAAGACGGCTTTGCTGATAACAGTCTGTGCATTTGTCTGAGCGGTTTCAAGATATGTGCTGAATATGACTCTCGGATTGCCGTTGACAGTTGCCGCATTGACAGCCACGGCGATAATGCTTGTAATTGTTTACTGCACAAAAATGTATATTCCGCCTGCCGGAGCATTGACAATTTTGAGTATGATTATTCTGAGTGAAAGCGTACTTTTGTACCCGTTGCAGATACTTGTCGGAACTGCGGTAATAATGCTTATTTCACGGCTTTTGTTTATGAAACGGCAAAATTAAAATAATCTTAATTTAATTATATTATTCTATAGAGGAAATTAAATGGATATATTTATTACAATTTTAGTTACATTTTTTGCAGGAATGGGCGCAGGCCTCGGAACAGGTTTTGCAGGAATGAGTGCGGCGGCTGTAATAAGTCCGATGCTCATAACTTTTCTTAATATGGATCCGTATATGGCAGTCGGAATCGCACTTTCGTCCGATGTTTTGGCGAGTGCAGTTTCGGCTTATACATACCATAAAAATAAAAATCTCGATGTCAGAAACGGTTTGATTATGATGGCGAGTGTGCTTGCGTTTACGATTGTCGGCAGTTATGTTGCAAGCATTGTTCCATCAGCTACAATGGGCGGATTTTCCGTGTTTATGACATTTTTGCTCGGCATAAAATTTATCATCCGTCCCGTTATGACAACTAAAGAAGCTATGCTCGGTGTGTCGGCAAAAAAGAGGGCAATCCAGTCTGTAATCTGCGGAATGTTAATCGGCTTTATCTGCGGATTTATAGGTGCGGGCGGAGGAATGATGATGCTTTTGATTTTGACGACCGTGCTGAATTATGAATTGAAAACCGCTGTCGGCACAAGCGTATTCATTATGACATTCACCGCCCTGACAGGCGCAACTTCGCACTTTATGATTGGTGGCACACCAGATTGGTTTGTGTTCATTCTTTGCATAGCGTTCACCCTTATATGGGCGAGAATTGCCGCCGTCTTTGCAAACAAAGCTAAGCCCAAAACCCTGAACCGTGCAACAGGCATTGTCCTCGTGGTGTTAGGTGTTGTTATTATGGGATTTAAGCTTTTAGCAAAATAAAAATTGACAGTTTAAAATTTAAAATTCAGGTCGGGCAATAGATTTGTTAAATGCAAAATTTCTGTTGCCCGATTTTTCAACGGTTATGTTGGGGCTAATCGAGTACGGCGAAACAAATGCTCGCTTTGAACAATATTCGGGGGAAGTATGCTTTTTTACAATTGCATTATTATTTCGCAAAAAACAAAGGAGCTGCGAAGAACGAAGTCTTAAACTTCATTTCTTCACAGCTCCTTAAATTTGGTTCATCATGATTTTTTGTGGGATGGGGAACGGACAGAAGGAATAGAAAGATAGCGAATCAAGGTAAAGAAGTCATCGTCACGGTAACCGTAGCCGATTCGTTTAGCGACCTTGATCTTGTTGTTGAAGCCTTAGAGCTTGCCGGTGCTGATTGGGTGGATGGCATGGGCAGCTAAACCGGGGAGCCGTTTTTCTTTTTGAACTGCAAACCAGGGGTGCAAAATGAATTTTTAGTTATTATAATTCATTAACGGAATTATAATTCTCCGGCTTAATCTATCATTTGTGGAGTTATAATTATAATTTATTATAGCATACAATCGTATGATAACGATAATAATTATAAACTTTTAGGTTTTGTACATGAGTTGCGAACTTTTATTGGACAAGGCAGATAGACACGCATAGGAGAATAATAATCGGTGCTTTTAGGTTTCATCAGATTCAAAATAAATCTAATGCCGTAAATGCCCATTGCATATACAGGTGCGTTTACCGTAGTAAGCGGAGGGTTTGTATATCCCGAAAGCTCCGTGTTATCAAATCCCATAACAGAAATATCCTCAGGAATTTTGTAACCGTTTTCTTGCAGAGCTCTCATTGCACCGATTGCAATATGATCACTTGCCGCAAAAATAGCTGTGGGGAGATTCCCTTTGCTGATCATTTCTGACATCATTTTATAACCGGATGATGTTGAAAATTTGTCCTGCATAATAAACCCATCATATTTAATGTTCAATTCATCGCAAATGTCTGTGAAAGTGTTGAGTCGTTTATCAGGAAATATCGTTCCGTCCTCAAGCTGTTCAATGCCTCCGATAAAGCCAACTGTTCTATGGCCTAAATCATATAGATATTTAATTGCATCGGACACTGCCTGACGAAAGTCGAGCGATACAGATGTGATTTCAATATTCTCAACGGTCATATCAAGAAAAACAATTTTATTATTCAATGAATGCAGTAATTTTATTTCTTGTTTACTAAACTTTCCGAGGCAGATTATGCCATCAACATCACAGAGTACATTCCGATAGTCATTGTCTGTTTTAAATGTTCGTACAATACTTATATTATTTTTTGAACAGTAGTCCTCGATACCCTGTCTCATCAAAAAGTAATAATTATCTTCAATTTCCTGTTTGGAAGAGAACCATTGTAGAATTCCAATGCGACATGAAGGTGCTGATATAACCCTTTTTTTCTTTACATAATTAAGTTCTTTAGCTGCTGCAAATATTTTTTGCTTCGTTTCAAGCGAGGTGCTGAGGGTAGTGTCGTTATTAAGCACTCTTGAAACAGTAGCTACTGATACATTTGCCTTTTTGGCAACATCTCTGATTGTAGCCAATTGAATCACCTCACTACCATTATAGTGAAATATTACTAAAAAATCAAGTTGTGTTTAGTGAAAAACAGAGAAAGAAAAAATGTTTACCAAAAACTATTGACAGTTTACGAAACAAAACATATAATTTAGTTAACATAAAAACAAAAGAAACATTATTATTAAATAATAACGAAATCTTTTGTGCAGGTTGTCACGGCGTTTCATTTAAAATTAAAAGGAGGAAAAATTATGAAACAGACATCATCACAACCAAGACTTGATGGCAAAATCCCGGGTAGAATCAAATACACCTTTGCTTTAGGTGCCCTCGGCAAAGATATGATTTATGGTATGATTGCCACATTTTCAATGATTTATTTCACAGACATCATCAAGGTTAACCCGGTATTTATCGGCGTAATGTTCTTTGTTGCAAAGTTATGGGATGCCTTTAATGATTTGTTTATGGGTATGATTGTTGATAACACACGCAGCAGATGGGGTAAATTTATTCCATGGCTTGTAATAGGTACGCTGGTTAATTCAATTGTATTTGTTGTTTTATTCACAGACTTCCACCTCGATGGCGTTGGACTTTGCGTATTTGCAACAGCAGCTTACATACTCTGGGGTATGACTTACACAATTATGGATATTCCTTATTGGTCAATTATTCCTAACCTCACTTCAAATCCTGAGGAGAGAGAAAAAGTTTCGGTACTTCCGAGAATCTTTGCAAGTATCGGACAGTCACTTGTTATTGCAGGCTTTGGTGTTCAAATTATTGAGGCTCTCAGCGGCGGCACAACAAATCAGGCAGGTTATCACAGATTTGCAATCATAATTGCAATTGTATTTATTCTTACAATCGGTATTACAGTAATCAATCTTCCGAAGAAGAGAGATGATTCTGTTCCGGAAAAGAAAGTTAAGTTTAAAGATATTTTCTCAATCATCGGCAAGAATGATCAACTTCGTTGGGCGGTAACTCTTATCTTCCTTTACAACATCGGCATTCAGTGCATTATGGGTGTTGCTACATATTATTTCAAATATGTTTGCGGCAACGCAGGAATGATGTCATCATTTATGATCAGCGCATCAATCGCAGAGGTTGTAGGTCTTATCGTATTTCCTAAGGTTACAAAATTTCTTTCAAGAAAAACTTCATTCCTTCTTGCGTGTCTTTTACCTGCATTTGGTCTTGTAATGCTTTTGTTCGTAGGTATTTTTGCTCCGCACAATGTTGTGCTCACATCAATCTCAGGTGTTATTGTAAAACTTGGTACAGGTCTTGAACTTGGTTGTGCAACAGTATTCCTTGCAGATGTTGTTGATTACGGTGAATTTAAGCTTGGAACAAGAAATGAAGGCGTTGTATTCTCACTCCAGACGCTTATCGTAAAATTCACAGCAGCTCTTACAGCACTCGGTATTGGTGCGGCACTTGGAAGCACACAGTATATTCCGGGTCAGGAACAGTCATTTGCAACAGTAGCATCAATCAGTACACTTATGTGCATTGTTCCTGCGGTTTGTATGCTTATTGCTTATGTTGTTTACAGAAAGAAATATAAACTCAATGACGGTATGATGAAGAAGGTTATAAACACAATCAGTGCAAGAAGAGAAGGCAAGATTGATATGACACAACAGCTTGATGAAAGCGGTAACACAGAACCTTCTATGTTCCTTCCTACAGTTGCGGAAAAGGCAGGTAAATAAAATGATTGATACTAAAACAGCAATTGAAAAAATTACAAACGGCGAATTTGATAATCTTTTCACTGATATATATATAGATTCATCAATGATTGATTATCAGAAAAAAAGATATGTTCATGCAATTGAGCAGTATGAAACAATTTTTTGCCCTGATAAAGTAGCAATATTCAGTGCTCCCGGCAGAAGTGAGGTTTGCGGTAATCATACAGATCACCAGCATGGAATGGTGCTTGCAACATCCATTAATCTTGATACTATTGCTGTGTCGGCCAAGAATAACAATGATGTTGTAAGATTTGTTTCTGACGGTTATGATATGATTACTCTCAATATAAATGACCTCGAAGTTAATGATGATGAGGCAGGCACAACGGTCAGCCTCATCAGAGGTGTTCTTCGTGGACTTAAGGATCATGGATACAAAATTGGTGGATTCAATGCTTATGCAACAAGTGATGTACTTGTTGGTGCAGGACTTTCATCGTCAGCAGCTTTTGAGGTAGTTGTCGGAACTATTATTTCCGGTTTATATAATGATATGAAAATAAATTCAGTTGAGATTGCTCAGATTTCTCAGTATGCTGAAAATGTATTTTTCAAAAAGCCGTGCGGACTTATGGATCAAATGGCTTGTTCAGTCGGAGGAATGGTTAACATTGACTTTAAAGATCCGACAAAGCCAATTGTTAAGAAAGTACCTACCGAATTTGAAAAATATGATTACAGTCTTTGTATTGTTGACACAAAGGGTGATCATGTTGATCTTACAGATGATTATGCTATGATTCCCTCGGAAATGAAAAAGGTTGCAAATTTTCTCGGAGAAGATTATCTGAGAGATTGTGATTCAAACGAATTTTATATTCGCCTTGACGAAATTCGTGAGGCTGTTGGCGACAGACCGGTACTTCGTGCAATTCATTTCTTTAATGAGGAGCATAATGTTAAAAATGCCGTTTCGTCACTTGAAAACGGTAAGTTTGTTGAATTCCTTGACGCAATCAGAAAATCCGGTAATTCATCGTTTAAGTATCTTCAGAATGTATATACAACAAGAGATATTCAACATCAGAACATCTCGGTAGCCCTTGCACTCAGCGAAAGCCTTCTTCGCAATTACGGCGTGTGCCGTGTTCACGGCGGTGGATTTGCAGGTACAATTCAGGCGTTTGTCAAAAATGATTTTGTAGGTAATTACAAAGAATTTATAAATAAAATTTTCGGAGAAAACTCATGCCATGTTCTCAAAGTGAGAAAATACGGCGGAATAAAAGTAATGTAATTATGTAGGTTTTGTTTTTATTAAGGAGGACAAAATGAAAATTCTTGTTTTAGGCGGTGCCGGATATATCGGTTCGCATACAGTTTACAGACTTATTGAAAGCGGTAATGAGGTTGTTGTATTCGATAACCTTGAAACAGGTCATATCGAGGCGGTTCATCCCAAAGCAAAATTTTATAAAGGTGATCTCAGAAACAGAAGTGAAATTGACAGCGTTTTTGATAAAGAAAAAGGTATTGACGCTGTAATTCATTTTGCAGCCAATTCACTTGTCGGTGAAAGTATGACTAACCCTCTCAAATATTATGATAATAACCTCAACGGCACAAAGGTTTTGCTTCAGTCAATGGTTGCTCACGGAATTGATAAGATTGTATTTTCATCAACAGCGGCAACATACGGTGAGCCTGAGAGAACTCCTATTCTTGAAACCGATCCGACAAATCCGACAAACTGCTACGGAGAAACAAAAAAATCCATGGAGAGAATGTTCTATTGGGTTGAAAAAGCACATGGTTTAAGATATGTTTCTCTCAGATATTTCAATGCATGCGGAGCACATATCAGCGGAAAAATCGGTGAGGCACATAATCCTGAAACCCACCTTATTCCGATTATTCTTCAGGCGGCACAGGGTACCCGTGACCACATAAGTATTTTTGGTACTGATTATCCCACATCTGACGGAACGTGTATTCGTGATTATATCCATGTCACTGACCTTGCACAGGCTCATATTCTTGCAGTTGAATATCTTATGAAGGGCGGTAAAAGTGATATATTCAATCTTGGCAACGGTGTAGGTTTTTCTGTTCGTGAGGTAATTGAAAAAGCAAAAGAGGTTACACAGAAAGATATTAAGGTTGTTGAAGAAAGCAGAAGAAGCGGCGATCCTGCTGTATTGATTGCATCAAGCGATAAGGCGAAAACTGTACTTGGCTGGAAACCTGAGTATGATGATCTGGGAACAATTATTAAAACAGCGTGGAAATGGCATTCAACACATCCCAACGGCTATAGTAAGTGAGGCGGTATTTATGAAGAACAGCGTTTACGGCTTAATATTAAGACTTGTTTCATACGGAATCAATACAGGGCTTATTGAAAAAGAGGATATAATCTACACGCAAAATAGGCTTTTGTCGTTGTTCCATATGGATGAACCCGATGACAGTTGTACTTGCCTTACAGCAGATAACGAGGATACTCTTGAAGAAATTTTGTCGGGACTTCTTGATTATGCATACGAAAAAGGAATCATTCCCGAAAATACAGTAACATATCGCGACTTATTTGATGTGAAACTTATGGCTTCACTTGTTAAGCGACCGTCAGAAGTAATAAGAGAATTTTGGCAGAATTATAGCTGTTCTCCTAAACTTGCAACCGATAGCTACTATAAATTCAGCTGCGATACCGATTATATAAGAAGATATCGTATTAAAAAAGACTTAAAGTGGAAAACATCAACCGAATACGGTGATATCGATATCACTGTAAATCTTTCAAAGCCTGAAAAAGATCCGAAAGCTATTGCAGCGGCAAAACTTCAAAAACAGTCGGGCTATCCGAAATGTTTGCTTTGTAAGGAAAATGAAGGATATGCCGGAAGAGTAAATCATCCTGCAAGAGATAATCACAGAATTATTCCGCTCACCATTGACGGAGATAACTGGTTTATGCAATATTCTCCGTATGTTTATTACAATGAACATTGTATTGTATTTAACGGTGAGCATACACCAATGGTAATCAATGATTCTACATTCAGAAAACTGTTTGATTTTATTTCACAGTTTCCGCATTATATAATCGGTTCGAATGCTGATTTACCGATTGTAGGCGGTTCAATACTTACACATGAACATTTTCAGGGTGGCAGATACAGCTTTGCACTTAATAGGGCAGAGGTTGAAAGAAAGTTTATTGTTAACGACTTTGATGATGTGGAGTGCGGAATTGTAAAGTGGCCTATGTCAGTTGTAAGATTGACAGGTAAAAACAAGGACAGCATTATTTCATTATCTTCTCATATTCTAAAGAGTTGGAGAGCGTACACGGATGCAGATGTTGGCATTTTTGCCGAAACAGACGGTGAAATTCACAACACTATTACTCCGATTGCTTTTACAAAGGATGAAAAATTTGTTATTGACCTCGTTCTCAGAAATAATATTACAAGTGAAGAGCATCCTCTGGGAGTATTTCATCCTCATGCGAATTTGCATCATATTAAAAAAGAAAATATCGGCCTTATTGAAGTTATGGGACTTGCAGTATTGCCCTCAAGGCTTAAAGATGAAATGGCTATTTTAAAGGATGCTATTCTTAATCACAAGGATGTAAGTGAAATTCCGAAAATCAGCAAACATTCCGAGTGGGTAAATGAATTTGTTTCGCAGTATGATGAAATCAATGAAAATAATATTGATTCAATAATTCAAAATGAGATAGGAAAGGTGTTTCTTAATGTTCTTTTGGATGCAGGTGTATTCAAAAGAACTTCTGAAGGACAAAAGGCTTTTGATAAATTTATAAAGACGCTGTAGTAAAGGAAGTGCTAAAATGTCAAAGGTAAGGGTAGTGAATTTTGAACCTACATCCAAAGGTGAAAACACTCATCTTTATACAATAGAAAATAACAGCGGAGCAAGCGTGACATTATGTGATTTAGGCGCAAGTGTCGTTTCGATAAAAGTTCCCGACAAAAACGGTAGTATTAGAGATGTAGTTCTCGGCTATGAGCACATTGACGGTTATGAATTTGACGGAACATACTTCGGTGCTACTGTCGGAAGATGTTGCGGAAGAATTGCATACGGCAAGTTTACTCTTAACGGAGAAGATTATCAGCTCCCTGTAAACAATGGGAGTAACCATCTACACGGCGGATTTAACAGCTTTAGCCGCAAAGTGTGGCTTGCGGTAGTTGATGATAAAGTTCCAAATACAGTTCTGTTTATGCTTGATAGTCCCGACGGTGATGAGGGCTATCCCGGAAATATGAAGGTCTTTGTACGCTACACTTTTGATGATGAAAATGTACTTACGATAAAATGGTCGGCAGTTTCCGACAAAGACACAATATGTAATCTGACCAATCATTCATATTTTAATCTTAACGGACATAAAAGCGGTAAAGTTACAGAAAATCACAAGCTGAAAATAAATGCAAATTTCTTCATACCGATAAATTCAAACCTCAATCCCACAGGAGAGATAACTCCCGTTAAGAATACATCGTTTGATTTTACCGAACCCAAGTTAATTGGAAATGGTATTGACAGAAAAAACGAGCAGATTGGTTTTGCAAACGGTATTGATCATATGTTTGTGCTGAATCATTCTGATGAAGAATTTGTGCTTGCAGCCGAAGCTGAGGGTATTGATAGCGGAATCACATTAAAATGCTATACTTCTCAGAAAGGTGTTCATGTATATACAGCAAATTATGTCGATGTTTTGTCCAATATGGGAAAGAATTCAGCAACATACGGAGAAAATCCAGCGTTTTGTCTTGAAACCCAGGGCTTTCCCGATGCTGTAAATCACAAGAATTTTCCTACGACAATATTAAAAGCAAACGAAAACTATACACAAACTACGAAGTATATTTTTGGTATAAACAAATAAAATAAGCTAATTTCTAACTCCTTTTAAAAATAAAATCTCTCTAAAATCAAGGACCACCTATTTTTCTTGGGTGGTCCTTGATTTTTAATCTATGAGGATGTTTCATGTTTTACAGTATTACACCGTCTTAAACATATTCTGCTTTAGAGGTTATGTGCAATTCTGCCTGAAAATTACCCTGTTCTGTTTGCGCCGTAAAACCGGAACATTCCTCTTGCACGGCTGTTTTTACAAACTGCATTTTTCATTGCCGTATATTTCTTAGCGCTGTTTTTGCTTTTATATTAAAATATGCTTAGGATAGATTTCTTTACCCTCTGCATCAAATTCAAAATTTTCATTACCCCAACTTTTAAAAAAATAATCACTTTTCCCTAGCAAATGTACAGAGATAACGGCGGTAATAACTTGCTGACTTATAAAATTGATAGTAACTTCTTAAATGATCGACTGTTTAAGAGTGTATTGAAAAACATTTTAATATTTGTTAGAATTAAAATGGTGGTGAGGATATGTTAAAGATTGCGGTAGTAGATGATGAAATTGTATTTGTTGAAAGTCTGATTAACAAAATAACAGCGGTATGTGAAAAGCTTAATTTGAAATTTAAAATTGACAAATACTCAAACGGATTTGATATACTTGAAAATTACAGCAAGTATCATCTGATTTTTCTTGATATTGAAATGCCGTCAATTGACGGTATTGCTACAGCCAAGCGGATCAACGAATTGAAAAGTTCAGCTGAAATACCTTTTATTGTTTATGTCACAAGTCACGATGAGCTTGTGTTTGATGCTTTAAAAAGTTTTCCTTATTCATTTATAAGAAAAAGTAAAATTGAATCTGATTTGTACGAATGTATTAACCGTATAAATAATTCTTTTGAAGAATTGCATAAAACTATAGTATTGCATACCGAAAGAAAAGATATTCCGATTGTTATTGGTGATATTATTTATCTTGAAAAAATTAAAAATTATGTTGTGTATCATACTAAAAATCAAGAATATAAGGTCAGAAGTGATATGAATACAGAATTTAAAAATATCGCAGAATATGGCTTTATAAGACCGCATATTGGTTATGCTGTAAACAATAAGTATGTTGAATATATTTCTACGGATTGTGTTTTATTGCAAAATGATATTAACATTCCTCTCAATAAAAAATACAGAGATGATGTAAAGAAAAAATATTTCAAATGGTTGGGGGATATAAATGTTTAATTATGGTTTTGAGTTATTTGTAAATTTATTTCAAGGTGTAATGTTTACTGTATTTTGTTATAAATTCTTAACCCCATCACGCAATAAGATTTGTGAGGGAATAGCTTTTTGTGTTGCATCATTATTGATGTTTTTGTCAATTACACAGATAAACAGGTTGTATGTATCTTTTGCGTATATTGAAACGGTTGTATTTTTTGCAATTATGATTCCCTATTGCGTTTTGTTTTTTAAAGACAGAATTTTTGTTAAAATTCTCACACCTGTTATTTTTAATGTGATTTATTCAGTATTATCATTTGGAATTAATTATATCTTTTCTGCGATTATCAGTTGTGACTATAATTATCTTATGATAGAGAGTTCCCAATATCGTTATATGTATGTGTTAATGTCAAATATGATTTTTGTAATTGTTTTATTTATAATTTATAATCTTCTCAAAAATTCGTTAAGACATATTCACAAACAAGAAATATTGATTACTCTTGTAATTCCTTTGTTGAGCATTGCTGTAGGCTTGCTGACATTTTTGGTATCTTCAAACGCTGATATGTCTGATTTTGACCGTATTGTATTAGGAGCAGTTTCAATAATAATCCTTTCATTTACATTTATAAATTTTTATCTTATTAAAAGTCTTTCAAAAAATTATTCTTTGGAAAATGAAAATATTTTGCTTAATAAAGAAAAAGAGCTGTATAATGTTCAAATGACAAGTTCAGAAAAATATATGAAAAATCTTACTGATGTTAAGCATAACATTCAAAATCAATTGTTGTGCATCGAAAATTTGATTGATGGGCAAAGGTATGATGAAGCTAAAAAAATGTGCAATAATGTAAATAATAATATTTCTGCTAATGTCCATTTTTGTAAAACAGGTTATGTTTATTTGGATGCTATATTAAATGTTGTATATGAAAAAGCAATTGAAAATGATATTGATTTCAGCGTAGATTGTAAAGATAATTTAAGTTTTGTGGCAGGTGATGATTTAGCTGTTCTAATAGGTAATCTTGCAGATAATGCTGTTGAGGCACTTGCAAAAGAGCAAAATAAAAAATTAAAGATAAGCATATTTCAAAACGGGTCGTACGGAGTTTTAAATGTGCAGAATTATTGCTCTTCTTCAGTTTTGCGGACTAATCCAACTTTGTACACAAGTAAAGAAGATAAGAAAAATCACGGCAAGGGAATTTCTATAGTAAAAAGTATTGCCAAGAAGTATGGGGGAGATGTAGCTATTTCGGAGAAGAATAATGAATTTATAGTTTCGGTAATTTTAGATAACCGAATTTTTACAAAAAACCCACTATTTTTACCTGATTAAAATCAAATATTCTAAAAAATGCTATCCTTTCTTTAAGGCGTTATGCCAAGAAAGCGGAATGCAGATACAAAATAATCAGTTAACGCATAAAATAGCAATAAAATAGTTTGACTAATATACAATATTGTGTTAAAATTATACGAAAAAGGATAGCATTTTTGTTTTGTATTGAATTTTATGTTTTAGCCGTATTTGCGTTAATTCCGTTATTATACTTTGGCTTTGTGTTGCAGGAATTTGAAACTTTTATTATCAAAAAATTTAAATAAGGTTTAAAGCTACTTCCGTAAATAAGAATTATAGAGTGCAATTTTTGTCGATTTTTTTACAGTTTTTGCACAATCAAAGTTACAGTATGGTTTTGAGATATGATTAAACAAAATATAGGATAAAAAATCAGTGAACATTTTTAATATAAATCAAAAATTAAGGAGAGTTGAATTTTGAAAAAGGGTAAAAATTTGCGTAGCGTTAATACTGACGGAGGGGTGAATTTGCAATTCAAACTTTTGTCGGCAATCGGAATTATCATTATAGTTTCCGGACATTGTTATCATGGCGGAATGGAACTTGCTTATAACTGGTTCCCGCCGTATTCGTATAATTTGGCATTGTTTGTGTTTATATCGGGATATTTTTACAAAACCGATTATGAAGAAAATGTTGGAAAATACATATGGAAACGAACAAAGCGGCTTCTTATTCCTGCGTATCTGTGGAATATATTTTACGGTGGTATGGTTGCATTTCTCGGTTTGTTTGGATTTACTATAGGTGCAAAGCCTGATTTATACAATCTTTTTGTTATGCCGTTTGTTGACGGTGAGGCTTTTCAATATAACCTCGGTTCATGGTTTGTGTACCCGCTGTTTTTGGTTTGCATAATAAATGTGCTGTTCAGAAAATTTTTGAAACTGATTCATCTTGACAATGAATTTATAGTTTTGATAGTGTATCTCGCAATCGGAATGATAGGAATTAACACTGCAATAGAAAATCCGACTGCAATTAACGGTATAGTGAAGCTTCTTCTCAGAACAATGTTTTTTCTGCCGTGTTATGAATTCGGTCGCTTTTATAAAGCTGTGCTTGAAAAGAAAGACACTCTCAATAATGTTGCGTACTTTGCAATTATATTTGCTGTACAGCTGATACTTTTAACTTTTTGCAAAGATTTGGAGTACACTCCGTCGTCATTTACTAAATTTAACAACGGTTTTATAATTCCGTATATCTCGTCAATCACGGCAATTGCATTTTGGCTGAGAGTTTCAAGATTGCTTGTACCTGCCATAGGAAACAGCAAGCTTGTAAGGCTTATAGCTGACAACACATACGGAATTATGGTAAATCAGCTTGTAGGTTTTATGTGCCTAAAATTTGTATTCTACGGATTAAGCCGCATTACTTCAGGCTCATTGTTTGGTGACTTTAATGTTGCATCATTTAAATCAAGTATATGGTACTACTATCTCCCAAACGGTTTGCAACAGTGGGCTTTTGTATATCTTATATTTGGTCTGTTTGTACCGATATTAATTAGCATTATTTTAAATAAAATCTGTCATATTGCACACAGTTCTATTTTTAAAAAAGTATAGTTATTTTGAGAATAACGGGGATGCAGATTAATGAGAAAATAATTTCAATATTTTTATTAAATTGTAAATTCATAATGAAATACAGATACAAAAATCTGCCATAGGTAAGCCCACCCATGAGTCACTGAAATTGTACCAAAACAATAGATATTATGTTGTATTTGCTTTTTGTTTGTGATACAATTTAAAGCGAAAATAGCAACAGCCTTAATGATGTAGCAAGAATGATCGACCTTTCGGGTACAGAAGTCGCAAGCTATGTCTATGACGCTTGGGGTAACATAAAAGATACCAAAGGCGAGCCGACAATTCGTGAACTGAACCCAATTCGTTATCGCAGTTATGTTTATGATGAAGAAACAGGCTTGTACTATCTCCAGTCCCGCTACTATGACCCGCTCACAGGCAGATTCTTAAATGCAGATACAAACTTAAATTCAAATATATTAGGGCTTAATGTTTATATATATTGCTATAACGACTCTGTTAATTATTTGGATAGAGATGGTTTTCAGCCTATATGGGCACAGATTATATGTGGTGAAGCAAAAGATACTGAGCTTAATAAATGGTTTGTTGAAATTACACAAAAGGGCGAATTTCCAGAGTTGTTTGATATAGCGGGTTTTGTGCGTGACGAAAAAGGTATTTATCACGCACGACAAGATTGTTTGCAACAATATGCTGGGTATAATGATTTTTACGATTTTATGTTTAATTTAGGTACTCAAATGGAAAAACAAAAATTTCCATTTAGATATGACGGGCAAGATTATATTTTATGGGCGTGGAAAGGAGATTATCTAAACTTAGGTGCTGGAGCAGAAATGGGAATTTACTACGGGGGAGAACCCCATTGGCTTGTTGATACAAATTTGACATTGAATATGGCTTTATTTGTAGAATATAATCATAGAATGATAATATCATTTACACCTAAAGAAAAATATTGGTGGATTACAGGATTTAACCCTTATTATCAAAGTCCAAATATAAAAATGTTAAAGGTTACGGTTAGAGTCAGATTTGATAATCCTACCATGTTTATGGCTTTTTACAATAAACATCATAGAAACCCACACTGGAAATTTGTTCCTCAGTGGTACACAGGAGTGTTGGAGTTTTAATGGGGAGAGATATAAGTGAAGAAATTATTAAAAGTAGTATTGTGTTTGTCTGCTATGCTTTTTTCTTTAACATCTTGTAATGGAATGCATAACAGATTGTATAGCAATGATCAAAGCATTGCTGATGATACTATGAACGATATCATCAAATATGTGAATGATGAAGATATTAATTCTTTATCTCAAATGTTTTCTAAAAAAGCTTTGAGTTCAATAGATAAATATGAAAATAAGCTAAAAGTATTTCTTGCAAAATTACGTTGCGGCATAAAAAAATATGAACTTTCTGCTGGTCCAGCGGGTACTGGAAGTTCCTATTATGGTGATATCATTGAATCAATTGATGTGGGCTACAAAATACAAACAAATGACAATAATATATATTACATAGGATTTAATAAAGTCTTTACGAGTACAAATGACAAAGATTTGTTAGGCTTATCTTCTATACGATTATCTGAAAAAAATGATGATGCATTTTGCTGTACGGAATATAATGAATATCTAATTGTTACTGAATAGTTTGTAAACTATATCTTTCTATCAAACAAGTAAGGAAGTAATCCGTTACTAGGGTTATTCCTTACTTGTTTTTGATATTATAGTTTGTCAATAAGTCCCGAAAATAGTAACAAAATCATAGATTGTATTGCATTTGTGTTTATGCGTGGTTATAATGAAAGTGAAATGCCAGTGTAACAAATCAAGCATAATGATTTCGGCAGAACAACGCAGGTTAGGTGACAAAAACGGTGGACTTCGCAAGCTTCATGCTCAACCAAGCTCCTTAATATCTCCGACCTTCAGATCAGCTATATCACGAATGTCGGCGCAGGATAGGGGCTTCTCAAGGTCGGCAGCTCTCTTGTGCCGTTTGTCAACAAGTTCCCCTGCAATACCGAGCTTTACAAGCTGATGACGACCAAGTTCGGGGAGGTATAAAATGCCGAAATTGCGGTGTTCATGTCGTATCGTGAGAGGTTAGAAAAAATAATCGTGTTGATTAGCGCGGGAAATCAATGGAATTTCATTGATTTTTACACGAATATCTGCTATACTATGGTCAGTACCTTTAAGGAGGACTGCTTATGTATAGAAAGATTATGGGCTTCTTGGAAGCGTGGAAAGAAAGCGAACACCGCAAGCCCCTTATTTTACAGGGCGCAAGACAGGTCGGAAAGACCTATTCCATTCTGGAGTTCGGGCGCACCCACTACGAAAATGTGGCATACTTCAACTTTGAAACCAATCCAAAGCTGAACGAAACCTTTGAGGAAAACATCAGCCCCGATTATCTCATACCTATTTTATCTCATATCGCAGGTCAGACCATTGTAACGGAAAAAACTCTGATAGTCTTTGACGAGGTGCAGCTCTGCGAAAGGGCGTTGACTTCGCTCAAATACTTTTGCGAGAACGCTCCGGATTATCACATCATCGTCGCAGGTAGCTTGCTCGGTGTTGCGGTCAACAGAGCAAAATTCTCTTTTCCCGTAGGAAAGGTCGATATGAAAACGCTTTATCCTATGGATATGGAGGAATTTATGTTGGCGCTCGGTGAGGACGATTTGGTAGAGCAGATTAAAAAATGCTTCCAAACCGATACGCCGCTTCCCGTTGCCTTGCACGATGCGGCCATGCAGCTTTACCGTCAGTATCTTGTGGTCGGCGGTATGCCAGAGTGCGTGATGCAGTTTGCCGAAACAAAGGATTATATCCTTGTCCGCCATACGCAGGATACGATACTTGCAAGCTATCTCAACGATATGAGCAAGTATAACAACTTGAATGAAATCAAGAAAACCAGACTTGCCTATGATAACATTACCGTTCAGCTTTCAAAGAAGAATACCCGTTTCCAATATAAGCTGATTAAGAAAGGCGGACGGGCTTCCGAATTTGAAAATGCGATTGAATGGCTTTGCCTGTCTGGTATCGTGTCACAGGTCTACAAGGTCGAGCAAATCAAAAAGCCGCTTGAAAACTACCGTGATATTGATGCGTTCAAGATTTATGTGTCTGACTTAGGGCTGCTTTGCGCCAAGAAGGATTTAGCCGCCAATGACATCCTCTATATGGTCGAGGAAATCAACGATTTCAAGGGCGGTATGGCGGAGAACTATGTCAATGTGCAGCTTACCATTAACGGCTACCACACCTATTATTGGGAGTCCAAGCGTGGAGCTGAAATTGATTTTATCATTCAGCGTGACGGTCAGCTTATTCCTATTGAGGTCAAATCTGCCGACAACACCAGAGCAAAGAGCTTGAAGGTCTATATGGACACCTACAAGCCTGCTTATGCAATCAAGCTCTCTGCCAAAAACTTTGGTTTTGAGGATAACAAAAAAATCGTTCCTCTCTATGCCGCATTTTGTATCTGAAATCAATATCGCAACAGTAACGCTCACAGAAAATGTGGGCGTTATTTTTTTTAGTCTTTTTTATGCCTAAAATCTCTGTGAACTTAGAAAAAGGTGGTAAGAGCAGTTTGTTGTTTAAAATAAAAATGCTATGACTGGTTGTTAGAGGGTAAATTAGAATTTATTCCGATTACGGAGGTAAAGGTTTTTGTATCATTATCAAATTTCATTTCTAAATTTCCATTGTATTTTTCAACTACTCGTTTAATACTTCTAGTGCCAATTCCGTGCATACCGGATGTGCTTTTAGAAGATACGAGAGTTCCATCAATGTATTTAGGTTTTTTATTGCAAGAATTTGAAATTTTAATGATTACAAAATTGGAATTTCTTGTACTAATAGAAAAATCAATAAATTTTTCATTTGTCATTAACGCTGACTCAACTGCATTTTCTAAAAGGTTGTCAAGTAAGGCAGTTATATCATGTTCTTTAATAAAATCAATATTTGCGTTTTTTATACTGATTGTAAAGTTGATGTTATTTTTCTTGCATATCTCATAATACCTATGAGTAATTAAATTGACTGTAGGGTTATTACAGTAGTCAATTGGATTCATAATATTAAAATCATCAACAATTTCAGATATATATTGAGTTATATTTGAATCTTTATTTTCTGATAATTGTTTAATTGTATTTAAGTGTTTAGTTATGTCGTGAATCAACACTTTTGAATTTTCATTCTGTTCGCTTAACAGCTTATAGTAATCTATCGTATCCTTTTCTTGCTGCTTATCTAAAAGTATTTGTGTGTATTTATGATTAACTTTTATTGTTAGTTCGTTTATATAGAAAACAATAATATTTGAAAACAATAGAAGTAAGTTTCCTATAACTAAAGATAATTTAAAATTATCATTTACTGAATAGATAATACAAAGATATACAGTAGTGTGCATTAAAATAATAGAAGCGATTGGCAGAATGCAAAGAATAAGAGCAAATTTAGAATTCGTTTCCATGCTTTCTTTTTGTGATATTTTTATAATTAAATGTATTGATAAGAAATAAAGCAATTTACAAATTGTAGCTTGAATAATTAATACAAAATCATCATTATAGCTTTCAAATAAATCTATTCTGAAAATGATTGAAGAAAAATAAAATACCATTAATTCAGTGACGATCATAAGAAATAAAAGAATTAAGTTGTTAAATAAAGCGGATTTTAATTTTGTATTATAACATAATATTGAAATTAGAAAATTACAGAAAAAGAATCCCAAAAGATTTATAATGGGGATTTCACAAAAATGAAGTATGTATAAAATAATAAAATTTCCTAGTGCAAATAAAAATATGAATTTTTTAGCAATTTTTCTTTTGAATTTAAAATCAAAATAATAAAGAGATATTAGAGATTCGATAAAATATACCACAGCATAACATATATTTGAAGTCATATTGTACCTCCCATATATTCATAAAAAGCTTTTTTGAATGATGCATAGAAACTACGGGATATAGGTACTGTTGCTTTTTTAGAATTAAATGATAATGTGACTTCATTTTTATTAAAGTCTGTTACATTCTTTAAATTAACTATGTAACTATAGTGTGATTGGGCAAAATACTCGTATTTGGATAACTGCTTTTTCCAATAATCAAACTTTTTATTTGAAATGAACTCTTGCGTTTTTGTAACTAGTTTAGTTTTACGATTTTCTATAGTTAAATACAAGATGTCAATTGTAAATATATTGTGACATTCATCAAAATAGTCTAAGATAATTTTTTCTGTGCTTTGTTTATACAGATTTAAAGCAATCTCCATGCTCCTAAAAAATCTATTTTCGTCAATGGGTTTAGATAAAAATCTAAAAACCTTTAAATCCATTGCATCATCAAGATATCCTTGAAAAGATGTAACTATAAAGACAATAATATTCGGATTTAGTGTTTGAAGATGTTTTGTAACAGAAAGTCCATTAACACCGGGCATTTCTATATCAATAAACGCAAAATCAGTTTTAATTTGTTTATCCAATATAGAATCCCCATTTGAAAAGCAGGTAATATCAAAATTATAGGTTGACTGTTTTGATAATTTAAGGAGAAAATTTTTGATTTGCTGAACGATTTTCAAATCATCATCACATATCAGTACATTCATAGAGCTATACCTCCTTAATCAGGATTATAACTCAAAAAAAAGAATTTGTCATCTGTTTTATTCCTATTCAGTTAAAACTCAATATATTATTTTTGATATCAGGCTCAATGATTTATCATTGCAAAAATTTGTTTGTCAACAATATTTTTAGGAATGTTATTACTTTTTTAAACTACTTAATAAGAGATAGTCAGGTGTGATATTTAATGCATTGCAGATTTTAGCAAATGTTTCAATACCCAGTACAGAGTAACCGCTTTCAATATTTGATATGCGGTAATTTTAGATAACCGAATTTTTACCTAAAAACCCACTATTTTTACCTGTTTAAAATCAAATATTCTAAAAAATGCTATCCTTTCTTTAAGGCGTTATGCCAAGAAAAAGGATAGCATTTTTGTTTTGTATTGAATTTTATGTTTTAGCCGTATTTGCGTTAATTCCGTTATTATACTTTGACCTTGTGTTGCAGGAATTTGAAACTTTTATTATCAAAAAAATTAAATAAGGTTTAAAGCTGCTTCCCTAAATAAGAATTATAGAGTGCAATTTTTGTCGGATTTATTACCATTTTTGCAAAAATCAACATTCGCAAATATTTTTTTGATAAATTTATAATAAGAAGGTTGATTACAACGAAAAACAAAAATTCATTATCAAGTAAAATTAAGGACGGAGTAAAAAAATGCACTAATGCAACAGCACATACAAAAGCTGCACTAAATTATGCAAATACGTACAGTCCAGGTCTAGGATTATATCAGGTAACTGGAAAATCAAGTGTTGTATTTCTTGGATAATAATTAAATAGCAACATCATTTCCTATATACTTTTAACATGTTATCCGTAAATTTTGACATAGTTGTATCAATAAACTTTTGTTTAAAGTAAATTATTATTATACAGAGGAGTAAGCTGATGAAAAAATTTGTAAGTATTTTATTGGCAGTCGTATTAATATTTTCTGTTTTAACCTGCGTCGGATGTGAAGCAGACAAAAAAGAGGAGAATACAATTACTTATTATCATTATGAACCGCAAGTATCACCAGTTTCTACTTTAATATATCAATATAATGAAAAATGTAAGAATGTTCAAAATAGAATCAATATTGTTGAGTTTGATAATATTGAAAAAATGACAAGTCAACTTACAACTGAGCTTATGGCAGGGAAAGGTCCTGATATTATTACATCTGGTGAATTATCTCTATTATCATTATCAACAGAAAAACTTATTAAACAGGGTGTATTTGCAAATATTGACGATATTATTTCTAATAGCGAAGACAAGGATAAATTGAAATTATCCGATTATAATTCTAATATTCTTGATGCGGGTGTTTACGATGGAAAAAGATATTTTATTCCTGTAACATTTGAACCTCAGATTTTACTCTCCTCATCAAGCAAATTATCAAAATATTTAGACAACGAACAACCGGATTTAACATACGGTAACATCAAAGAATTGAGCGGAAATATTAATAATGATGATAATAATCAAGCTCTGTTTTCCAGCGTTGAGGATTATAAAAATGTTTTTCTGAATTTAATAAATGAAAATGTTGACCTATATTCTCAGGAATATGATTTCGACAGCGACGACTTTAGAAAGTCTGTCACCTCACTAAAAGAACTATACAGCAGTAATGAGAAAAATGAAGATAACATAGTGCCAATGTTATCATCGAACGGTCAGATTGAATTATTTGCGTTATATGATGAAATTGCAGACATTGAAAATGATAATGACGAGCCTATAATTTTGAATACACCGAATAAAGACGGTGAGTCCACGGGTGTTATAACCGATGCAATTTTTATTAGCAATAATTCCGACAACAAAGAAAAAGCTCTTGAGTTTATTGAGTATGCGTTATCGGAAAAGGTGCAGAGTGATTTTTGCGGAGCGAATATAGAGGAATATCTACCGACAACCTCTTACGGAAGTGGCTGGGAATATCCCGTCAACAATGAATCTTACAGTAAATTATTTGATAAAGCAAAAGAGGTAAAGTATATTAATAACACTGCAAATATTTCAGAAGCTAATTTTATGTATGCAAAGGATTACGTTGATAACATAAAAAGCTATAGACTTTATGGATTGTATAATTATTATAACACAGAGGTTATAGGTGATATTGTAGATAAATTTTTATCCGATGAAATAGATGAAAATAAATTTCTTAAAGAGCTTAAATCAAGAACTGAAATTTATTTAGATGAATAGTGTTATGCAAAAATTAGGGATATTGCAGGTACGGATCGACAAGGTACTAGTGCATACGGTCTTGTAAAGGTAATTGAGCATTTTGGTTTTTAGCAAAAAGTTGTTGAAGCGGATAAAAGTGTGTTAACTAATAAATTGCCTTTGCCTGCAATTGCACACGTGATAATTGACGATTCCTTATTGCATTATATGGTTATAACTAAAGTTAAGGATGATACTGTAGTAGTTTTTGACCCTGCAAAGGGAATTGCAAAGGGTTTATATGTTACTTTCAATTATTAATGAAGTGAATTTAACTCAGTGCATATTAATTTTGCTACTTATCCGTATAAATTAACTGTTTTTTCTTGATTAAGTTTGAGGTGAAATATCAG